>JAANMU010002289.1_pt1 | contig 14803 bp, 14 predicted proteins | sample 7279701 | NCBI WGS metagenome assembly JAANMU01 (sample SAMN14094539, study PRJNA606508) | bioreactor metagenome | isolation source: A lab-scale SPAN reactor treating ammonium-rich wastewater day 57 | place: Ireland: Galway | collected 2017-03-13 | reverse complement strand
CGCGCCCGATCGATCTGGACGGCCTCGCGGTGACGATGACGATGAGCGGAGCAAGAGTCGGCGAGCACTCGTTCACCGTCGGTGCGGTCGTGCTGCCCGATGCGCAGCCGGGCACCCGCGAGAAGGCCGTCGCCGCGATGCGCAGCGCGATGGTGCGCAACATCGGCGGCCGTGAAACCGAGGCGACCGAAGCGGCGGTGCCGATCGTCGATCCGGCCGGCCGGACGACGGCGACGCAGCCCGGAGTGCGCGTCGAAGCGTCGGGGCAGCTCGGCGATCGCCGGTTGCACCTGTCGGCGCTGTTCGTCGCACGCGGCGAGCGCGCCTGGCAGGCGGTGGTGATCGGACCGGGGCGCGACGCAGCGAACGCGCAGGTGTTTCTCGAATCGTTGCGCATCCTCGACTGATGTCGTGAGCCGCGTCGCCCCTTCCGTGCTTCCGGCTGGGCTCGCGATTCGCGTGTTCGCCGCGTTCGCGAGCGGCTACTTCATGTCGTACGCGTTGCGCTCGGTCAACGCGGTGATCGCTCCCGACCTGATCGCCGAGTTCGATCTGTCGAACTCGCAGCTCGGCTCGCTCTCGTCGGCCTATTTCCTCGCGTTCGCGGCGATGCAGATGCCGCTGGGCATCTGGCTCGACCGCTTCGGTTCGCGCCGCGTGGATGCGGCGCTGCTGCTGGTGGCCGCCGCCGGTTGCGCGGTGTTCGCGCTGGCGCACAGCGTCACCGTGCTCTGGGTCGGGCGCGCGCTGATCGGCGTCGGCGTCTCGGGCGCGCTGATGTCCTCGCTGCGCGCCTTTCGCTTCTGGTATGTCGCTGCGCGCCAGCAGCAGCTGGCCGCATGGATGCTGGTGGCCGGCACGCTGGGCGCGCTGCTCACCACGGTGCCGGTGCAGCTGGCGCTGCCGCTGATCGGATGGCGCGGCGTGTTCTGGGTGGCCGCGGCGCTGCTGTGCGCGGCGAGCGCGGCGATCGCGCTGCAATTGCCCGGCGAGCCCGCGGGCGCCGCGCATCACGACGATGCGCCCTGGTCGGCCTACCGGCAGGTGTTCGGCGAGCCGTATTTCTGGCGCTTCGGCCTGACTTCGCTCACGGTGCAGGCGAGCTTCATCGCGTTCCAGGGGCTGTGGATCGGCCCGTGGTTGCGCAAGGTGCTCGGCATGGACGCCGAGAGCGCCGCGCAGGCGCTGTTCGTCTTCAACCTGGTGCTGATGCTGGGCTACCTGGCGCTGGGCTGGGCGGTGCCGATGCTGGTGCGCCGCGGCTGGACCACCCTGCGCGTGGTGGCCAGCGGCGTGGCCGCGATGCTGGCGCTGGAACTGGCGATCGCCCTCGCGCACGGCACTGCCGCCTGGCTGCTGTGGCTGCCGCTGGCGGCGGCGGCCACGGTGAACACGCTGTCGCAGACGCACGTGAGCCTGTCGTTTCCCGAGAAGCTCACCGGGCGCGCCTTCACCGCCTACAATCTGTTGACGATGACCGGAATGTTCCTCGCGCAGTGGCTGTTCGGCGTGGCGGTCGACCTCCTGGGCGACGGCGTCGGACACACCGAGCAGGGCTTTCGCAGCGCGATGCTGGCGTGGGTCGCGCTGCAGGGCGTCGCGCTTGCAGTGCTGGTCTTCTGGCGGGTGCGCCCGCCCAGGATGGCGACATGAGCGTGATCGATCCGCCGCAGCAGCCGGCGGCCGCGGCCCCGAAGAAGCCCCGCTGGCTCGACGTGCGCTGCAAGACCCGCGGCGGCGTGCGCGTGCACATCCGGCCGCTGCGCGCCGACGATGCGGCGCACGAGCGCGCGTTCATCGACGGGCTGTCGCAGGCCTCGCTCGTGCAGCGCGTGCTCGGCGCGCTCGGCGAGGTCACCGACGAGCAGGTCGCGGAGCTCGTGAGGCCCGACTGGCCGCGCCGCCTTGCGTTGGCCGCGTTCGGTTGCGACGCGGCCGTCGGCGACGGAATCATCGGCGTGGCGCGCTTCGACGCCTCCGAACAGCCGGGCGCGGCCGAGTTCGCGATCGTGGTTGCCGACCGCTGGCAGCGGCGCGGCGTGGGCTACGCGCTGTTCGATCGACTGGTGCGCGCCGCGCGCATTGCCGGCTATCGCGAACTGGTGGGCACGACCTTCGCGACCAACCGCGAGATGATCGAGCTGGCGCGCTCGCACGACTTCGAGGTCGGGCCCGAAGACGGCGAACCGAGCCTGCGGCGACTGACGCTGCGCCTGTAGGGCGCGGCGACGCGTGCGGCGCGGCGCGGCTACGCGGCGCCCAGGTCGCGGTCGAAGCGGATCACTTCGGCCGGCTGCGCGAAGGGTTCGCCGCGATACAGCCCGTTGGCCAGGTTGTGCGGATGGCGCGCGGCCTCGGTGAAATCGAGCACCGGCGACAGGCAGGCGTCGTGGGCAGCCGACGCCTGCGCCCACTCGTCGCGGCTGCGCGTGGCAAAGCGCGCGGCGAAGCGCTCGATCGTCGCCGGCCAGGTGGCGGGCCGGTACTGGTCGCGCGGATCGATCTCGGCTTCGAGCCCCGTGACGGCCAGCAGCTGCGCATAGAACTTCGGCTCCAGCGCACCGGCCGCGACGAAGCGGCCGTCGGCACAGCGGTAGACGCGATAGAAGGGCAGCGCGCCGTCGAGGAGATTGTTCGCGCGTTCGAGGTTCCAGAGGCCGCCGGCCATCAGCCCGTAGACCATCGGCGTGAGCCCGACCGTGCCGGCGAGGATGCTGGTCTCGGCGACGCCGCCGCGCTGCGTGATCGAACGCTGCACGAGCTTGGCGAGCACGCCCACCAGCAGGTGCATCGCGCCGCCGCCGAAGTCGGCCACCAGGTTCAGCGGCGGCACCGGCGCCTCGGGCGCGCCGATCGCGTTGAGCACGCCCGAGAGCGCGAGATAGTTGATGTCGTGGCCGGCACGCTGCGACAGCTCGCCGTCGCGGCCCCAGCCCGAGAGCCGGCCCACCACCAGCCGCGGATGCGCGTCGAGCAGCGCGGCGGGCGCCAGGCCCAGCCGCTCGAGCACGCCGGGGCGAAAGCCCTCGAGCAGCACGTCGGCGTTCGCGAGTTCGCGGCGCAGCGCGGCGAGCCCGTCGGGCTGCTTCAGGTCGACCGACAGCGCGCGCTTGCCCTGGTTGAGCAGGTCGTACTCGGGCTTCACGCCGATGCCCAGGCCGGGGTCGCTGGGCGGCGAGACGCGCAGCACGTCGGCGCCGAGCGAACGCAGCAGCTGACCGGCGAACGGCACCGGGCCGATTGCGTGCAGTTCGACCACTTTGAGGCCGGAGAGCGGGGGCGTGGCGGTCATGGGGACTTCCGGAGAGAAGGGAAAAGGGGGCGGAGCGAGATCATCGCACTTCGTGGGCCGCGGCGGGGCGGGGAGCGTCGAGCGCGCGGCGGTAGGCCACCGCCTCGGCGGCGTGCCGGGCGCCGATCGTGTCTTCGCCGTTCAGGTCGGCAATGGTGCGCGCCAGCTTGTGCGCGCGGTGCAGCGCGCGCGACGACCAGTGCTGCCGGTGCGCGACCTGGCGCAGCAGCGCGGCGGCGTCGTCGCGCAACGGGCAGTGGCGGTCGATCTCCGGGGGCCCGAGTTGCGCGTTCGGCTTGCCCTGGCGTGCCCGCTGGCGTTCGTGCGCGCGAGCTACGCGCTCGGCGATCGCGGCGCTGGGCTCGCCGTCGGCGCGCCGCATCAGGGTCGATTCGTCCACCGGCTGCACGCCGAGCAGCATGTCGATGCGATCGAGCAGCGGCCCGGACAGCCGCGCCTGGTAGCGGCGCACCTGCTCGGGCGTGCAGCGGCAGCGCTCGTCGCCGAGGTAGCCGCAGGGGCAGGGGTTCATCGCCGCCACCAGCTGGAAGCGCGCCGGAAACTCGACCTGCCGCGCCGCGCGTGCAACCGCGATGCGGCCGGTTTCGAGCGGCTCGCGCAGCGCTTCGAGCACTGCGCGCGAGAATTCGGGCAACTCGTCGAGGAACAGCACGCCGTGATGCGCGAGGCTGGCTTCGCCGGGCCTCGGGTTCGCGCCGCCGCCCACGATGGCGGCGGCCGAGGCGCCGTGGTGCGGCGCGCGAAACGGCCGGCACCCCCAGTCGGCCGGCGCGAAGCGGCCCGCGAGACTGGCCAGCGCGGCGGTTTCCAGCGCCTCGTCGCGCGACAGCGGCGGCTGGATCGTGGGCAAGCGTTGCGCGAGCAGCGACTTGCCGGCGCCGGGCGGCCCGACCATCAGCAGGTTGTGTCCGCCGGCGGCGGCGATCTCCAGCGCCCGCTTCGCGCCGGCCTGTCCCTTCACGTCGGCGAAGTCGCCGCCGCCGGCCGGTGCCAGGGCCTGCGAAACCGGCGCTATCCGCTCCAACGGACTGTTTCCAACGAAGTGTGCAGCCACTCCTGTAAGGTCGATTGCGCCCAGCAGTCGTGCGTCGTCGACCAGCGCCGCTTCCGCGCCGTTGGCGGCCGGCAGCAGCAGTGTGCGCGGGCGCTCTGCGCGTGCGACCGCCAGCGCCATTGCGAGCGCCCCGCGAATCGGCCGGATTGCTCCTGTGAGTGAGAGCTCACCGACCAACTCCAGCTCATCGAGCGGTTCGCTCGGCAACTGCCCGCTCGCGACGAGAATGCCGATCGCGATCGGCAGGTCGAAGCGGCCCGACTCCTTCGGCAGGTCGGCCGGTGCGAGATTGACCGTGAGCCTGCGGTTCGGGAAGTCGAAGCCCGCGTGCAGCAGCGCAGCGCGCACCCGGTCGCGGCTCTCGCGGACTTCGGCTTCGGGCAGCCCGACGATGTGGAACGCCGGCAATCCGTTGCCCAGATGGACCTCGACGCGCACTTCGGGCGCGTGCAGCCCGAGCAGGGCGCGGGAGCGGACGACGGCGAGCGACATGGCAGCCGGGCGGCGACAGGCGGTTCGTGAAGGCGCGACCAATCGAGTCTAGCGGCCGAATAACGCGGCCGTGCATGTCACGCCTAAACCGATGGTTCAGCCGATGCGCCGGTCGCGCATGCAGCGCTGAAGGGGTCTCTAGCCTGCGCGCTCGGCCAGCAGTCTCTCGAGCTGTTCGACGCGCTGCTGCAGCCGCGCCAGCCGCTCGAGCTGGGCGTCGAACTCTTCGCGGGTGACCAGGTCGACGCGCTGGAAGGCCTGCGCCAGCAGCGCCTTGACGTTGCGTTCGATGTCGGCGGCCGGGCCGTTGCGCAGCAACTCGGCCATCCGCGCCTGCAGGTCGGCGAGCAGCGAGGGGGGCGTGGCGCTCATCGTGAATCGAGTCTAGCACGTGCACCTGTGCGACGCGTGCCGGTGCACCGCGCTGGTGCAATGCGCGCATTCGAGCGGCCCCAAGCGCCCGGTGGCGGCCGCCGGCTGCCCGGGTCCGGCCGCTGGCACGATCCATGCAACGAATCACTCGACGACGGGCGCGCGCTCGGCAAGGTTCTCCGGCAAGGCTCCCTGACAGGAGGCAGGCATGAAACTGATCATCGCGGTCATCAAGCCCTTCAAGCTCGACGACGGAGAGATCTTCGTCTTCGGCCTCGATCAAGTGCTGCGCATCCGCACTGGCGAGGCCGGTGACGGGGCGTTGTGAGCATGCTGCTCCCGGCGCTGGCCGGCGCGCCCGTTCCCGACAAGGGCGACGTCGCGTGGATGAGCGTCGCGACGCTGCTCGTCGTCATGATGACGATTCCCGGCCTGGCTTTGTTCTACGGCGGGATGGTGCGCGCGAAGAACATGCTCTCGGTCCTGATGCAGGTGCTGGTCGTGTTCGCGGTGATCGTCGTGCTGTGGGCGGTCTACGGCTACTCGCTGGCCTTCGGCGGCGACGGATCGTTCTTCGGCAACCTGTCGAAGGTGTGCCTGATGGGCATCACGCCCGATTCGACGGTCGCGACCTTCAGCAAGGGCGTGGTCATCCCGGAGTTCTCGTTCGTCGCGTTCCAGGCCACGTTCGCCGCGATCACCTGCGCGCTGATCGTCGGCGCCTTCGCCGAGCGGGTGCGCTTCGCGGCGGTGCTGCTGTTCTCGGTGCTGTGGTTCACGTTCTGCTACGTGCCGATCGCACACGCGGTCTGGTACTGGGCGGGCCCGGACGCGATCACCGACGCGAAGGCGCTCGAGGTGGTCACCGCCGCGGCGGGTTTCATGTGGGGCAGGGGTGCGCTGGATTTCGCCGGAGGCACCGTGGTGCACGTCAACGCCGGCGTCGCGGGGCTGGTCGGCGCCTGGCTGATCGGCAAGCGCGTCGGCTACGGCCGCGAGTCGATGGCGCCGCACTCGCTGGTGATGACGATGATCGGTGCGTCGCTGCTGTGGGTGGGCTGGTTCGGCTTCAACGCGGGCTCCAATCTCGAAGCCAACGGGGTCGCCGCGCTCGCGTTCGTCAACACGCTGGTGGCGACCGCCGCCGCCACCGTCTCGTGGACGCTGGGCGAGTGGCTGGCCAAGGGCAAGCCCTCGATGCTGGGTGCCGCCACCGGTGCCGTGGCCGGTCTCGTGGGCATCACGCCGGCCTGCGGTTTCGTCGGCCCGATGGGTGCACTGGTCATCGGCCTGGTCGCCGGGGTCGTCTGCCTTTGGGGGGTCAACGGCCTGAAGCGGATGCTGGGCGCCGACGACTCGCTCGACGTGTTCGGCGTGCACGCGGTGGGCGGCATCACCGGTGCGCTGCTCACCGGCGTGTTCGCGGCGCCGTCGCTCGGCGGCACCGGCGTCTACGACTACGTCGCCAACGCGGTCGCGGCCGACTACTCGATCGCCAGCCAGGTCTGGGTGCAGCTGCAGGGCGTGCTGCTCACGATCGTCTGGTCCGGCGTCGTCGCGTTCCTCGCCTTCAAGCTGGTCGACCTGATGATCGGGCTGCGCGTGCCCGAAGAGGAAGAGCGCCAGGGGCTGGACATCAGCTCGCACGGCGAGACCGCCTACCACTACTGACCTCCACACCCCACCCTGCCGCGGACAGGGGCGGGACCGCGACGGGGCGGGCCTTCGGGTCCGCCCCGCTTTCGTTCGGGCGCTACAATTCTCCGGTCGACCCGCCCGCGCTCCCATGACCCCCCATCTCGTCACCGCGATGTCCGCCCCGCTGCAGGACTTCGAGCGCCGCATTCTCGATGCGACGCCGCGGATCGAGCGCTGGTTCCGCATGGAGTGGCAGGATCACACGCCGCCGTTCTATGCGTCGGTCGACCTGCGCAACGCCGGCTTCAAGCTCGCGCCGGTCGACACCAATCTCTTTCCGGGCGGCTTCAACAACCTGTCGGCGCAGATGATGCCGCTGGCGGTGCAGGCGGCGATGGCGGCGATCGAGAAGTACTGCCCCGAGGCGCGCAACCTGCTGCTGATTCCCGAGAATCACACCCGCAACACCCATTACCTGCAGAACGTGCAGCGGCTCTCGACGATCCTGCGCCAGACCGGGCTGAACGTGCGCTACGGCACGCTGAACCCCGAGATCCGCACGCCGACGAAGATCGAACTGCCCGACGGCCAGTCGATGACGGTCGAGCCGCTGGTGCGTCGCGGGCTGCGGGTGGGCCTCGAAGACTTCGATCCCTGTTCGATCCTGCTGAACAACGACCTGTCTTCGGGCATTCCCGAGGTGCTGAAAGACCTGCACGAGCAGGTGCTGCTGCCGCCGCTGCACGCCGGGTGGGCGGTGCGGCGCAAGTCGCAGCACTTCACCGCCTACGCCGACGTGGCCAAGCGCTTCGCGCGGCAGTTCGACATGGACCCGTGGCTGATCAACCCGTACTTCGCGCGCTGCGGCAAGATCGACTTCCACGAGCGCGCGGGCGAAGACTGCCTGGCGGGCAACGTCGACGCGCTGCTCAGGCAGATCCGCGCGAAGTACCGCGAATACCGCATCGACGAGAAGCCCTTCGTGGTGGTCAAGGCCGACGCCGGCACCTACGGCATGGGCGTGATGTCGGTGCGCGACGCCGCCGAGGTGCGCGAACTGAACCGCAGGCAGCGCAACAAGATGGCGGTGGTCAAGGAGGGGCTCGAAGTGCACGAGGTGATCCTCCAGGAAGGCGTGCACAGCTTCGAGACGGTGAACGACGGCGTTGCCGAGCCGGTGGTCTACATGATCGACCGCTACGTGGTGGGCGGCTTCTACCGCGTGCACACGGGGCGCGGCAAGGACGAGAACCTGAACGCGCCGGGCATGCAGTTCGTGCCGCTGCCGTTCGCCGCGAGCTGCAACCTGCCCGACTGCAACGCTTCGCTCGAGCACGCGTCGAACCGCTTCTACGTTTACGGCGTGGTCGCGCGGCTGGCGCTGCTGGCCGCCGCGATCGAGCTCGAGCAGACCGACCCCGACCAGTCGCGCTACGGCTGAGCGCGGCCTTCGCCCAACCTTGCCGGGAGCCCGCGCCGATGCGCCTGCTGGTGATCCTCGATCCGCTGCCCTCGATCAGGACGTACAAGGACTCCACCTACGCGATGATGGTCGAGGCCGCCGCGCGCGGGCACGAGCTGTTCGTGTGCGAGCAGAACGCGCTGTCGCTCGCGCGCGGGCGCACGATGGCGCATGCCGCTGCGCTGCGCATCACCGACGCCACCGGCAGCGCCGCGTCGTGGTACGAAGAGGGCGAGCCGCGCAGCGAACCGGTGGCCGCGTTCGACGCGGTGCTGATGCGCAAGGACCCGCCGTTCGACATGGAGTACGTGTTCTCCACCTACCTGCTCGAGCACGCGGTGCGCGAGGGCGCGCGGGTGTTCAACGACCCGCAGGCGATCCGCAACCACAACGAGAAGCTCGCGATCGCCGAGTTCACGCAGTTCACGCCGCCCACGCTGGTCACGCGCTCGGCCGACGAGCTGCGCGCGTTCGTCGACGAGCACGACGAGGCGGTGTTCAAGCTGCTCGACGGCATGGGAGGCACTTCGGTGTTTCGCGCCAAGCGCGGCGACCCGAACATCTCGGTGATCATCGAGACGCTGAACCAGTTCGGCGCGCGCTCGGTGATGGCGCAGCGCTTCATTCCCGAGATCAGCGACGGCGACAAGCGGGTGCTGCTGATCGGCGGGCAGGTGGTGCCGTACTGCCTGGCGCGCATTCCGAAGGGCGGCGAATTCCGCGGCAACCTCGCCGCCGGCGCACGCGGCGTGGCGCGGCCGCTGTCGGCGCGCGACCGCGAGGTCGGCGAGGCGCTCGCACCGCAACTGGCCGCGCGCGGGCTGCTGCTGGTGGGCCTCGACCTGATCGGCGACTACGTCACCGAGATCAACGTCACCAGCCCCACCTGCTTCCAGGAGATTCGCCAGCAGACCGGCTACGACGTCGCGAAGCTGTTCATCGACGCGCTCGAGGCGGCCTGCGTGCGATGATCGGGATCCTGGTCGTTTCGCACGAGCCGCTGGGCACCGCGCTGGTGCACTGTACGCGCCACGTCTACGGCCAGCTGCCGCAGCAGCTGGCGGCGCTCGACGTGATTCCCGACGAGGATCCGGCCACCGCGCTCGATGCCGCCCGCGAACTGCTCGCGCGGATCAACGACGGCAGCGGCGCGCTGGTGCTCACCGACGTCTTCGGCGCCACGCCGTCGCGCGTCGCGATGGGGCTGGCGGTGCCGGGGCGCGTGCGGGTGCTGGCGGGCGTGAACCTGCCGATGCTGCTCAAGGCGATCTCGAACCGGCGCATGCCGGTCGACGCGCTGTGCGAGCTGCTCGTCGAGAGCGCCCGCAACGCGATCCGGCCCGCCGATTGCGAGCCCGATGCTCAGGGCTGAAGCGGTCGTCGCGAACCGGCTCGGGCTGCACGCCCGGCCTTCGGCCCGGCTCACTGCGCTCGCCTCGAAATTCAGGTGCGAGGTGTGGCTCTCGAAGGGCTCGCGCCGGATCAACGCCAAGAGCATCATGGGGGTGATGATGCTCGCGGCCGCCAAGGGAAGCACGCTGCTCGTCGAGACCGACGGCCCCGACGAGGCCGAGGCGCTCGAGGCGATGAAGGAACTGATCGAGAGCGGATTCGGGGAGGACTGAACGATGGCATCGACCGACGCCTTTCTTGCAGCGCGCGACCTGCTGTTCGACGCGCGCACCGACTACGAGCGTGCCTGCCGCGAGTTCGCCTGGCCCGACATGCCCGAGTTCAACTGGGCGCTCGACTACTTCGACGTGCAGGCCGCGAGCGCGCCCGAGCGGCTGGCGCTGTGGCTGGTCGAGGAAGACGGCGCCGAGCAGCGCATCAGCTATGCGCAGATGAGCGAGCGCTCGAACCGCGCCGCCAGTTTCCTGCGCGCGCTGGGCGTGCGCCGCGGCGACCGCATTCTCGTGATGCTGCCCAACGTGGCGCCGCTCTGGGAAGTGACGCTGGCGGCGATCAAGCTGGGCGCGGTGCTGTGCCCGACCACCACGCTGCTGTCCACCGCCGACCTGGCCGACCGGCTCGAGCGCGGCCGCATCCGCTGCGTGGTCACCGATACCGACGGCACCGCGAAGTTCGAAGGCCTGGCGCAGCAGTGCATCCGCGTGGTCACCGGCGGCGGGCGCGAGGGCTGGACGCCGTACGCGCAGGTCGACGCCGCTTCGGCCGCGTTCGCGGCCGACGGCGCGACGCGTCGCGAAGATCCGCTGCTGCTCTATTTCACCTCGGGCACCACCGCCAGGCCGAAAATGGTGCTGCACACCCAGCAGACCTACCCGGTGGGCCACCTGTCCACGATGTACTGGATCGGCCTGAAGCCGGGCGGCGTGCACTGGAACATCAGCTCGGCGGGCTGGGCCAAGCACGCGTGGAGCTGCGTGTTCGCGCCCTGGAACGCCGGTGCCACCGTGTTCGTCTTCAACCAGGCGCGCTTCGACGCGCGGCGCACGCTCGACGCGCTGGTGCGCCACAAGGTCACCACGCTGTGCGCACCGCCCACCGTCTGGCGCGCGTTGATTCTCGAAGACCTGAAGAGCTGGCCGGTGGCGCTCGAAGAGGCGCTGAGCGCGGGTGAGCCGCTGAACCCCGAAGTGATCGAGCGCGTGCGCCACGCCTGGGGCCTGACGATCCGCGACGGCTATGGCCAGACCGAGACCACCTGCATCGTGGCCAACTCGCCGGGCCAGCCGGTGAAGGCGGGATCGATGGGCCGCCCGATGCCCGGCTACCGCGTGGTGCTGCTCGATGCCGAGGGCCGCGAGGCCGAGACCGGCGAGGTGGCGCTCGCGCTGCAGCCGCGCCCGCTCGGGCTGATGGCCGGCTACGCCGACGACGAGACGCGCAACCGCGAAGTGCTGGGCGGCAGCCACTATCGCACCTCCGACGTCGCCAGCCGCGACGAAGACGGCTATCTCTGGTACATCGGTCGTGCCGACGACGTGTTCAAGAGCTCCGACTACCGCATCAGCCCGTTCGAGCTCGAGAGCGTGCTGATCGAGCACGAGGCGGTTGCCGAGGCGGCGGTGGTGCCCAGCCCCGACGCGCGACGGCTGGCGGTGCCCAAGGCGTTCGTGATCCTGCGCCCGGGCTTCGCGCCGGGGCCCGACCTGGCGCGCTCGATCCTCGCGTTCGTCGCGCAGCGGGTGGCGCCCTACCAGAAGATCCGCCGCATCGAGTTCGCCGACCTGCCGAAGACCATCTCGGGCAAGATCCGGCGCGTCGAGCTGCGCGCGCTCGAGGGCACGCCGGCCGAGCGCCCGCGCCGCGCCGACGAGTACCGCGAGGAAGACCTGTAGGCACCTGCCGCATGTTCAGCATCCACGGCACCGGCATCGGCGGCGGTATCGCGATCGGCCGCGCCCGGGTGCTGGAGTCGCGCCAGCGCGACGTGCCGCGTTACCGGCTGCGAGGCAACCAGCTCGACGCCGAGCTGTCGCGGCTGGAAACCGCGATCGAGGTGGTCAGGGCCGAGCTGTGCGCGCTCGGCGAGCATCTGTCGGCCGACGCGCCCGCCGAGGCGCGCGCGCTGCTCGACGTGCACCTGATGATCCTCGACGACCCGCTGCTCGCGCAGGCCGCGCGCGACTCGATGCGCGAGCACATGTGGAACGCCGAGTGGGCGTTCTCGGCGCAGGCCGGGCACCTGGCCGCGCAGTTCGAGGAGATCGAGGACGAATACCTGCGCGAGCGCGGCCGCGACGTGCAGCACGTCGCCGAGCGCGTGATCCGCGTGCTCTCGGGTTCCACCGCGGAGACCACTTCGGACGCCGAGCCGGTGATCTTCGTCGCGGCCGACATCTCGCCGGCCGACATGCTGTCGCTGCGCGCGGCGATCGGCTTCGGCATCGACCTGGGCGGCGCCACCTCGCACACCGCGATTCTCGCGCGCAGCATGAATGTGCCGGCGGTCGTGGGGCTGGGCTGCGCCAGCCAGCTGATCGTCGACGACGACTGGCTGATCCTCGACGGCGAGGCGGGCCTGCTGATCGTCGCGCCCGACGAGACGGTGCTCGCCGAATACCGGCGCCGACAGGCGGCGGCGCTGCTCGCGCGCGAGCGCCTGAAGTGGCTGATCCACCTGCCGTCGATCACCGCCGACGGCGTCGAGGTGCAGTTGCAGGCGAATATCGAGCGGCCCGGCGAGGCGGTGCGTGCGCTGGCCGCCGGCGCGTCGGGCGTGGGGCTGTTCCGCTCGGAGTTCCTGTTCATGAACCGGCGTGACCTGCCCGACGAGGACGAGCAGTTCGAGGCGTATCGCGAGGCGGTCACCGCAATGCAGGGCCGGCCGGTCACGATCCGCACGCTCGACCTGGGCGCCGACAAGTCGGTGCCGGCGCTGCGCGGCGCGGCGCCGCAGAACCCGGCGCTCGGCCAGCGCGCGATCCGCTACTGCCTGGCCGAAACCGAGGTGTTCCTCGTGCAGCTGCGCGCGATCCTGCGTGCCTCGGCGTTCGGCAGCGTGCGGCTGCTGCTGCCGATGCTCGCGCACAGCCACGAGATCGACCAGGCGCTGCGGCTGGTCGAACTGGCCCGCGAGCAGCTGCGCAAGCGCGGCGAAGCGTTCGATCCCGCCACCCCGATCGGCGGCATGGTCGAAGTGCCGGCGGCCGCGCTCACTGCCGGCCTGTTCGTGCGCAAGCTCGACTTCCTGTCGATCGGCACGAACGACCTGATCCAGTACACGCTGGCGATCGACCGCTCCGACCACGACGTCGCTTCGCTCTACGAACCGTTCCATCCGGCGGTGCTGCGGCTGATCGGCATGACGATCCGCACCGCGCGCAAGGCGGGCAAGCCGGTGGCGGTGTGCGGCGAGATGGCCGGCGACTGGGCCGCGACGCACCTGCTGCTCGGCATGGGCCTGACCGAGTTCTCGATGCACCCGGCGAGCCTGCTGCGCGTGAAGCAGGAGATCCTGCGCGCCGACACCTCGCGGCTCGCACCACGGGTGTCGAGGCTGCTGGCGGCCGACGACCCGCTGCGCGTGCGCGCGCTGCTCGCGCGGCTGGTCGAGGATCACTGACCCCGTGCGGGCGGGGGCCGATCACCATCCGCCGCCGCCGCCCCCGCCCCCGCCGCCGCCCGAGCTCCCGCCTCCGCCAAAGCCCGACGAGGACGACGAGGGCGCCGGCATCGCGCTGGCAAACGAGGCTTCGGCGGCCGCCACCGTGCCCGCCACCGAGCTGGCGAAATTGCGGCTCGACCAGCCCGTGCCGCCGTGCCAGGCGGGGCGGTAGGCGTCGTGCAGGTCTTCGCCCGGATGCGCGCGCGCGAACGCGGCCTCGAAAGCCTCGGACCACGGTTTTTCCGCCTCGAGCGCGATCGCATATGGCAGCAGCCGCATGATCTCGACCACGGGCGAGCGGTCGCCCCGGCGCAGGGCCATGTACAGCCGGGGCATGACCGGGAAATGGAATCCCATGTGAAATGCATCGCCCGGCGCGGTGGGGTCGGCCAGATCGCCGCCAAAATAGGGGCGCACATCCTCCGGCCACTGGTTCGCCTCGCACAGGAGGATGGCGTGGGGATATTCGGCCTCCATCATCGCCCGCAGGCGGCGCAGATAAGCGTGCGTTTCGGGCAAGTTCTCGCAGTTCGTGCCCTCTCGCTCGAACAGATAGGGCACGGCGTCGGCGCGGAAGCCATCCAGCCCCAAATCCATCCAAAACCGGGCGATTTTGAACATCTCTTCCTGCACCGCGGGGTTGTCGAAGTTGAGATCCGGTTGCTGGCGATAGAAGCGGTGCCAGAAATATTGCCCGCGCGCCTCGTCCCAGGTCCAGTTGGAAGGCTCGGTGTCGAGGAAGATGATGCGGGCGTCGCTGTACGTCTCGTTGCTATCGCTCCACACGTAGTAATCGCTGTAGGGGTCTTGCCGCCGGCGGGAGGCCTGGAACCAGGGATGCTGATCTGAAGTGTGATTGAGCACGAGATCGGCGATGACGCGCAGCCCGCGGGCGTGGGCCGCGTCGATCAGGGCCTTGAAATCATCCAGCGCGCCGTAGGTAGGGTGGACGCCGTAATAATCGGCGATGTCGTAGCCATCATCGACCAGGGGGGAGGGGAAGGTAGGCAGCAGCCAGATGCAGTTCACCCCCAGATCGGCCAGATAATCGAGACGGGTCAGCGCCCCGCGCAGGTCGCCGTGGCCATCCGCGTTGCTATCGGCGAAGGCGCGGACATAAAGCTCATAAAAAACCGCAGTCTGATACCAATATGGACGTTTAATCATAAAAATACTCCTAAGAAGCAAATGCACGAAGAAAAAATCTCTGCGTTCTCTGCGTCTTTGCGATTAAAAAGAAAAAAACCTCTGCGTTCTTTGCGTCTTTGCGATTAAAAAAATTGCGTCTTTGCGATTAAAAAGAAAAAAACCTCTGCGTCCTTTGCGTCTTTGCGATTAAAAAAATTGCGTCTTTGCGATTAAAAAAATTGCGTCTTTGCGATTAAAAAAAGATGATGG
>JAANMU010002288.1_pt1 | contig 14808 bp, 12 predicted proteins | sample 7279701 | NCBI WGS metagenome assembly JAANMU01 (sample SAMN14094539, study PRJNA606508) | bioreactor metagenome | isolation source: A lab-scale SPAN reactor treating ammonium-rich wastewater day 57 | place: Ireland: Galway | collected 2017-03-13 | reverse complement strand
GGAAAGTTCTGGGTGACATATTCGTGAATCATTTTCCTTTCGTAAGACGAAAGGTTTTTAATTTCAACCGGCTCCGAGGACGATTGGGCCTGTCCAGCATATTCTGAAGCTAAAGCTTCCAATCTTTCCTTTTGTTTTTCGCGGTAATCGTTTACGTTGACTAGGATATCAACTGCCTCGCCCACCTGTTTGTAAAGTATTACTTCCAATATTTTCTGGATGGCGCGTATAGTCTCGCCGTGTCGACCGATAACGGTTGAGACTTCCTCATCGGTTTTAATAACAACCTGGAAAACGCCGGCATCTTCCATAACCTCAACTTCAAACTTCTCGATCATTTTACCCAAAAGAGATTCTGTTTCTGTCTTTATTGTCTGTGCTTTATCCATATTAATTATTTGGAATTTTTAATTTTTGACCTCTGGTATTGTATGATACTGAAAAGAGAAAATATATTCCAATATAGCGAAAGTCCGGCCGGGAGAGTGTAAGAAAACCATCCGATCATAACCGGAAAGAGATATTTCATCTGGGTATTCATGGCCTTTTGGAAGTCTCCTGAATCTGCCTTGGATTTTTCGTCTTTATGAAGCAGTTCCTTTTCGGCAGCTTTTTCGGCGGCAATCGGGGTCGCTTGGGGCATAGTCGCCTGCGCCTGGAAATACTGCAATAGCGCTGTGATCAAAGGAATGACTAAATAAACCCAGTTTCCCGACTCCTTCGGAGTGACCGTAAGATTCAATCCCAAAAACCAAGGATCAAAAGAATTTATCTTCAATATAGGCGAGTATAAAGCTCCGTTGATCTGGGCAATTGCCTTGGCGCCCTGGCCGTTCGTCAGGAAAAGCGACAAGGTATTATAAAGAGCAATAAAGACCGGGATTTGGATAATCATGAAAAGACAGCCCGAGGCCGGATTAATACCCGCTTCCTGGTAAAGCTTTAACTGTTCCTGCTGGATTCTCTTCTGGTCGCCTTTATGGAGGCGAGATAGATTGTCTATTTGGGGTTTGAGATCCGCCATTTTTCGAGCGGTCTCCATCTGCTTTTTGAAAAAAGGGTTAAACAGTCCCCGGATTATGGCAGTTAGTCCGATGATCGCCAACCCGAAAGCTCCGGGAATCTTAATGAGCAAAAATCCTTTATATAGTAGGACCAATAAATTAAGGATAGGAAAAACGAAAACAGTATTGAATATATTAGGTTCGAGCATATTTTATACGGACAATTTCTTTCTTCCTTTTAATCTTCTTCTTTTTAAGACTTTCCTTCCGTCATGACTGTCCATTCTTTTCATGAATCCATGCTTCTTTCCCCTTTTTGATTTTTTAGGTTGCCAAGTGCGTTTCATAATAATTTATCAATTTATAATTTTTGGTCCATTATCGAACTTTCCTCACCTTCAAATACTTTCCATGTCGCCTCGGTGACATACGGCATGAAAGGATGAAGCAGGATAAGGCTTTCAAGATAGGTCTCCTTTAATGCTTCAAGAGCTTCAATGTTACCATTTATTATGCCATCTTTCAATTGCTCTATATATTGGTCGGCTACCCGATGCCATAAAAACTCGTACATCAGCCCCAAAGCCTGGGAAAAACGGTTCTTTTCCATGAGTTTGAGGTACTTTTTCTTTTCCGCCTTGAATTCCTTTATAAGCTCCTTGGCAACTTTGGCGTAAGATGCACTATCTTCAGATTTCTTGACTGCCTCAAGATTCATAAATATGAACCTTCCCATATTCCAGATCTTGTTGGCGAAGTTCCTCATCCCCTTAACCTTATCCTCGGACAAGGCAACGTCCCCGCCCTCGGTAGTTCCGAATATTAAGGCGGTACGCAGGGCATCGGCGCCGTACTTGTCGACCATTATGAGGGGATCGATCACATTTCCTTTGCTTTTGCTCATCTTCTGTCCCTTGGCGTCCCTTACCATACCGTGAAGGAAAACCATCTTAAAGGGTGGCTTGTCGGTTACGAATTTTCCGACCATCATCATTCGGGCAACCCAAGCGCGCAAGATGTCGTGACCGGTCTCCATAACGGACGTCGGATAGAAATAGTTGAACATCTCATCGCCTTCTGTCATTAACGTAGCAAAAGGCCATTGAGCCGACGAAAACCAGGTATCGAAAGTGTCGTCATCTTGCTTAAATTGGCAGCCGCCGCACACTTTACAAGATTCCGGTTTCTCGGGTGATATGAACCATTCGTTTTTATTTTGGCATTTGTAGGCCGGTATCCTAATTCCCCAAACAACCTGGCGGGAGACATTCCAGTCGATGAAATTGTCAAGGATGTCAACGAGACGTTTTTTGAATTTTATTGGATAGACAACGGTTTCTTTTTTCTGGATTAATTTCTTGGCGTCGTCAGCCAGGGGTTTGACCTTGATAAACCACTGTTCCTTGGGTAAGGGTTCAAGTACCCGTCCGCACCGGTAGCATGAGCCGACCCTGTGGGTATATTTTTCATCTATTTTAACAATCATTCCCTTTTCCTTAAGATCAGAAACAACTCGTTCACGGGCCGAAAAGACCCTCAATCCCTGATACTTACCAGCAAGCTCATTGAGTTTTCCGTCGTAACCGATGACTTGCTTCATCGGAAGCGCATGACGTTTGGCAATCTCATAGTCATTAAAATCATGGGCTGGAGTCACTTTGACGGCACCCGTCCCGAACTTCGGGTCAACCGCCTCGTCGGCAACAACCTTAACCTTAAAAGGACCTATAAGCCCGTCAACGGTGATCTCTTTACCTATCCATGACTTATACCTTTTATCCTTCGGGTGAACAGCCACGGCCGTATCTCCGAACTTGGTCTCGGGCCTGACTGTTGCCAAAGTAAAGGGACCGTATTTCATATAATACAAAGGGTCGACTCTTTCTACATAATTTACCTCAAGATCTGAGTATGAAGTGCCGCAACTGACGCAGTAGTTTATGAGCTTGTTAGCGCGGTAAACCAAACCGGCATCATAGAGTTTTTTGAAGGTTCCGTAAACAATCTTAACGACCTCCGGGTCAATTGTGAACTTCTCACGCGACCAATCGAGCGCAAACCCAAGTCTTTTCAACTGACCCTTAATGTTCTTTTTATTCTCATTCACGTAATCCCAAATCATCCGGTAAAGCTCTTCCCGCGAGTAGTCAAATCGGCTCTTACCCTGTTTTTTGAGATGCTTCTCGAACACGAACTGGGTTTCGATCCCAGCGTGGTCAAGTCCTAGAAGCCATAAGGTCTCTTTACCTTTAAGTTTGTTGTACCTTATCATGATGTCTTCGTAGGTGAACATCGCGTGCCCCAAATGGAGTGAGCCATTGGCATTAGGTGGCGGAAGGATGATCGAGAACGGCTCTTTGTTTTTGTTTACCTTGGCCGTAAGATATCCTCTGTCTTCCCAGCTTTTGTATATTTTTTCTTCAACCGACTTGGGATCGAATTTAGGCTCCATATAGTTATATATTATAATCGAACGAAGTGAGATTAGAAGACTATTATGACACCGTAAAATATTCCCGCTTGTTCTTTGGCCGTGGTATCATTATCTGATATGGATTGGATCTTAACCTCACTCAATTGGTACATCTATGTGTTATTGCTGGGAATAATTTTCCTACCCCTGACCCACAAGATATTAAATAAATTTTCCTACGATTTTGGCTACCCGTTTTCAAAAGCGATCGCCATCCTTATCGTCAGTTACACATCATACGTCTTGGGATCTGCCAAATTCGTCCCCTTCAATCGAATGGCGCTTTTTGCCATTATCGGAATATTTGTGATCATTAACTACCTACTATTTAAAAAGTGGAAGGGCGTCAATATGCGCAAACTAACCTCAATCATAATCTTTGAGGAGGTGCTTTTTTTGGCATCATTCCTTTTTTGGACATACGTCAGAAGCCAGGAACCTTCAATTAGGAGCCTTGAAAAGTTTATGGATTTCGGATTTATGAATTCAATATTAAGGACTGACTTTTTTCCCCCAAAAGACATCTGGCACACCCCCGAACCCATCAACTACTATTACTTCGGCCATCTGACCGGGGCATTCCTAATTAAGCTGACAAATGCCGTACCGGTTGTCGGCTATAACCTGATTCTGGCGACTTTGTTTGCCCAAGGGGTCACGCAGGTATATTCAATCGTGACAAACGCAATCATCCATTACCTCCCAAAGGTTAGACGGTTTTCTCTGGCCGTCTTTGGCATCATATCCGCATATATCGTCAACCTGGGCGCCAATCTCCACACCATCTATGCTTTCACCAAAGGATATCCAAACGAGGACCCGATTCCATTCTGGAAGATACTTTCAAATTACAGTCCGACTACCTACTGGTACCCCAATGCCACCCGATTCATCCCGTTTACAATCCACGAGTTCCCCTCTTATTCATATGTCGTTGCCGACCTTCACGGTCATGTATTCGACATCCCCTTTGTCTTATTGACCCTAGCCGTTCTCTTCTCGCTTTTCACCAACAAATGGACGTGGAAAGGGACCGTGCTTCTCGGGTTTTTAACAGCTATCCACTACATGACCAACGCCTTTGACGGACCTATATATATACTCTTGACCATGGTCGTGATGTTCTGGGTTTTTAAGACGTCGACCAAACTTTTCACAAGCATAGTTCTGCTATTGCTGTCATTCGTTGTCTTTTCCTGGCCGTTTTCGGCACATTTTGCACCTTTCGTGTCGGGGATCGGCGTCAACTGCGCCCCCCAATTCCTGCTAGATATGGGTCGACTTGGCCCGTTTCTTTTTGAATCGGGAAACTGCCAATCATCGCCTTTTTGGATGCTTTTTGTTCTTTGGGGATTTTTTTGGATCGCATTCGGACTCTTTATAGTAAATCATTTCTACATCAGGAAGTGGGATAAGAAAACCGAATCTATCGATGTTTTCTTTATGATCCTTTTCGGTTTCGGAATCTTTCTTACTCTTATCCCGGAATTCTTCTATATAAAAGATATTTATCCCCAGCATTTCCGGGCCAATACTATGTTCAAGCTCGGCTACCAGGCATTCACAATGATGGGCATAGCCGCCGGGATAACATTGTTCAGGCTCAAGCAGTCAACGACCATGGTCTCGAAAATATTGACCGGAACGCTAGTTTTCTTTACATTTTTCGTAACCATATATCCGTTCTTTTCCGTCCCCGCCTATTATGGACCATTCGACAGACCTCCAAACCTTGACGGATCAAGCTGGCTCAAAAACGAGTACCCTGAAGACCTTGAAATCATTAGTTATCTCAATAAGATAAAAGGCCAACCGGTGATACTTGAAGCGCAGGGCGATTCCTACACCGACTACGAAAGAATTTCCGCTTTTACCGGGCTGCCGACGGTTGCCGGCTGGTGGGTGCACGAATGGTTGTGGCGGGGGTCTTCAGACATTGTCGGGGACAGGATTCCGGACGTCGATACCCTCTACATGTCGTCAGATATCAACGATACTTATGCCCTTATAAAAAAATATAAAATTAAGTATGTGATAATCTCGCGATTGGAACGCCAAAAATACCAAAATTTAGTGGAAGAAAAATTTACCAAAATAGGTAGATTAGTATACAGGTCGAGTAATGGGTTTGGGGCTTTGTATCAAGTAGATTTCTAATTACAAAAAAACGCCCTCGTCATATTGACAAAGGCATTTTTTTCTGATAATGTAATAGGCAGAGCATTATTACTCGTCGTTCCCTTTATACGAGCGGTAATGATGCTCTAATTTTTTTGGCTATTACAAGTGATACAGAGTTATCGGTATCCTTAAATTCTTCTTCGTTAGCTTTTTAAACTGATCGGCGACGAAACTAATCAATTCTCCCTTTGTTTTTGCCTCTACCTTGTATGGGTTAGTTTTAGGCTTTTGTGAAAAGATTATTTTATCCATAACTCCATGATAGACAACCCTCCATTCTTTGTCAAGACCTATAGAAAAAAGCTATCAAATAATGCCATATCTTATAGTATATTTATACTACTTTAGCCTATTTAATAAGGCCGATATAAGTTATCCAAAATGTGTGGATAACCTTAATTATGTTTCTAATGGCCTATTTGCGCTCAATTGATATAATTGATTAATGAGTAGTTTTTCCATTTTCACCTACAACACCCTATTCAACAAAGCCATCGACAACATTAAACCGATTCTGAGGAAATATGACCCAGACATCCTATGTTTACAGGAAGTCAACACCGATGACGCTAATCTTAGGAAGATCGAAAAAATGGGTTTGAAGATGGCCGATTATGGAAATTCGTTCGTTAGATTCGGCAAGTTCTACGGGGTCGCCACCTTCTACAATCCAAAAAAATTTATTCACGTCGAATCCAATGTTTTGTATCCGGGCAACAATATTATCGAAGTCTTTTTCACGCTCCTCCAAGTGATACTCGGCTATAAGAAACCTAAAACGTTCCTAAAAACAGATTTAAGAGACAAAACATCAAAAAAAATCATAAGTGTCTGCAATATCCATCTTTACGTTGTCGGCAGTAATGCCTTAAGGATAAGACACGTAAAACAGGCTCTCGATCTCATCAAAACTCCCCACCCACTTATTTTGACCGGAGATTTTAACTATTTCCCCTATCAAAGGCGAAGGCTTGAGAATTTTATGAAGAAAAACGGATTCACCGAAGCCACTCGCGAGATATCCCAAACAATCAAGTTCACGCCCAACACCACCAAGACATACAGCTTTATTCAAAAGCTTTCCCTAAAACTCGTGGGGCACATTTTAAATAATCTAAAAATTGACTATATTTTTTACCGAAAAATGAAGCTTATAAATACCAAGAGGATAGAAGCCATGTTTTCAGACCACTTCCCGATCATTTCCACTTTCAGGATCTAATCTGCGAGCATTTTCTTCAATAATCCCCGTATTTGGTTGAAGTAGTGATTAAAGAATTCTTCTTTTTTCTTCTTTTCGCTTTCGTCATACACCTGTCCCCCCATCTCGTACTCAAAGATCTTGTTCTTAATCTCTTCGTTCAGAAACAGCCTTCTTGCCGAGGCGATAAAGTATTTATAAAAGAACTTAATCTGGCCTTCTTTTTTCATTCTTCTTAATGAAAAAGATGTCTTGGCTTCTTTCACAAACTTGGAATGGACTCCCCACGTGGCTGCCCTCTGGATAAGCTCATGATCTTCGGAAATGAATAACCTTTCGTCAAAACCACCGATGAGCCTAAAAAAGTTACGCTCGACGATCATGGCTCCCCCCAAGGAAAATCGCTTGGGTAAACTTTGCGAGAGTTCAACAAAGATATTGCCAAGATCAAACAAAGTCCTATACTGCCTGTATTCCCTGTCCGGGATCAGGTAGGGTAAGAACAATAGTCCTTTGTTTTTGTTGATATTCTTTTTTACTTTTTTCAAAAACGTCGGACCGACCCTCGCGTCAGCATCAAGAAATACTAGGTAATGACCCGAAGCCTTCTCAGCTCCAAGATTTCTTTGGGCGGCAACGTTTTTAAGCCTGGTACTGAAGAATTCCAACTTGAGGCCGTTTTCGTAGGACTTGATGCAGTCTTTCGTTTTGTCCTTTGAATATCCGTCGGTTATTATGACTTCAAAGTCCCTTTCCTTTTGTTTAGTTAGATCCCCTAAAAGCTTTGGTAGAAATTTTTCTTCGTTTAAGGTTGGGATAATGACGGTGAAAAAGGGCTTCATAAAGTTGAATATATTATATCACTCGTTCATTTGATAAAATTAACCAATGAGAATAAGCGTCGTATTGCCCGCCTACAATGAAGAGGAAAGAATTAAAAAATGCCTAGACAGCCTTAAGCGCCAGACCAGGAAACCTGACCAAATAATCGTCGTCGACAACAACAGCACCGACAACACAGCTAAAATAGTCAAGACATATAAAGAGGTCACCTTGATTAAAGAAAAAGAGCAAGGAATCATTCCGGCTCGTAACGCCGGCTTCGATAAGGCCACCGGGGATATCATCGCCCGGTGCGACGCCGACACCATACTCCCAGATAACTTTGTCAAGGACATCGAGTCAGATTTCAAGAACAATCCGTCAATTGTCGCCGTGTCAATGCCCGTCACATTTTACGATATGCCAATAGTCAACAGAATGAAGTTCCTCTACTATCCCTACATGTTTATTCCCAAACTGTTAATAGGCCACTACTCGCTCGTGGGACCCGGTATGGCCGTTAGGAAATCCGCTTGGAAGAAGATCAGGAATGAGCTATGTACCGATCATTATAAAGTCCACGAGGATGTTGACGTCTCGCTACATATTAAAAAGCATGGTGAGATTTATCATGACAAGAATATTCTGGTTATGGCATCAGGGAGAAGAGCAATGAACAAACCTTGGTCGTTTTTCGGAGAGTACACCTTAAGATTCTTCAAAATGTTGCTGACCCATTAGTGATTTTTTGACATTTCTTCAACTTCCTTAAGACTAGTTGCGTCCTGGGGCTTTTTATCGTCTCGAAAACGTTCAAGCCGAGGGAACCTTAAAGCCAATCCTGCCGTATGGACCGGTGACTTGGTTATTTCATCAGCTCTTATTTCAACGACAAGTTGAGGTGAAAGCCAGACATCGCAGTCCATCATCTTGTCCACCAGATAATCCTCCTGTTTGCCTTTTGTTACGAGTTTTTCGCTCTTTCCTTTAAGTTCGCGCCATTCCTCATCAGTTAACCCGGTGCCAATCTTGGCAATCGTCACGAATTTCTCTTTTTTGTCGTCATAAACTCCAACGAGAAATGCGCCGATCCCGAAAACGGTTCTTTTACCCTTCCCCAGATCGTACCCCATAACAAGACAGTCGATTGTGTCGTTGATCTTTGACGAGTAACTCCTTTTGTATTTGATCCAGTTCCATTCCCGGGCTCCTGGTTTATATACCCCGTCGATTTTTTTAGCCATTATGCCCTCCAGACCCTTGCCGACCGCTTCGTCAAAAAGCGCCTCAAGCCGTTTAGGATCTTTGACCTTTTCCTCATCGGCAACAAGAACGATATCTTTTTTTAAATCTCTTTTTGTTTCTATCTCCCCTTCAAGAGTTTGTCGTCTCTCAAGGAAAGGAACATTCACGAAACTTTTACCATTCAGAAACAAAAGCTCAAACGAAAACAATCGTAACGGAATTTTTTCGGCCATTGCTTCGATATCATATTTCCTTTTTCTCTGAACCGTTTCCTGAAAAGGTAGGAATGCCCCGGTTTTCGGGTTGTAGCCGATTGCCTCTCCTTCAAAAATAATCTCACCGCTTTTGACCTGTTTCTTGACCCCTTCAACAATATCCGGATACATATAGGTAACGTCCTCAAGGCTTCGAGAGTAAAGAGTCACCCTGTTCTTAGATCTACTAAAATGTACCTGCAAACGGAAGCCATCGAATTTTGGTTCGACCAAGCTCTCGCCTATTTGCTTGACGATTGCTTCAGCTGAGGATAACCTCTCCGCCCTCATCATGATGATCGGGGTAAACACTTTAGGGATAATCTTACTCATTGCCTTGATACCGTTTTCCTTGAGTTCCCGTCCGATAAATCCCAACTCCGGCCTTACGTGATAGGCTTTTTCGATCTCGTTTCTTAGGCTTTTGTCGCCCGTAATCATCCACGAATAGGCATCCAATACCGTCATGTCAGAGAACCCCATTCTTATGGTACCCGTCGGGAGCCTTGCCAGGAAACGGGAAGAAATCGGATCAAGCGTTCTTATAAGAAGGGAAAGATAACTAATTTTCGCGTCCTGCGACCCGGGGCCTGAAGCGGTCGCCAACTTGTAGAAAACCTCATAAACCTCAATGACGCTCATCTCCCTTTCTTCAAACGAATGGATCTCACTCTTAAAGTGTTCAATCGCCAGTCCGAGATCGCCTATTCTTTTAAACTCCTTTTCAAAATATCCCTTTTCGATGGATAAAGCCGACATGGCGGCCCGCACAATCATCTTTTCGGCCATTCCAAAATCTATTCCCTCATAAGCCGGCCTGACCCGACCTTGAAGAAGATAGACTACCTTTTCTATTTCGCTTGGCGACAGTTTGTTAAAAAGTTCAGCCAATATCCGGGTGATCTCAAGACGGGAGGAATTTTGACTGATGCGGTCGAAATATAAAGAAAGTTCTGAAAATTTCATAATCGTTAAGATTAAAAGACTGTCATAATACCTCTAATATTTGGACGAAACAAAAACTTGCCCAAACGCCTTGTAAAAGTTTAAACCATTACGTAACGGGCACCTTTAGTCGACCCGACTTTTTTAATCAGTCCTTTCTTGATAAGGTCTTGAAGGTCACGTAAAACCGTATCTTCGGAAACGTCCGGAAACACCGACCCGAACATTTGGTTTTGAAGGAATCCGACGTCAGATAAATACTCAACAACCTTCATTTGGCGCTCGGTCAAATAGATCTGCTGACCTCCGAACTTCTCCTTCATCTTGACGTCTTTTGAGAGTTTGAGGATCTTTTCCTTGATCTTGTCAAATTCGATCGCCGCCCCAGACGTAAAATATTCAAGCCAAGTTGAGAGATCTCCGGACGAAGCTTTCTGGAGATTCTGATAATACGAAACTGCGTCCTTGTCGTAGTACTCTTCAAGCGAGAAGAATCTCCGTATGTCATAGCCCCCAAGAAGTAGAATGAGAGTCGCCAATACCCGTGCCACCCGACCGTTACCGTCTATGAAGGGGTGGATGCGGACAAGTTCATGGTGGGCGATCCCCGCCTTGATCACCGGATGGATATCGTTCCGGTCGTCTCGGTTTATCCAATAGATAAATTCGCGCATAAGAAAGGGTACTTCCAAGGGAGGAGGTGGCCTGAAGGTCACTTCCCCTGTAGCCGAATTTCTGATTATAACCTGTTTGCTCCTGAACTCCCCCAGATTTTCAGCCCCCAAAACCTTGTCGGTGACGATCCGGTGGATCTTTTTTATCAAAAGCTCGGTGATCTTGTCGATCTTCCTCCTGGCTTCATCGTCGATGAATTCTATGACCCGTCGGTAGTTGATGATCTCCTGGATATCTCGGGGCCGGCCGATGACATCCCGGCCTTCTAGAATATCCTTAGCATCACCTTTGGCAAGCTTATTTCCCTCTATGTGGGTTCCGTGATAGGTAGATCTGATAATGGCGTCTTCCTTAAATTGCTTCTCCCAAAGGGGTAGAAGTGGCGAATGTTTAATCACCTCTTCGGCGGCCTCAATCTTTGAGATATTCATCAAAATTTTATTGGTGATGTTGAATGAGGGATTAAACATAATATTTCATTATATAGCAAAAAAAATATTTATTGCGTAATTACCGCATTGCAAAAAACATGAATATTAGTTACACTTTTCTCATGGTCTACGGACTGACAATTGACGAAAATATTTTTCCGGCCGCTAAGTTTTCAAACATAGGTATGCTCCTGAATATTGCCCTTCCCTTGGTTATTGCCGGGGCGGGCTTAATCTTCTTGATGATGATGCTCACCGGGGCATTCAATATCTTGAGCCACGGAGATAATCCCGAGGCTATCAAAAAAGGCTATGCGACAATCACCTATTCGGCAATCGGTCTTATTATAGTTATCGCCAGCTTTCTGGCCGTCCGGGTCATCGGAGCAATTATTGGCGCCCAATTATTACCACAATGAAATTACTGACTCAAGTCGAAGACATTTTCGGAACGGTCTCCCCTCCGGCGGGAATGAATATAGGGGGAGGAGGCGACCCGGTTGAAGGACTGGGGACACTCATCGGTTGGGGAATCAACATGTTCATAATCGTCGCCGGAATGTTTCTTCTTCTTTACTTATTCTTGGGGGCCTTCGACTGGATCCAGTCTGGAGGAGATAAAGAAAAAGTCACCAAGGCTCAGCAAAGGATTACCAACGCTCTTATAGGAATGGTCCTCATATTTATCGTCCTTGTCGTCTTTAATGTCGTGGCCGGACAACTTCTTGGGATCGTTGAAAATACGCCAGACGGGTTCAAGCTGAAGATACCGACATTAAACTAAACTTATTTCCCAAACCTTCGACTTCTTTCCGAGTAGTCGTTTATGCTTTTGACAAAGTCATCGGGAGTGTAATCCGGAAGATGTTTTTCGACAAATTCCAGTTCCGCATACTGGCACTGCCAGAGAAGATAACCGGACAACCTTTTTTCGCCTCCCGTGCGGATTATGAGGTCGGGATCGGGATAAGGGAGAGCAAACGTATCGAGGGCCAAACTCAGATCCTTCTCGTTTTTGATCGGCTTCTTTTTCAATGCCCTTATTATCTCATCGCGCCCTCCATAATCTAACGCTATACATAAGTAATATTTTTCGAAACCTTCGGTCTTTTCCTCGGCATTGGATATCTTATCCCTCAATCTTGCGCTTATCCTGTCCTTCCTCCCCAGATGTATTATCCTTATGTTCTCGTCCATCGCCTCTTTGAGGTATTTGTCAATCATCTCGAAATATAGATCCATAAGATAAGATATCTCCGTCTTCGATCTCTTCCAGTTCTCGGTCGAAAAGGCCCAGATGGTCATTATCCTTATCCCCAAGTTCCGGGACTTCCTGGCAATTTTAACAAGCGCTTCAAACCCGCTCCGGTGTCCGGCAAGGGTTGGGAGACCCTTCCCCTTCGCCCACCGCCGGTTACCGTCAGGGATAATCGCAACATGTTTTGGTAAGGTAACGTTCTTCATTCGATTATGGTGCCTTCAAATTTATCTTCAATCAAACATGACTTTAGCGAATCCCGGCCTATGATCCGGCAAGGTATGCCGAGTTTGGATATCCAAAGAGCCGTCATGACCTTTTTTTTCATGCCGCCCGTGACGTCGACAAACTTGTTGTCGAAAAATACGTCCGAGTATTCCGGCAAATTTTTGACGGTAATCCTTTCGATCGTTTTGCCGTCACGGTCAAGGACGCCATTGGTTGATCCGCAGAAAACAACTTTATTAATCTTTATGCTCTGCTTGCTGAGGATATTTGCCAATTCATAGAATATCCTGTCGGTTGAAAGGACAGAGCCACCAACCAACAAATCGTAAACCATATCCCCATACAGGACGGGAGTTATTCCCAGATTAAGAAATCCAAGCATGGAGTCAAGAAAAAAATATTTGACGGACCCTGATTCGGTCGTGAAAATGGATGACGGTTTGACCGAAACCGCCGGAATATTGCTTTTCAGAAGTTCGGAAACCACCATCTGGTTAAGCCTTGAGACCGAGTCTTCAACTAAAGCAAACCCCATTTTTTGCTTTTCGGAAACTATACCACCTTCAAGCTTGTACTTCTTGACTTGTATGTGTCCGAATGAACCGGCACCCGTCCCGATAAGGACAGAAAGATTTTTTTCCTTAGCTTTCGCGTCTCCTAATTGTCTTGCTAAAGATTTTATTGACTCACTATTAGCCCTTTCTTCTTTCCCCTTGTCGGTAATAACACTCCCCCCGAATTTGACAAATACCAACCTTTTTTCGTCCTTCATATCCATATTATATATTGTTTCAAGGCCAAAAAAATACCCCGGCGTCCCGGGGTATTTTCTATCCGACGTCTCGGATACTTTACTTAATTCATAACTATTATGTACAGCTTGCGCTATCGTATGGCGTAGTAGTGTTCAGCCTTGGAGCTGTATAACTACCATAACATTCACATTTATAGTAAACACCTGATCCGGCGTTTACGCATGAACCATAAGCAAAGTTACCACATTTGGTGTTACCTGAGGTATCACACGTGGCTGCTTGTGGGGAACAGTTTGTCAAATCTATGACGTTTTTCCAAGCGGTTCCTGAATCACACTTCAGTCCTGTATTCCTGCTATTAAGCTGAATACATCCATTACCAGCAACAGTGTAACCAGTAAAATCGGTCACGGGTCTGTTGTTAAATGTACATTGCGTCCTTGCGGCCGTAGCCGACACAGGAGGACAATCTACTTTATTGGTAACGTTTTTCCAATTGGTTGAAGCGTCACACTTCAGTCCGGTGTTTCTTCCATTTAATTGGATACACGAACCGTCCATATCATAGCCTGAGTTTTCGTTAACGGCTTTACCGTTTATGGTACAGGCTGTTCTTGCAACAGCGCCCTTATAACAGACGTCTGACGCATCGTTAACTCTAACACTATATCTGCTTCCGGTTGTAGCATTGGTCGTACACTTGTATCCGGTCACCCCTACAACGGTCGCACCATTATATTCAACTACACAATCATCGGGACTCGCCCTATACTTACCAGTGCTGTTGGTTGCATTTGTGTCAACATTTTGATTACCGTAGAAACAACCTCTTGCGGCTGGGGCTGTCTTTGGACATGTTTTAAGATCAGTTACTGCTGAAACATATCCTTTGACACATTTCGCTCCTACATTGCTATTATCTGAGGTGTTAATTACACATCCACTTGCTGTGACGCTGTATTCTGTCACTGAACTTGATTTCACGTTCTTGTTTCCGTACATACAGACTTCTTGACTACAGGTTGTACCGGTATCAACTGCCCATTGTCTTTTTCCATTTACAAGCTTGCAGATGGCTCCGGTTTTTTTCCTTGTACCATCAGTTTGCAACAGCGAATGACATAGGTTTTCTGACGGACAGCTCGTGCCCATATAGCTGGCGCGGGGAGCAGCTTGAGTATTGCTACTAAGCTTTTGGGTATTTACATAGTTCATGACGTAAAAAGCTCCAACAACAGCGACAACCAGGGCGACTAAGTAAGATAGGGTTTTGCTTACACAAAATTTATCGTTTTTCATATTTTCACCCCCTTTCAGTTTTTTATAATAAATTTTT
>JAANMU010002286.1_pt1 | contig 14811 bp, 12 predicted proteins | sample 7279701 | NCBI WGS metagenome assembly JAANMU01 (sample SAMN14094539, study PRJNA606508) | bioreactor metagenome | isolation source: A lab-scale SPAN reactor treating ammonium-rich wastewater day 57 | place: Ireland: Galway | collected 2017-03-13 | reverse complement strand
GTGCCGAACAGGTCAGGGCGTCCGCGCAGGTCCCACAGCGCAGGCAGCCCTGCCGCGCCGATGGCCGCGCCGACCGTGCCCATGCGGAAGGGCCGGCCCTGGCTGTCGCTGATCACAACCGCCACCTGCGCGCCAGATAACTCCGCAAGCTGCGCGCGCAGCTCGCGTGCCGAGGCGTCCGGGTCTTCTGGCAGCAGCAAGCGCCAGTCGCCATCTGGCCGGGTGTTGGAGTGGTCGATCCCCGCGTTGGCGCATACGAAGCCCAGCCGGTGCCGCACGATCAGCACGCCGTCTCGCATGCGTGAGACGCCCTGCGCCTCGCTCAGGATCAGCGCCACCTCACGCGGGTCTTTGCCGCAGGCTGCCGCAACACGCTCTGCCTCTGCGTCTGGCTCGATGGTCGCCAGATTCGCCCAGCGGCCTTCCGCCTTTGAGACGATCTTCGACGTGATCACCACCACGTCACCGTCTTGCAGCGCCAGCCCGCTGTCTCGCAGCGCCCCGGCGATGATGGCTGGTAGGTCATCCCCGGTCTGGATGAGGGGAATCCCCGGCAGGCCGATCAGTTCCACCCGTTGCATCGCTCAGTCATCGATTCCCGTGATGCGTATCCCTGCGCCCCTGGCTTTGTAGCGCTTGTTGATGCCCAGCAAGACGGGCGTCAGGCTCTCGGCGACGATGGCGTTGGCCAGCGGGCCAACATCCACCCCGCGCATGCCCGCCGCCTCCACGAGCGCCATCACAGCCTCCTTGGCCTCTGCGTCGTCGCCGCTCACCAGCACGTCGCAGTCCACGCCGTGCCCCAGGTCTTTCAGATGCACCGCCGAAACGTTCTGGAACGCCGAGACGACGCGAACCGCACTGCCTACCAGCGCCTGCGCCTCCTCGGCGGCGGTGCGCCCCGGCGGCAGGATCGCCAACATAAAGTCCGGCGGCTGGATCGGCACCGTCACGTCCACCAGGATTTTGCCCTGCACCTCGTCGAGGACGCCTTCCAGCGTCGCCCGGTGTGCCGAGTAAGGCACGGAGAGCACGACAATCGATGCTTCCTGGGCGGCGTCGGCGTTTGCCATGCCGCGCACCACATCCCTGCCGAGCAGCGCGTTCAGTTCGGCTGCCGCGCTCTCGGCTTTCTCCTGCTGGCGCGAGCCAATGATCACATCGTAGCCATGATGGGCCCAGCGCAGGGCCAGCCCACTGCCTTCTTTGCCTGTGCCGCCCAGCACGGCGACGGTGGGAAGCGCGTTCGAGTCTGGCACGTGGTTGCTCCTCTGTGTGTAGGGCGTGGTCAAGGTGGTTCTCTCCGCGAAGCCCACCCATTATAGCGATTAGTTTTCATGCGGGACAAATAGCCCGCGACGCGTTTGCGCGCTAAAGCGTCTGCGCCGCGATGCCGTTGTACCGCTCCCACACCGCCGGAACGATCTCGCGCGAGCGGGCGGTGATCGCTGCCTCGTCCAGCGTCAGCAGTTCGCGATCGCGCATCAGCACGCGCCCGGCGCAGATCGTCGTCGTGACCATCGAAGCTTCAAAGCCGAACAGGATATGCCAGGGCAGGTTTCCGGCGCTCAGCGGCGTGGTGGGATGGTAGTCCACCAGGATCAGGTCGGCTGCCGCGCCCGGAACCAGCATCCCCGGTGAAGCCTCAGGGAAGAACATGCCAGCCAGCGCCGCGTTGTTGTGGATCGCCATCTGCACGATGTCCATGCCATTCGCGCGACGCGGGTCGCGGTGCCACACTTTGTGCAGCAGATAAGCGGTCTTCCACTCGGCCCACATGTTGTTGCTGAATCCGTCATTGCCCAGGCAGACAGGCACGCCCAGGCGCAGCAGCCCCTCGACGTCAGCCACACCCACGCCGTTGTTCATGTTTGAGCGCGGCTGGTGCGTGACCCACGTCCGCGTATCGCGCAGAATCTCCGCCTCGCGCAGGTCGATATGCACGCAGTGAGCGACGATGGTTCTCTCGCCCAGAATCCCGTGCGCTTGGAGCCGGTCAATCACGCGCCTGCCTGATTTGTTCAGGCTGTCGTACTCGTCTGCCTCGTGCTCGGCGACATGGATGTGGAATCCCGTTTCGAGCCCCCTGGCTGCGTCGGCGCAGGCAGCGAGCGTCTCCTCGTCAAGCGTCAGCGAGGCATGCAGCCCGAACGTTGCCGCGACATTGGGGCGGCTGCGGGCTGCCTTGAGAAAGCGCACGTTCTCCTCGATGCTCGCCTTGGTGCTCTCCGGCCCGTAACGGTCGGTGACCTCGTAACACAGCGCCGCCCGCAGCCCGGCCTGGTCAACAGCGTCGGCGATCACGTCGAGTGAGCCTTCCAGCGCGTTCGGGCTGGCGTGGTGATCGATCAGCGTCGTCGTACCGTGCTTGATGGCATCCACCAGGCAGACGAGCGCGCTGCTGCGTACTGCCTCCTCGTCAAGCGCCTGGTCAAGCGGCCACCACAGCCGCTCCAGGATTTGCGGAAAGTCCTTGGGGGCCGGGCCGGGAATCGCCATGCCACGTGCAAACGCGCCGTAGAAGTGCGTGTGCGCGCAGATGTTGCCGGGCATGATGAGCTGGCCGCGCGCGTCAATCCGCTCCGCGCCCGGATAGCGGCCCTCAAGCTCGCTGGCAGTGCCAACCTCGGCGATCTGCCCGCCCTCGGTATATACCGCCCCTTTCTCGATCAGCTCGGCATCCGGCTCCCAGGTGACGACGGTGCCGTTTGTGATCAGGAGTGACTCAGCCATCTCTCCTCCCTTGTCGATGTTGTCAGGAATCCTATTCGTCAGTGCCCGCACGGCCCAGCGGCGGGTCTTTGATGCTGGCGTCCAACGCCCGCGGGCCGCCACGCCGCGCCACTTCCGCCTCGATAGCGTCCAGATCGTGCGCTTCGTCGCCGACCAGACCGATCGCTCGTGCCGGGCGCTGTGCGTTGTTCGCCAGCATCACCGACCCATCCCGGCATGGGATCAGCAGGTCAACCGTGTAGGCGGCCTGCCCCTCGCGCACTTCGACCGCCCGCTCCGGCTGCATGCCACGCGCCTTGAGCGCGTGGTACATGCGATCCACGAACGCGTCGTCGGTGCTGAACAGGTCGTTGATCTCGGTTGCTGCCACAAAGCGATCCCACGTCGTCTGGATAAACGTGATGCGCCGCCAGCGCAGACTGGTGATCGGCGGCTCCTTGCGCTTGAGCGGGCCAAGTTGCAGCTTGTAGTAGTATTCCTGCGCGCGTGGATGGTCAGGCTCACCGGGCAGCAGGTCAACGCGGCGCACCAACTCATGGCCGGTGCGCCGCGCGTAGTAGTGTATCGCCCAGCGCAGGTCGGGGTCGAACCGCCGGGTGAAGTAGAAGGCCACGTACTCCGCGTGGATGCCGCCAGGGGCGTGCTTCACCGGCACGCGATACCATTGCTGCTCGCGGGCGATGTCCAGGTCACGCGGATGGGGCATCACGCCCACCAGTACGCGATCTTCCGGATACATCACGTACCGTGGATATGATGCTCTTTACGGAAGGCGATGATCCGCTTATCGATCTCGCCCACCAGCTCCTGGTGCTCGCGCCACCACGCCGGGTCGCGCTGGGCATCAAGCTCCTCGACGCTCTTGCCCTGCTGCTCGACCCAGGTGTAGTACTTGAGGTTGTGCCACCGCTCACGCGCCTGGGTGTCGCCCTCAGCGATCCAGTCGAGCTTCTGGCCGTGGAAGGTCGAGGCCACGCGCTCCGAGGCCATCGCCTCGTCCATCTTGCCCTCTTCGCCCTCCAGCCATTCCATCACCGAGTAGTAGCGGTCGATGGCGTCGGTGCAGATGGTCACGACCACGTCATCCGCGCCAAGCCCGTAGAATTTGGCGGTCTTGATCGCGCCCAGCACGTTGCACACGCTGGAGATGCCGAAGATCTCGCTCATCTTCTCAACGTCTGCCTCAGGCACGCCGTAGCGCTTGGCGAGCGTCTGCTTGCCAACCGGGTCGGTGAGCAGCGCCAGCCCGCGCACGCACGCCATGTCGTCGATGCACATCATGGCATCCATGTTCAGGACGTTGTGAATCCACGTCACGTGCTTGTCGCCAATGCCCTCGATGCGGTGCGCGCCGTAGCCGTTGTTGTAAAGCGTCGGGCACTGGATCGGCTCCAGCCCGACGATCTTGTGATCGGGCCACAGTTGCTTCAGCCGGTCGCCCGCTGCGATAGTGCCTGCCGAACCCATCGCCGAGCAGTAGGCTGATATCTTGCCCTTGCCAACGCCCTGCTTCTCCAGGACTTCTGCCAGTTCGGCAATGGTGTTGCCCGTCACGTGGTAATGGAAGCGATAGTTGCCCATCACCTCAAACTGGTTGAGCACCCGCACATTGGGGTCCTCGCGCAGCTCCCACGTCTTGTCATAGATCTCTTTGACGTTGCTCTCCGAACCAGGCGTGGCGATGACACGCGCGCCAAGCCGCTCGATGTACTCAAACCGCTCGCGGCTCATATCCTGCGGCAGCACGACGATGCCGTCGAAGTTCATCCGGCAGCCGACGAATGCGCCGCCGATGCCGTAGTTGCCGGTTGAGGGCCAGACCAGCGTGTGCTGGCCGGGGTCTACCTCGCCAAACAGTTCTTTCTCAACGACCACCGAGTAGGCTGCGCCAACCTTGTGACTGCCTGTCGGAAAACTGGTGCTGTATAGCACCACAATGTTCGCCTCTACCCCGGTGAGCTGCTTGGGCAGGACGTGGTAGTAGATCGCGTTGTTGGTGTCTTTCCAGGTGATGTTGAACAGGTTGATCGGGTCGAGCGGATCTTCCTGGCTCATGCGAATGGCCGTTGCGCGCACTTCCGGGTTGATCTTCTCCGGATGCAGCATCTCGTCGAACGTCGGGCCAGTCATGAGTTTTGGTGTGGGTTGGGTGGTCATGTCGAAGTTTCACTCCTGGTTAGATATGTTGATTAAGCCGACGCAAATCATCATGCGCGGCACCGCTAACGTTTTGGCTTGCCGCGCCTGGGGCGCTTGAAGACGCCCGTCGTTGCGCCGGGTATGTCATCCAGCAAAGCACGCTCCAGGTGGCGCATCCGGTCGTATGCCAGGTCGCGCTGGGTGGCCGCCTCGCGGTAGGCAGCCATATCCTCAGGGCTTAAGTCCTTGACGCGCCTTCCCTTGAGCAACTGCTTGACTTTGTCGTCCCATTGACGATACTCGTTCAACGCAGCTTTATGCAACGCGAGTAGGTCCTCTACCTGTCCTTCTTCATCTGCCATCGGTGTTCCTCTCTATCCCGTGCCGGGGTGATGGTCCCCGTCTGCGTGCGTCCTCGCCCGGCGTCGCTTCTCCAATGCCCAGCGTCTCACTTACCAGGTACAGTGGCCGCCCTCTCACCTCATTGTAGATGCGTCCCAGATACTCCCCCACGATACCCAGCGAGATGAGCTGGATGCTGCCCAGGAACAGCACCACCACCAGCGTGGTCGCCTGCCCTTTTAGCGGTTCAGTGCCGGTAAACGCCCGCAGGTAGATCACGAGCAGGATTCCCAGCGCGCTCAACCCGGCGATGGTAAATCCGAGGTAGGTCGCCACCTGCAGAGGGAAGTACGAGAACCCCGTGATGCCATCCCAGGCGAAGCGCAGCATCTTACGCAGCGGGTATTTCGTGGTTCCGGAAAAGCGCTCCTGCCGGGCGTACTCCACGCCCGTCTGGCGGAAGCCTACCCAGCTCACCATCCCCCGGATGAAACGATGCCGCTCCTGCATGGCGTTGAGCGCCTCGACAACCCGGCAATCCATCAGGCGGAAGTCCCCTGTATCGAGCGGGATGTCGATGTCGGTGATGCGGTAGATCAGCCGGTAGAACAGCGAGGCCGTTGCCCGCTTGAACCAGCTTTCGCCCTGGCGCTGGGCGCGAACGGCGTACACGACCTCGTACCCCTCGCGCCACTTCTCGATCATCTGGAGGATCACCTCAGGCGGGTCCTGCAGATCGGCGTCGATCAGGATGACCGCCTGCCCGGCGGCGTGATCCATCCCGGCTGTCACGGCCACCTGGTGGCCGAAGTTGCGGGCAAAGCTGACGACCCGCACGTGCTCCGGGTCCTGGGTATAAAGCTCGCGCATGAGCGCCGTCGAGCCGTCGGTGCTGCCATCGTCCACCATGACGAGTTCCCAGCTCTCGCCAGTGCTCGCCATGACTTCGCTGATGCGGCGGTGCAGCTCGTGGATGTTGCCCACTTCGTTGTAGATGGGCGCTACAATTGAAAAGACTGGGGCGGTCGTCATTCCCCGTTCAACCATCCAGGTTTACCTAGGCCAGGCGACTATTGTACCCTCTTATGCGCCAAAAATCCCCTTGACGACCGCTGCCACCTCGTCCAGCCTGGGAGCGACTTTGGGTGCCTGGCCGACGGACTTCCGCGCTGTGGCGATGTCCTTCAGCCCGTTGCCGGTGCAAAGTACCACGACCTCCTCATCGGCGTTGAACAGTTTCTCTTCGGCGGCCTTGAGCAGCCCCGCATACGCAGCGGATGCCGCCGGCTCGGCGAACACGCCCGTTTGCTGCGCCAGGAGCGGGATCGCTGCCACAATCTCTTCATCGCTCACCGTCAGGTAGACTCCGTCTGTCTCCTTGACCGCGTTCATCGCCTTCACACGATCGCGGGGCAGCCCGGCTGAGATGCTGTCGGCGATAGTGTGGGCGTCAATGGGCGGCATCGTGGCCGGGTCTACGTCGTCGCGCCACGCGTGGTAAAGGGCCGCCGAGCCCTCCGCCTGCACGCCGATCAGCCGGGGTACGCGCTCGATCCAGCCGAGCGCGTGCAGGTCTTTCAGCCCCTTGTGCACGCCGCTGATGATGTTCCCATCACCCACGCTGACAACGATCGTGTCGGGTGCTTTGAACAGGCCCGGTTTACCGCTGAGCTGCTCGCATATCTCGTAAGAGACGGTCTTCTTGCCCTCCGCCGTGAACGGGTTGTAGCCAGTGTTGCGGCAGTACCAGCCGTATTCAGCCGTCGCCTGTAGGCACAACTCAAAGGCGTCGTCGTAAGTGCCATCCACGAGCAGCACATGCGCGCCGTAGACGAGAAGCTGCGTGATCTTGGCCTCTGGCGCGCTGGCCGGGACGAAGATCACGGTAGGCATCTGGACGCTGGCCGCCAGCCCGGCGAGCGCGGCTGCCGCGTTGCCCGTGCTGGCGGTCGTGACTATCTTGCGCCCCTCGACGCGCGCCTTGGCGACGATCAGTGCGCTGGCGCGATCCTTCAGCGAGGCGGTCGGGTTGCGCCCGTCGTCCTTGACCCACACGCGCCCTACCCCGACCTGCCGGGCAAGCTCCGCGCTCTCGTAGAGCGGTGTATTGCCCACAAGTAGCGGCGGAACCGGCGCGTCGTAGTCAATAGGCATCAGTGCCTTGTAACGCCAGACGCCGGGCGTGTCCAGCAGGCCATCCTGCTGGAGCCGGTCGGCGATGCGCTCGTAGTCATACTGCACGTCGAGGTTGCCATCATCGCCGTGAAGGGGGCAAACGTAGTCGACCTCGCCAGGCGCATAGACCGCCCCGCAGATCGTGCACTTCAGTCCGTTGACATGTTCCATCTTGTGGTCGCTTCCTTTTTGTGTATGGTTGGCCTAATCCTCGATGAAGGCTGAGCCAAGTGACTTGGGGGGCGCAACGCGTAGCGCCTGCGCCAGTGGTCGCTGTGCCCACTCAGGCGCGTAGTCAACGATCCGGCGGATGCCCTTGCTGCCAACCAGCAGCAGGACGCCCAGCATGAGCAGCCATTGGAGCGAGTTGAACAGCACCACCGGCACCTGGGGGAAGGTGCGCTGGAGAACCTGCGCCAGCGCGCGGGTAATGCCGTACAGGATCGCGCCCAGCGCGCCCCGCATGGGCCGCCAGCCGCCGAAGATGACAATCGCCAGCGCAATCCAGCCGATGCCCAGCGTGTGGTTGTCGCTCCAGCCGAGCTTCATGTCAAGCGAGTAAGCCGCCCCTGCCAGCCCGACCAGCGAGCCGCCGATGGCGGTGTACAGGTAGCGCACCCGGTTGACCTTGATTCCCCGTGCGAAGGCCGATTCGGGACGCTCGCCGACGCCGCGCATCCGCAAGCCTGGCTGCGTCCGGTACAGCCACCACCAGGCCAGGCCGATCACCAGGAATGTGAAGTAGATCAGCGGGTCCTGGTTGAAGAACATACGGCCCAGGATGGGGATATCGGACAGCAACGGGATAGGCATTGAGGCCACGCGTGGGCCGGGGATGCGCGTGAAGTTCTGCCCCAGGAAGTTCGCCAGGTCAGCAAGGAAGAGGGTCAGCACGAAGCCGATTGCTACCTGGTCCTGCTTGAGCCGGATGCTGCCCCAGGCGATCAGGAGCGCGACCAGCATGCCAATCCCTGCCGCGGCAGCCAGACCAGCCAGGACCGGCAGGGTGTGCCCCGTGATCCCGGCCCCTTCGAGCGTCTGGCCCATAGTCAGTGCGACGACGAACCCGGTCATCGCCGAGAGCATGATCGTCCCGTCAAGCGACAGGTTGATCACCCCTCCGCGCTCGGTTATCGTCTCACCTGTGACGGCCAGCATCAGGGGGGCGCTCTGCGCGATGATCGACGCCAGAATACGGACAAGCTCAGTGTCGTTCATGCTTCGGCCTCCGACTCAACACCCTCCCCAGGCTGGCTCTTGCGGAATATGCGCCGGAAATCGCCAAACAGCAGCACGAACAACACCAGCGCGCCCTGGATGATGCCGCTTATTGCCGAGTGAAGCTGCGTGCGTAGCTGCACGGTCGTGCCGCCCGTCAGCAGCCCGGAAAAGATGACCGAGATGATCAGGATCAGCACCGGGCGCATCCCGGCCAGCAGCACGATCAGGATAGCCAGGAACCCGATCCCGCCGGAGATGCTCTGCCGCAGGCTGTCGAACCAGCTCAGGACGCGCACCGCGCCCGCCAATCCGGCCAGCGAGCCAGCCAGCATCATTGAGATGATCACCTCGCGTTCGCTCGATATGCCTAGCAGGAAGGCTGAACGCATATTCTTGCCCAGCGCCTTGAGCTTCAAGCCCCAGAAGGTGCCGCGCAGAGCAAGCGCCACCAGGATCAAGGCAATGATCGCCAGCGCCGCTGCCAGCAGGCTGAAGCGCGTGTCGCCCAACAGTGGGAACAGCGCATGGCTAGGGAACGGCTGCGTGCCCCGGAAGGTTCCCCCTTCCGGCGGCTGCCACGGGCCGGAGATCAGGTAGTTGGTGGCGATGATCGCGAGGTTGTTGAGCGCCACCCCACCGAAAATCTCATGCACACCGCCGCGCGTCTTGAGCACGGCGGCCAGCGCCGCCCAGCTTGCGCCTGCGGCCATCGCGATGATGATCTCTACCGGCAGGATGACCCAGCCCGGAATGTTGGGGTACACGGCGGCGATCCTGAGCGCAACCCAGCTTGCCCCCAGCGCGCCCATGATCATCTGCCCTTCGATGCCGATGTTCCATAGCCCGGCAGTAAAAGTGACCACCAGGCCGGTGGCGCACAGCAGCATGGGAACCCAGAAAGCCAGCGTCGTGAATATCTGCTTGGTGTTGTCGGGGGTTCCTACCGCGCCTGTCCACAGTGCGCTGAACGTCACGCCGGGGTTAGCCCCGACAACGATCAACAGGAGCGTGGTCGTGGCCAGCGCCAGCGCGATCGGGATTCCGAGCCAGGCAGTGCGTATGACGCGCTCGTTCATACCTCCTGCCCTCCAATCAGGTACCCAAGCGCCTCAACGGACGTTTCGTTTGTGTTGAGCACACGCAGCATCTTGCCGCCGGAGAAGACGGCAATCCGGTCGCTGCGCTCCAGTAGTTCGTCGAGGTCCGCCGATATGAACATGATGGCCGTCCCTTCCTGGCGGCGTTGCTGGAACAGATCCCAGATGTGGTTGGCCGACGTCACATCCAGGCCGCGCGTCGGGTGTTCCAGCAGAATGAGCCGCAGCGGGTTGTTCAACAACGCGATCATGGCTCTCTGCTGGTTCCCGCCCGAAAGCTCATCCACCTTCGTTTCGGGTTGCCCGATGACGTTGTACCGCTTGATCCGGCTCCCGATCTCCTGCTTTGCCCCGTTCCAGTTGACCATAAACGCATGCTTTGGCGAGGCCAGCACCATGTGCTCGGTCAGCGTCAGCCCGGCCACCAGCCCTTCTTCGAGGCGACCAGCAGGCACGTATGCCCCGCCGCGTTGCTGGAACGCGTGGTAGGCTGATTGGCCGGTAAGCGAAACCAGCACCGTCCCGGCCAGCCAGATCGCCCCGGTGACGAGCAGCGCTACTGTGATCCCGCCCGCAAGCTGCAAGACGCCGATCTGCCCGGTAATCAGGCTGACGATCAGCCAGATGACGCGCACAGCCAGGAATACCCACGCCAGCCAGGGCAGCCAGAACACGGGCGAACGCTTGCCCGTCAGTGGCGTGCCATCCAGTTGAATCTGCCCTTTGTACAGATCGATCAGCCCGGAGCAGGCTTGCAGCAGCATGCGCTGGCCGCTGCCCTCCAGCCCGGCCAGCCCCAGCACCTCGCCTTCGCATAGTTCCAGATTAATGTCTTCTACGGTGAGTTGGTACGTGCGGATGGTGACATCCTCAACCTGGAGTGTGCACGTACCCATCTCCAGAGGCTCGCGCTCGCTGCGCGGTACGTCCTCACCAAACATCATGCGCACGATGTCGCTCGTCTGGCAGGGTAGGTCCTGGGTGCCGACCAGCTTGCCCTGCCGCAGGACGGCCACCTCGCCGCATAATTCCTGGACTTCCTCCAGCTTGTGCGACACGAGGATCACTGTCTTCTGCTCTTCGCTCGCCAGGCGGCGCATCGTGTCGAACAGTATTTCCTTCTGTTCAGCGCTGATGCCCGTCGTAGGCTCGTCCAGGATCAGCACCTCTGCGCCAAGCGCCAGCAGGCGCAGCAGCTCCATCTGCTGCCGCTCGCCCAGCGTCAGCGTGTCGACGAACGTCTGTGGATCGATGTCGAATCCGAAGCGGGCCGCGTAGGCAGTAAGCTCGCGGGAACCAGCCTGGAGCTTGAGCGGCACACGGTTGTCATAAGCCAGCAGATGGTTTTCGACCACCTGCATGGGTGGGAAGTCGAGCGGGTCCTGGTACAGCATACCGATACCAAGGCTTAAGGCCTCAGAGGGTGACTCGAAGCTGACGGGCTGGCCGTCCAGCAGGATCGTGCCGCTGGTTGGCTTCTGATAACCGGAGAGGATCTTCATCAGGGTGCTTTTGCCTGCGCCGTTCTCACCCAGCACCCCGTAGATGCGCCCCGGCTCAAATACCAGGTTGATGCCGTCGTTTGCGCGCACCTTGCCAAAGTACTTGCGGATATCCCGTAGTTCTATGCGCATGGAGGTTCTCTCTATTCCAGTCGCTTAAGCGGGTGGCCGCCATTTTGAGAAAGGAGAGCGGCCAAAACGCAGCCGCTCTCCTTGTTGCTAGATGCAGGCAGCCAGTTCTTACTCGCTGGCGCCGACCATACCTTGAAGCAACTGGGGCAGGTACCAGATCTGCTGGTCAGTTGCCACTTCGCCTTCAGCGATGTACTCGGTGCCATCCTGGAGGTAGACCGGGCCGGCCCAGACGTTGATTTCGCCGGAAGCCAGCTTGCCGATGAAGTCGTCGATGGCGGCTTTCCATTCCGCGTTTTCGAGCAGAGCATCACCGTAAATCCAGCCAACAGCCGTCTGGGTGTTGTCGTCCAGGTCCTCCCAGTACGGGGGATTCCAGTCAAAGGTCTGGGCATAGGTGCCAGCCTGAACACCTTGCGCGACCTCCAGATAGGCCGGGCCCCAATTGAAGTACGGCACGCCCAGGCAGATTTCCGGCGCTTCTTCACACGCGCCCTCGTAGTCGTACGGGACGGCGTAGACGCTATCGCCTGCCGCAGCGCGCTGCCCGGTTACCACGATTGCCTCGGTGGTGTCGATGCCGCTGATCGTCACGTCGAAGCCGGTGTCGATCACCTGGTTCATCACCTCCGTCGGGTCGAGCGTGACGCCTGGGATGGCGAACCAGAAACCGATCCAGGTAACCGTGAAGTTCAGGTCATCGGGGTCGAGCCCACGGTAGTTCTCGTAGCAGTAGCGCGCGCCCAGATCGGCGGCTGCCGTCAGGCGGCGCGTCTCGTAGTTGATCAGCGGGCCGAGGTAGTGAACCCTGCCGGTTTCGGTCGCCAGGGCAGCCGCGCAGCCAGCAACGGCCTTCATGTCCTCCATGCGGCCCATGATGTTGCTCAGGTTGGGCGGTGCTTTACCCGCGTCCTGACCCTCTTCCCAGGCATCGTCACCGGAGATCATGATGAAGGTCACGTCGGGGTATTTCTGTGCCACGCTGTTAGTGTCTTCCTCGAACTCATCAGAGGTGGTGAAGATCAGCTTCGCGCCCTGGGCGACCATGTCGTCCACTACGCCTTCGACGGTAGCCTGTGGCTTATCAGCCGGGTTCAGGCTCTCGAAGAAGATCATGCGCGCGCCTTCCATATTCTCTTCAATATACTGCCCGCCCTCGTAGTGTGCCTGGCTCCAGCCGCGGTCATTGCGCGGCCCAACCAGGATCATGCCGAAGACAAACTCCTCGGCTTCCGGCTCTTCAGCGGCGGGTTCCTCAGCCACCGGTTCCTCGGCTGCCGGTTCTTCGGCGGCTGGCTCCTCGGCCATCGGCTCCTCGGCTGCCGGTTCTTCGGCGGCTGGCTCCTCAGGCGCGGGAGCCGGGGCCGCAGGCTGGCAGGCCGCCATCAACAGAGCCAGAACGGCGACGAGGGCCATTCCCCAAAGCAAACGCTTGTTAGCCATGCTTTTCACCCTTTTCTCCTCAGTGGAACTGGCGTTCCATCAGCGTACTAAAGCGGACTAGCCAAAAGAAGACGGTCGATACCCGTCACCTCCCTTGCTGCATACGCCGACGCTAATCACGCGTGATCCAGGTCCCAGTCTCCCCGGCCAGCGCACGCGCGATGTTCTCCGGGTTGGTGATCAGCGCCTGCTCGCCACCGTTGTCCAGGAACTGGATTACTGCCTCTATTTTAGGCTTCATGCTGCCTTCCGCAAAATGTCCTGCGTCCATGTACTGCCGCGCTTCGCTCACCGTCATGCGGTCAAGCCACTGCACGTCAGGCTTGTTGAAGTTGATTGCCACCTTCTCGACTGCGGTTGAGATCAGGAACAGGTCAGCGTTGAGGCCGGTGGCCAACAGCGAGGTTGCGCGGTCCTTGTCGATGACCGACGGCGGCGCGCCGTGCAGTTCGCCTGCGCTGTCGCGCACCACAGGGATACCCCCGCCGCCAACCGCAATGACGACGAAACCCTGCTCAACCAGCGACCGGATGGCATCCAACTCCATGATCTCGATAGGCTGGGGCGAGGCGATCAAGCGCCGGAGGCCGCGCCCGGCGTCGTCCACGACCGTCCAGCCTTCGGCCCGAAAGTGCTCGGCCTGTTCCTCGTCGATATAGCCGCCGATCCCCTTCGACGGGCTTTTGAATCCCGGGTCGTTGGAGTCTACAAGCACCTGGGTGACGACAGACACAGCTTTCTTATCCAGGCCGTGTCGCTTGAATTCGTTTGCCAGGCACTGCTGGAGCATGTAGCCGATCGAACCCTGCGTGTCCGCGCCGATCACATCGAGCGGGACGGTGTGCACTTCGTGGGCCGCCAGCTCAGCCCGCCGCAGGATGAACCCGACCTGCGGGCCGTTGCCGTGCGTGACGACGACATCCCAACCCTCGTCGAGCATTGCGGCAAGGTGCTTGCTCGTCTCGGCTACCGCCTCAAACTGGTACTTCACGTCAGCCTTGTCTTTGGATTTGATCAGCGAGTTGCCGCCAATGGCAACCGCCGCCAGTTTGCGTCTTTCAGTGCTCATAGTGAGTTTCAAAGTCCTCCTTTGGGGTGTTTCTTTGGTCTGTCACGAAGCTAGATACAAGGGGGCGGGATCACGCTCCCGCCCCCGTTGAAAGCCAGATTCACTAGCGCATCGTCAGGGCCATCACGGCCTTCTGAACGTGCAGGCGGTTCTCGGCCTGGTCGTACACGATGCTGTTAGGCCCGTCGATGACTTCGTCGGTCACCTCGATGTTACGGTCGGCGGGCAGCGGATGCATGTAATAGCCCTCACCGTTCCGGGTGAGGCTCATGTGCTGCGCGTCGGCGATCCAATCCGTATACTGGGAGCTGATGCGGACCGACTCTTCGTCATCTGTGGTGGTGAGCAGCGCGCCCCACGCCTTCGGATAGACGACGTCTGCGCCCTTGAAGCCCTCGTCAAAGTCGTTCAACACTTCGAACGAACCACCTGCACGGCGGGCGTTCTCGCGCGCCTGCTCCTCGATCTCAGGCATGATCTTGAACTCCGGCGGGTGGGTCAGCCGGACGTTCATGCCATAGCGAGCCGCCAGCAGAATCAGGCTCTGCGGGGCCGACAGGGGCTTCTGGTAGCTGGCCGCGTAGGCATACGACACGTTGAGCACCTTGCCGCGCGGGTCGCGCCCGAAGCGCTCGAAGATGGACATCATATCGGCCAGCGCCTGGAAGGGGTGGAAGTAGTCGCACTGCATGTTGAGCACCGGGACGCGGCTATGTTTGGCAACGTCGCGGATGTAAGCGTTGCCGACGCCCCAATCGACGTTGCGAATGGCGATGCCGTCGCAGTAGCGCCCGATGATCTCCCCGATCTCCTTGCCGGTGTCGCCGTGCGCGATCTGGGTCGTGCGGCTGTCGATGAACTCGGCATGGCCGCCAAGCTGGGCCATGCCCGCCTCGAAGCTGACGCGCGTGCGCGTGCTGCTGAAAAAGAACAGCATGGCGAGCGCCCTGTCACGCAG
>JAANMU010002284.1_pt1 | contig 14816 bp, 11 predicted proteins | sample 7279701 | NCBI WGS metagenome assembly JAANMU01 (sample SAMN14094539, study PRJNA606508) | bioreactor metagenome | isolation source: A lab-scale SPAN reactor treating ammonium-rich wastewater day 57 | place: Ireland: Galway | collected 2017-03-13 | reverse complement strand
GTCCAGCCCCTTCTTCAGATCCTCCAGCGGCTTGCCGCCCCAGTCTCCGCGAATCGCATCGCAGAACGCTTGCCCGTAGCCCGTCGAACCGTGGAAATCGACCATGACGGCCGCATAGCCCGCGCCGGCGTAGGCCTGCGGGTTCCAGCGATAGTGAAAGTCATTGCCGAACGACCCCTGCGGTTCGCCGTGAATAAGGAACGCGACGGGGTATTTCTTGCCCGGGTCGAGATCCGCCGGCTTGACGACGTACGCATAGACTTGATCACCGCCCGCGCCCTCGAACGCGAACTGTTCCGGATCGCCCAGCTTCGCCGCCGCCAGCATCGGCGCGTTGATCTTCGTCACCGCTCGGACATCCTTCCCCGCGAGCGTCGCGCTCATCAGTTCAGCCGGCGAGGTGAGACTGTTCAGGGTGTAGTACACACGATCCTTCGCCGGCATCGGATTGTGTACGGTGCCTTCCCACACGATCGGCTTGACCTCCTGCGTCACGAGATCAATGTGGAACAGTGAATGCTGCCCGAGGTTCTGCGCCGTGACGAACAGGCTGCGCCCGTCCGCCGCCCACGCAATCTCCGACGCTGACCGATCCCACGATTCCGCCAGAACCATCGGCTTGCCGCCGGGCCAGTCCATTAGCATGATCCGCTGTCGATCGGCTTCGTATCCCGGGCGCGACATCGCGAGGTACGCCAGCGCCTTGCCGTCGGGCGAGAAGACGGGCGACGTGTCGACCGCCTCGTTCTCCTTCGTCAGCCGCCGCGGTTGATCCTTGCCATCAATCGAAGCGACAAAGAGATCAAGATTCGTTGACCACGCCTCGGCACGGCCGACATCGCGCGCGACAAACACAATCTCGCGGCTGTCGTGCGAGAAGACGACCTCTTCCATTCCGCCGAACGGCTTGCTGGGGGCGTCGGCGTCCATGCCTGCTGTGATGTCAACTGCCTCGTCATCGACGGCGCGACTCTTCTCGTCGACCGGAACGATGAACAAATGCGAGCGACGGCCGTCCTTCCAAGTGTCCCAGTGGCGGAAAAAGAGCCGGTCGTACACACGCCCGCTCGTCTTCTTCTTCGCTTCCTCATCGAGCCGGGCCTTGGTCTCCGTCGGCTTGCGCAGATCGGGGAAGACTTCCATCGCGATGGCCAGGCGCTTGCCGTCGGGCGAAAGCAGAAACCCCGCGACGTCGAGAGGTTGACTGGTGACCTGGGTCGCCTCGCCGCCGTCGGGCGACATGCGCCAGACCTGGGACGAACCGCCTCGCGTGGAGAGGAAGTAAATGAACTTCCCGTCGCGGCTCCATTGCGGGCTGCCGTCGGCGTCGGGGTGGGAGGTGAGCTGGCGCAAGTTCTCGCCGTCCGCGCCGACGATCCAGAGATCGGTGCGGCCCTTGTTGGCATCGAGGTCGGTGGTGCGAAGCGTGAAGACGATTCGCTGTTCGTCGGGTGACAGAACCGGCGTACCGATCCGCTTCATGGCCAGCATGTCGTGAATGCTGAAGGGGTGCGGCTCGGCGGCGGCCGGCGCCGCCAGGGCGATCAACGGAAGCAGCAGTGCGACGAAACGGCGAACGATGCAGCGGACCATGGAAAACGCTCCTCGAAATGCAACTTGTTTCAGGCTCGCCAAACGGAAGTCGAGGATTCTAACCGGACCGACCCGATGAGACAGAACTGTCCATGGGAAGAATTGAGGGGCATACGCTGCGCCCCTAAGATGTCGAATGATTCGCGTCGTGGCGGAAGATTTCGCGCGCGACGGTTCCGTTGGGAGTCTGCCCATCTCCGCCCGAGCCATTCGAAGGTGGTTGACGAGTCAGGCGACAAACGCCGCATGCGCCTGCGCGCCGCTCCTGCCGGCCGGTGTCATTCGAGCCGCCGGGCACGTGATCGCGAAGACGGGGCCGCACGTGCCGAAGCTGGGAACGCTCGTTCGGAGAAATCTCCTCGCCGCGGGCATCACCCGGCCCGATGCCGCGGCTGCGTATTTCAATCAGGTCGGGCTGCATCTAGCATGTTCGGCGCTGGTTTTCAAGCATCAGCGCCGGCCCGAGCGCGTGGCTGAACTGGCCGCGCAGCACATTGAACTTGATCCGTCGACCGCGATCATCGGCGAGGCGCTGGCGGCGGGCAGGGGGGCGATTGTCGCCGCGGCGCACACGTGCAACTTTCTCCTCACGCTGGCGCGATTGAATCAGCAGACGCCGATTAGCGTTTACCTGCGCTGGACGGCCGACCAGCGTCGACTGCGCCTCAAGCGAATATGGTGTGACGCGGCCCGCCTGCCGCTCATCATCGAGCAGCCGACGGCCGCCGATCCGACGAGCCGCGCCGCGGCGTGCGTCGAAGCGCTCCAGCGCGGGGCGGCGCTGGTCATGACTCCGGACATCGCACAAAAATTCGACAAGGGGGTGCCGGTGGAATTGCTTGGCCGACGGGTGTACTTGCCGAGCGGTCCGGCGTCGATTGCCATGCTGGCCGAAGCGCCGCTGATTCCGCTGTTCGGGCGAATTGAGAACGGCCGACAGGTTCTGTATGCCGAGGCGCCAATTGAGGTCCGCGCGAAATCGCGCGTCGAGGGCGGGCGCAAAGCGGGACTGGCTGCGGCGATGCAGCAGTGGGCGAACGGATTCGAGCGGTTCCTGCGCGCGTCGCCCGACGCATGGTTTCTCTGGGGCGACAGCCGCTGGACGCGCGTCTTTCAGGGTACGGATGAGCGATACGTTGCGCCGACGTCGGCGCCTCATTCACTGTCATCCAATTCGAATGTGATGGCAAACATCCGGAGCGTCGCGCCATGATCGCATTGCTCATGCTCATGGCGATTCCCGTCGTGCTCTGGTCGGTGCAGTCCGTCTGCCTGGCAGCGGCGCGACAACCCCTTCGTTGGCGTATTGATTCTCGCGGAGGCACGAAGCACCTTCGCCTGGCCGCGCGCATGACGACGCAGGTTGGCCTGCTTGCGGTCATCGTGTTGTACCCGGTCGTGCGTGGGGAAGCGATCATTGCGTACTACGGCCGCTTGCTCCCTCCGGCGCCGGCTGCGGAGCACTTCGGCATCGGTGTCGCATTGGCGGCACTGTTCCTGTCGGTGCTGCTGGTGATCTGGCTTGCGTCACAGCGCCTGGTCGTGGAGGTGCATCACGCGCGGAAGAAATGGATTCGCCGCCTCGTCCTGCTCGTGCCGACGGCCCTGTTCGGCGCGTTCGTGGAGGAGATGATCTTTCGCGGCGTACTCATGGCCGACCTGCTTCAATCAAACTGGTCGCCGGTCGCGGCCGTGGCGGCGAGCGCGTTGGTCTTTGCCATCGCGCATTATGTTCGCGCGGTGAAGCGGCGCTGGACCTTCCCCGGGCATATCGCGCTTGGATTGCTCCTGGGCGTGGCGTTTCTCGACACCGGTTCGCTCTGGCTCGCGGCCGGGCTGCATGCGGGGGGCATCCTCGTCATCATGGGCGTGCGCCCGTTCGTGCGCTATGCGGGGCCTGCATGGCTGACCGGTGCGAGCATTTTCCCATTTGCCGGCGCCGTCGGCATCGCGGCGCTCGTCACGCTGACCGCGATTGTGCATCACCAGTTTGGAGGCGCGTCGCCATGAGTGAATCGAAAGCTGACGGGCAACGATCGATTGGCCGACTCGCGGCGCGGCGCGCGAGGGATGCCGCCGGCCAGGACGCGCTTTCACAATACTTGTCCGCGCATCCTGATGCCGAGCCGACGTGGTTTGAGATCAAAGACGACGACGAGCTGAACAGTGAGTTGTCGGCAGGGCGGTTCGCGGCCGTGTTGTTCGCAGATCTGGACGCGCTCTGGGAAATGATCTGGAAGAATCACGCCGATCTGGATCGTTGGGATGCCGCCGGCGTCAAAATCGAACTGGCTCGCACGCCGGGCGAGGAAAGCTGGAGGAACCTGGTTCGTTGCGCCCATGCCAGTCTATCGCGGCACCGCGCGAAGCAATCGCGCCGGCAGACAATCGCCGCGACGATCTTGAGCCTCGTCGCCGTCGCTTCGCTCGCGGCGATTCTTATTCTGCGATAATCGGAGAGACGACGATTGGCTCGCCCGGAAGCGTCGCGGGCTTGAGGTGGGGGGCCAGCTCGTCCGCTGCCAGCATCGCCAGCGCCGCGGCCCCGGCGTCGTTGAAGTGAACCGAGTCAGCGAAGTGCATGTCGCCCGCCGGCAGCGCCGTCGCCTGGTCGATCACCGGCACCTGGTAGGCTCGTCCGACCTCGCGAATCACCTGGTTGATCATCGCATAGCCGCGGTAGTGCCCCTGGAGCGAGAGGTTGGAGTGGTCCATCAGGTCCATTCGCGCCAGTTCCATCTGCACGTCCATCGGCTGCATCGGGGCGTAGGCCGTGCGCACTGTGACCAGTGCCAGCTGGATGTCGTGCGCCCGGCAGATGCCGACAAGCGTTTTAAGATTGCGGCCGAACGCGGCGATCCCCTTGGGGTCCGGCTCGTCGCTTCGCTCGATCGGCCTGCCTTCCCAGTTGCCGTATTTGAGCTGTCGTGCATAGCGAAGCCGTGAGACGACTTCGTTGCAGAACTCGCTCGTGCCCATCAGCCGGCGATACCAGGATGTCTCCTTCGGCGTGATCTCGGCCAGATGCGATTGGCCGACTTGATGATCGGGTCGGTGCGCCGCCGCGAGGTCGTTCACGCCGGCATAGCAGATGATCCAGTCGGGCCGCACGTCGAGCACGCGCGTCGTCAGGTCAATCAGCGATCGTTGAAGCGAGTAGCCGCAGGTCGCCGCATTGATGACTTCGATGTTGCGGATGCCGTGTCGCGCGCGGAGCACGGCTTCCATTTGTGCCGGCCACGTGCGCGTGTCATCGCTGACCTTCACGTCAAACGTCGTCGAGCCGCCGAGGCAGGCAATTCGCACGGTCCCGGCGGATTTGTACGGCGTGATCTCGTAACCGCGAAAACCCAGGCTGTTGATGTGGATGCTGCGCCCGGGGAACTCCACGACCGCGCCGGGGCGCGGAATCTGACCGGTCCAGACATTGCTCGTGTAGAGCCCCGCGTTGACGGCGGCGCGCTCCGGATCACCAACGGTCCAGCGGCCGGTGCGGAGACGATTGTATCCGCGCGTGCCAAGTTCCAGGAGTCCGGCCAGCGCGACGAGAACGATCGATAGAAACAGGATGCGGCGGCGGAGACTGATGGCCCGTTTTCCCCCGCCGGAACGCATGCGGGACTGGGTGGAGATGAACATCACGATTGAAGAATCCTGACGGTGGCACGACTTGAAACCGGCATTACTCCATCAGTTTCATCGGCGGGGTTGCGACCGGGAGATAAGCCCGAATCGGCGTGCCCTGGCGACGAAGAAACGCAGTCAAAGTGAATCAGCATGAACCGATGCGTGAGGGGTGCGGCGGTCGGCGTAACGATTGAAAGAAGGCGGGTGAACCTGCAAAGATTGCCGAAGGAGGGACTCGAACCCTCAATCCCTTACGGGAACCGGTTTTTGAAACCGGCGCGTATGCCATTCCGCCACTTCGGCCGTAGCCGCTTGCCCCGGCGGAGCTGGGCCGGTCTGCGAAAGCGGGACTGGGCGATACAGGACTTGAACCTGTGACCTTTCGGGTGTGATCCGAACGCTCTGCCAACTGAGCTAATCGCCCGCGATGTCGGACCCGTATTCTATGCGGCTTGCCCCGGTGTTCAACCCTGCACCAAATCTCCCGATTTCAAGACCGTGCCACACCATTTCGCGTTCCGAGCCGGGCCGAGACGGCCCGGTATTCGTGGGCAATCTTCCTGGCTCTCGGCTCTACCCGAGCTGGCTCTGGTTTGGTGCTGCATCGCCGCGAGCCAACCACTCTTGCGTTATGATCTGAACGATGAACGATGCAACCATGCTCGTCACTGTCCGCCGGGCTGCCGAAGCCTGGCTCGCCGACCCGGCGATTGACGAGGCCGACAAGGTCGAAATCCGCCGCTTGCTGGACGCCGGGGACTGGCGCGAGCTGACTGACCGTTTTCATCGCGATCTGGAGTTCGGCACGGGCGGCCTGCGCGGCATCATGGGCGCGGGCCTCAATCGGATGAATGTTTATACCGTCGGCGCGGCCGCGCAGGGACTGGCCGCCGTAATCGTGCGGCAGGGCGACGCGGCGAGGCGCGCCGGCTGCGCGATTGCATACGATTGTCGTCACAACAGCGAAGCTTTCGCGCGGCGCGTCGCGTGCGTCATGGCCGGCAACGGCATCACGGCGCATCTGTTCGAGGCGCTTCGCCCGACGCCGCAGTTGTCCTTCGCCGTTCGACATCTGGGCTGCACGGCCGGCGTCGTCATCACGGCCAGCCACAACCCGCCCGAATACAACGGCTTCAAGGCCTACTGGAACGACGGCGCGCAAGTGACGCCGCCGATCGACGGAGAAATCATCGACGAGGTTCGCCGAGTCGGCGCGTTCTCCAATGTGAAGTCGAGCGATTTCGAATCCGCGAAGTCGACGGGCTTGATCCGCATGATCGGGCGAGCGCTGGACGAAGCGTTTCTCGATTGTGTGCTGGCGTCGTGCCTGAATCCCGATGCGTGCCGCGCGTTCGGCCCGCGGATCGGCATTGTGTTCACTCCGCTTCACGGGACCGGCGCGACGCTGATCCCGGAGGCCCTATCGCGCCGGGGATTCACGCGCGTACACCTTGTCAACGAACAAATGAAACCCGATGGCGCGTTTCCCACGGTGAAATCGCCAAATCCCGAAGAACCCGCGGCATTTGAAATGGCACTCGCCGTGGCTCGCCGTGAGAACGCCGAGCTGGTCCTCGCTACCGACCCCGACGCCGATCGCATGGGCATCGCCGTGCGCGAGGCCGGCGGCGATTATCGTCTGCTGACGGGCAATCACATCGCCGCGCTGCTGACCTGGTACATCTGCGAGCAGTTGAGGCGCAGCGGCAAGCTGCCGTCCAACGGCGTCGTACTCTCCACCATTGTGTCGGGCGACCTAATGAAAGTGATCGCGCGATCCTATGGCGTGCAAGTCGTTGAAACGCTGACAGGCTTCAAGTGGATCGCAGAGGCGATTCGAAAAGACGAGCAGGCCGGCGAGCCTGGCAAGCCCGCGCGACAGTTTCTGTTCGGCGCGGAAGAAAGCTACGGCTACATGCCCTGCACCTTCACGCGCGACAAAGACGCGGTCACGGCAGCGGCGATGCTCGCGGAATTGGCGGCCGTGCTGGCGAAGGAAAGTAAGACGCTCGCCGGATTGCTGGACGAGTTGTTTCTGACGCACGGCTATTTCGCGGAGGGCGCCAAGAGTATCACGATGCCCGGCGCGGATGGCGCGGCACGCATTACGGCGCTGATGGCGTCCTTGCGAAACGCTCCGCCAAAACAAATCGCCGGCCGCCCGGTCATCTCCATCGGCGACGTGAATTCGGGCGAGATGCGCGACTCCAACGGCAACGTGATCGGCCGTTACGACCTGCCGCCCAGCGACGTGCTGGTCTTCACACTGGACGACGGGACGAAAGTGATTGCCCGCCCCAGCGGCACCGAGCCGAAGATCAAGTTCTATATTCTCGCGCGGATCGACTCGCGCGACCTGGCGGCGGCTCGTATCGCGGCAAACGATCGCATCGCCGCGATTGCGAAAGAAATGGAACAGTTCGCCTCAAGTGTGAAATGATGGACGCTGGAGAAGGCCGAAGCCGGCGGATGGCAATCCGTCGGCTTCATTCGCGCCACGATTCTTCACTTGTTTGAGCGCCCCCGAGTCGCTCGCATTACTTCCCGTAGATCTTCAGAATCTCATCAAGGAACTTGAGAGCCTCGTTTCGCTTGCGCTGGAAGGTATTCCGCCCGATGATCGAGCCAAAGCCGCCGCCGTCGCGGATGGCCTTGCACTCGTCAAAGACCGCCGCGTCGTTGTCGTTCTTCGCACCACCGCTGAAGATCACCACGCGCTTGCCGGCAAAGGCGCACTGCGTCACGTGCTTGACGCGATCCGCCAGCGTGCCGATGACGATCTTCTCCTTCTCGTACACCTTGCGCGCGGCGTCCTGCTCGATGTGCGCCGTCGGCAGCTTCACCTTGACAATCGTCGCGCCAAGCTGGCAGGCGATCTGCGCCGCGTAACCCGCGACGTCGATGGCCGTCTCGCCCTCCTTGCTCAAGCTCGTGCCGCGCGGATAGCTCCAGATGACCACGGCCAGACCGTTGGCTTTGGCTTCTTCCGCGTACGCGCGCACTTCTTCGTACATCTGCTTGCGCAGCGCCGAACCGGGATAGATCGTCATGCCCACGCCGACGCAACCCAGCCGCAGCGCGTCCTTCACCGATGCGGTCAATGCCTGCCACGAGTCTTTCTCATCCGCGAGGGAGTCGTGATTGTTCGCCTTCAGAATCAGCGGCACGTCGCCGGCGAAGTCGGCCGCGCCCGCTTCGAGGAAGCCCAGCGGCGCTGCGTACGCGTTCAGCCCCGCCTCGATCGCGATCTTGAAGTGATAGTGCGGATCGTAGCCGGCGTCATTCGGACCGAAGCTCCGCGCTGGGCCGTGCTCCCAGCCTTGATCGACCGGCAGAATGACCATGCGACCGGTCCCGCCCAGTCGACCGTGATTCAGCATCCGCGCCAGGTTGGTCAGGACGCCGGGATTCTCGCTTCGGTACCAGCCCAGGATTTCTCGTACGCGCTCGGTCATGGTGTCGCTCCTGTTCCCCCTCGGTTCGGTATGATACGTCAATCGTCGCGAGGTCATCAAGCAGCCGTCAAGCGAGCGCCACGCGCCCGTTTGCCGCCGATTGCGAACACCTTACAACACAGGAGCAGGATCCATCACATAGTGTGACGGGGCCGCTTCAAAATACGCCCAGAAGCTCTCGTAGTTCCCATCGACCAGCCGGCAGCGAAGGATCGCCATGGCCATCGACCCAAGCACGAGCGTGATCGCCTCGGACTTGTGACGCTTGAGCACTTTTCGCAGGCCCGCCAGCAGCCGCGCTTCGGCAGCGGGGATCGACTCGCCATCGGGAGGCTCGACCGAAGTGGCATCCTGCTTCCACTGTCTGGCGACGCGGTGGAAGCGCTTATTGAATTCTTCGAGCGTTAGACCCTCCCAAACGCCGAGATCCACCTCGCGCAGCTCCGGCGTCGCGCGAAACTTCAGCGCCAGTTCGTGTGCGATCAGCGCCGCGGACTGATGCGTCGCCTGTTCGGGCCCGCAACGTATCACCTGTGGCATCAGCGGAGCGATGGCCTGCGCGGCGGCGAGCGCCTGTTTTCGGCCGGTTTCATTCAGCGCGAGGTCCACGTCGCCAGCAAGGCGGTCCTGCGCGCGCCAATCGGTCTCGCCCGATGCAACCAGAATCAATTTAGACATGGTGAAGTCGGTCCGGGCGAATCACGCTTCGTCAAGGAGGTCAAGCGTGGCGAACGAACCGCGCTCAAGGTATTCAAGACTCGCGCCGCCGCCCGTTGAAATGTGCGACATGGAATCCGCCAGCCCCGCGGCATCGACCGCCGCCGCCGAATCGCCGCCCCCGATGATCGTGGTCGCGCCGCGTCGCGTCGCTTCCGCCAGCGCCCGCGCCACCGCCAGCGTGCCCGCATCGAATGGCGGCGTCTCAAACACGCCCATCGGTCCGTTCCAGAGCACGGTCGCAGCGGACTCGATCTGTTTCGCGTACGCGGCCGCCGTCGCCGGCCCGATGTCCAGACCCATCAGTCCATCCGGCACGTTGCCGGCGTGTGTCGACGTCGCTGCGCCGGCCTCCAGCTTTGCCGCGCACACGCTGTCTTGCGGCAGATGCAGTTTGGCTCCGGCTTTGTCCAGCAAGCCGCGCGCCAGATCGATCTTGTCTCGCTCGCAGAGGCTCGCGCCGACGCCCAGTCCCTTGGCCGCATAGAACGTGTAACTCATCGCGCCGCCGATCAGTATCGCATCGACGCGAGACAACAGTTGCTCGATGACGCCGATCTTGTCGGACACTTTCGCGCCACCCAGGATCGCAGCGAACGGCCGCCGCGGGTTCGTCGTCGCGTCTCCGAGGAACTTGAGCTCCTTTTGCACGAGGTGCCCGCAGACGCGTCGCCCCGGCCCCAGTCGCATTGGCACATCGTACATGCTGACGTGCTTTCGATGACACGTTCCAAATGCGTTGTTGCAGTAAAGGTCTGCATGCCGCGCCAGCCCCGCGGCAAATGATTCAATCGCGGCCTTCTGCTCGGCCGTCGGCTTCTTGTCGGGATTCTTCTTGGCCGAGTCGATCAGCGTTTCGGCCGCGTGAAATCGCAGATTCTCCAGCAGAAGGACTCCGCCGTCGCGCACCGCCGCGACCGACTCGTCCGCCGGCGCGCCGACGCAATCCGCCGCGAACGCCACGCTGCATTGGAGCAGCTCTCCCAGGCGCCTCGCCACGGGCGCCAGGCTGAACGCAGGTTCCACGCCCGTGCCCTTTGGCCGGCCCAGATGACTCATCAAGATGAGGCGGCCGCCGCGATCCATCACGCTGCGCACCGATTCCAGCGACTGCCGGATGCGCCGATCATCCGTGATTGCGCCCTCTTCCATCGGGACGTTGTAGTCCACGCGCATCAGCACGCGACGGCCCGCGACGTCCACTTGGTCAATGACTCGTTTCGCCATGGCCGTTTGCTTCGTCCTCCATCGATTCGCGCAGCGAGTCGTGCAATCGAAAACCATCCGGTCCCGGGTCGTCGCTGCGCAGATTGTCGCCTTTGCCATCCGAATTCACATCGCCAAAATCTCGATCAGGACCGGCCGATACAAACACGGGTCGGCCGCCGTTGGCCTTCACCATGGGCGAACGCGACTTGGCGTCATGGTATTGAAGCTGGGTGCCCCACGGATCCACGAGCGTACGCCGGCCGGGGCCGCGCCACAGGCTATCAGGAAGGGCTTCCATGATCGGCCGCGTCTTGTCGTGATCCAGAAAGCACACGGTTGCCGAAATGGCCGAGTCCGGCCCGTAGGCGGGGGGGTAGCTCCCTGTTGCGCGGGAGTATCGCCAGAGTGCCTTGTCGAGGTCGGACAACAATCGCACCGCGAGATCGCGCTTGGCGCGCTGCTGCAATTGACTGGTCCAGCCAACGAGCAGGTACACTGCGGCGCAGACGACAGCGAGCACGATCGCCATTTCGACGAGTGTCATGGCCGGGCGGAGTCGAAAGCGCTGGTTGGGGAAGACACGGCGGGCCATGATGGTCGCATGATCGTAATCCCGCAGCCCGCGTGGTCAAGCCGGGCCGCTGCACGCGCCGTTCGCCGGAAGGCTCGGCAGAAGCTTGCGTTCGGGCATGCCCCTGCCAATAATTCCTCGAAGGGCTTGCATTCCCGGCAAGAACCCTACCCTGGCCCGTATCGATCCGGTGGAGCGCACGCTGCCTCATGTCTATCCACGTCGCCTGCAAGTGCGGGAAACACTTCAAGGTGAAAGAGCACCTCGCCGGCAAAGCGGTCCGCTGCCCGGAATGCAAATCACCCTTGCGCGTGCCCGAGGGCGGCGCGACGCCCGCCAAGTCCTCGGCAGTCAAGCCGGCCGGCAAGTCGGCCAAGTCCGGCGGCGATGACGCTCCCAACGTGATGGCCGCCCTCGCGCGCTACGAAGAGGCCCAGAAGCGCAAGCAGAAATCCCTCGAGGACGAGGCCGCTTACAAAGCCGAGCAGAACAAACTGATCGAGAGCTATGACCAGCTCACCGGCCGCGGCAAGACCGAGGCCGACAAGAAGGCCGAAGCCGAGGGCAAGAAGAAGCGGCCGACCGAGGAACTGCCCAAAAAGCGGACGCTTGTCGTGAAGATCGCCGATGCGTTCGGCGCGGTGATGAGCAACTTGTTCGTGAAGTACGTGCTGCTTGCGACGGTTCTGGGCGGTGGCACATATGGTAGCGTGAAGCTGGTGCAGTTCCTGACGCATGGCGTCGAGCGCCAGATCGAGCCGCAAATGAACAAAGACGCGCGTGTGCGTCTGCTATTGAAGGAAGTTCGGCAGGATGTAGACGCAGAACGGTGGCGCGAGGCCGACGACAAGCTGAAGGAGATCGCCGAGCTGGACCCCAAGCTCACGCAGATCAACCGCGATTACAAGCGCTGCCGCGAGGAAACAGACAAGGCGTTGGGTCCGAAGAAGCCGTAATGGGATTCCCGTCTTCGCGGGAATGACCGCACCAATGCGCCGTGATCGCGATCGCGCAAATCGGAATCACGCAGACCGAGTTCGCGTAACAAGAAAGCCCCAAGCAAATGCCTGGGGCTTTTTGGGGGACACTCAAACATTCGGAGCCGACACGACGTCATTCCCGCGAAAGCGGGAATCCAGTCGTTTCGCAGCGCCGATCAGCGCTCCGTCGAAAGCACCGGGAAGTTCGCGACGTCGTCCAGCGTGCCGTAGATGCCGTCCTTGCCGGCGCTCAACAGGATCATACGATCTGCCTTCACCGGGCGCGGGAACAACAACTGCTGATCGTTCGGCGGCGGTTGATAGGAGCTCGACCGGAACGATCGAATGAACTCGGCAAAGTTGTGATTGATCGCCTCCAGCATGTTGTAGCTTGCCGTGGTTATCGGTGTGACGGCGTCGGAAATCCGATGGTGATTGGCGATCGGCCCGGCATTGTTGTAGCTCGTAAAGATTTCATTATCCAGACCGTCATAGACGCCGTTACCGAAATTGCCGCTGGCATCCGGCGCCGGCACCGCATCGGTCTGATTGACGATCGGCGTGTTGGCGCTGGCTGACGGATTCGCACGGTAGTACAGGATCGGCCAGCCGAACCGATCGCGGAACACGCGGCAGAGAACGTTGTCGATCGTCGGCTGCGGGTCGCCCAGTGTGCTGGGGATCGTGCCGAACTTGTCCTCGGGCGGATCGGTCAGCGACGTGGTGTCGACGCCGTCGACTGGAATATACGGCTGCCGCCGATCGTTCACCGCGTTCCAGCGGTCATAGGTGTTCGGACCGTGGCCCGGCACCGCCGCCTTGGGGTCGTAGCCGAGGAAGTCGCGCCCGACCAGTGCGTCGAGCAGTAGGTGCGCGCCCTGCAGCACCGTCGCACCGGTTTGCACTTCCCAGCCCGGCGTTTGCAACTGCGTGCCCGGGGCGGCTGGATTGTTGGCCATCAGAAACGCATTCGACGGCGGGTAAAAGCCCTCCACGCCGTTGAACGATTCGAGGCCGACCTCCATCGCGTTGAGCTGGGCCTTGATCGCCGTCTGCCGCGCGCGATCGCGGGCCGCACCCAGCGCCGGCGTCAGGATTCCGATCAGCAGGGTGATGATCGCCATCACCGTCAGCAGCTCAATGAGCGTAAACGCTCGGCGTGTCTTGTTTCGCAACCTCATGACTGGCTCTCCTTCAGGACGAACGACGGTATGATTTCGTACGGCTGGTGCCCAACCCTATTGTAGGCGGGCACTTGGACGCATGTAAAGCCGGATGGCCCGGTAAGGTTGGGCCGCCACACTCTTTATAGCCGCTCCCAGATGTCCGGCGTTACTTTCCAGGGAAGCGTTTTGTCTCGGCGGGCAGATCACATTTCTCCGTTGCCCTTTTCCCGTGTGCTAGCGCAGGTCATCCGTGTAGCTGGTCACCGTGTGGAGCAGAATCTTCGGCAGCACCGGAATCCGCGGGGTCCGCATCGGGTCTTCTCGGAAGCATTCGCTACGATCCAGCGTCACCTGACCGCGCAGCACATACTGACCGTTCTCATCAATCAGCACGATGTAGGCCGTGAACACATCGGAGCGCGTCGTCAGAACGTTGGCCCACCGCGCGAGGAAGGCGTCGCGGGCACGGATGCCCGCTGTCTCGATCTCGCTGTCCTCGATGAACAGGCCGGTCTCCGGCGCGACGTAGTCGGCGACGAATTGGTTCGGCCCGACCTGCCGCGCGCGATAGTCGGGCGAGTAAACGTCCGCCACGCCCAGCGCCGGCTCCGCCGAGGCCGGCAACTTGTGCTGGCCGAGCGTCACCGCGGGGTTCATCAGATAGCGGTCCGGCCGGAACATCAGATCGTTGGCAGGACCCAGGGCATAGACATCGCTGATCGGCGGCGACGTGCGAGCCAGATCGAGAATCTGTCCGACATTTCGAAACGCCGATCCGCCCGGCGGCGGCTGCGTTGGCGCGGGGCCGGCCGCTTTGCCCGCGACCGCCACGACGCGCATGCCCTGATCCGGCCCCGGCGTGGGATCGTACAACCGTACCGGCACGAGGCGCTCTTCGCGGCGAGACACGATCGCGCTGGCGAGATCCCAGAAGGTCGCCGGCTGGGCGTTGTACGAGGCGTACGGATTGGCCACTGTACCGGCATGATGTTCGTATTCCGCCGAAGTCGGCAGCAGGCTCATGAACGGCACGGAGCGCAGTACGCTGACCGGCGCGGTATTGAGATTGATTCGCCCGGCGATGCGGTTGAGCGTGTTCGAGCCGTCCAGCACGTCGTCCACCGGACCAACGCCGTCGTTGTTGATGCCGTCGTACATCGGCCCGGCACAGGTGAAGAAGTTCAGCAGCCGCCTCGCCCAGAGCCGATCCTCCGGCAGGCCGTCGTTCGGCGGGAACGGAGCAAAGTCGGGTCGTCCAACTGCGACTCGCGTCTTGATGCTGGAAGGTACGTCCTCCATGCCCGCGCCGCGCGTGTTCGTAATCAGGCCGAGCACGCCGGTCACCGGAATCTGCTGGTCCGTCCAGTTCGTCCAGGGCAGATAGGGCGGCTCCGTGCCGGTCGGTCGATTGATCGGACCGAGCATCATGATGCGGCCAAGCTCACCTGGCGAATCAAAGACCGAGTAAGGCTGGGCAGCCGCGAAGCCGTCGGTCGGC
>JAANMU010002279.1_pt1 | contig 14829 bp, 7 predicted proteins | sample 7279701 | NCBI WGS metagenome assembly JAANMU01 (sample SAMN14094539, study PRJNA606508) | bioreactor metagenome | isolation source: A lab-scale SPAN reactor treating ammonium-rich wastewater day 57 | place: Ireland: Galway | collected 2017-03-13 | reverse complement strand
GTTCAAATCCCACCGTCACCGCCAGATGCAAGACCCCGCCTCCCTTAGAAACCTTTGGGGAGGCGGGGTCTTTATCTTTCCCCTGGGAATCCATCCGGCTACATTGCTCCGAGCCATTCACGGTCGAGAGGCTCTCTTCCGTTAGGCGCTCAGTGCCGGGGATGCGCGGCGTGCGTTACGCAGGCATCCTTGCACCCTTGGTGCGGTTGCAGCGCCAGCACAGCGTCTGGAGGTTTTCAGGCTCGCTGGAACCACCTCTCGAGACTGGGATAATGTGATCAACTTCGAGGAGCAAGTTTGGCTCCACCGCTACTGAGACGCCACAGGCGGAGTTCTGACATGTGTGGCGGTCACGATCCTTAATCCACCCACGCAGACGCGCCGTCATGAGCGCACGCTGACCGGCAGCCGACTTCGCCCAGCGAATCTTCTGCACGAGCGTCGCCGCGAGCGCGTCGAGCGTCGGCGTGTTCAGATCGATGTTTACTGTCTGCCCACTGTTGCCTCCGGCGGAAACGTACTGGAACTTGTAGTGCGGGTAGGGTACCGCGATCGGCGAGAGGTGCACACCGACGAGGCTCCAGAACTCGCCCGCGTACCGCTGGAGGATGAACGCGGGCGGGTTGATCATCGCGACGATCTCAGCCTCGCGGCGCTGCACGTTAGCGACTGCCTCTTCGAGGCGCGAGATGTCCTCAGCCACTCGCTGCACGTCGGCCAGCGTCTCCTGGTTCGCCTTGATCTCGAAATACTTCATCAGATACTTGATCGGGTCCATACTCGCGTTACGCACGACCTGAAGCGATGCGTTGTGGACGTGCGGCGCGTACTCAGCCACGTTGCGGTCGCGCTGGTAGTTCCAGTTCGACGTGTTCTCGAAGTTCACGAGGTGCGCGTACTGGCCGGTGGACGACGAGCCAAGCTCGAACGCGCCCTGGCTGCGAATCTCGGCAACGTAGTTCACAACCTCGTTGTGCTCGGCGACGACCGAAGCGATCTGAGCGCGGAGTCCTTGGAACTGCTCCGAATTGAAGTACTTGTTCTTCCGGTACCTCCAGATCATGGGGTTTGCGATCAGCACTCCAGCGAGAGCGAGAATGAACAGGATCGGGTGGATAGCGCCGAAAAGCAACGGGAGCACGATCAGTGACGTGATGAAGAGCCACTTGGGCATTGGTTTTCCTTCTGAATAGAGCTATGCGTTTTCAATCTTTGCAGTGCATCTCTAACGTACCGCTCAGCTCCGACATGCAGGGACCTGCTCGGTTTCTGATGCTGGTCTTGTCACAGTCGGACCTCGCTACGCTCGGGTGCCACCGGCTGCGTTGTCACTCTCAACATTCCCTGCTGCGGGTCCGCTGTTGCGCTTTCTCTGGAAAATCGTTGGGCTGCGCCATCGTGAGATTCTTCTGCGTCGCAACCGTGCGGTCGAACCATGATCTTTCAGCGAACCTGTCGATCTCGCGCACCTCCGTCCCTGCGTTGAGTTCGGGCTCCTTCAGGGCAATGGCCCATTCCTCGCGAGCGTGAAAGCCGGTCGAGCGCTTTGACGCGTCCAGCTCGACCTCGTAGCCAAACCCGTGCATGGGCACACGGTAATTCTTCTAATAGCTCATCATCTTCACCTTCGGCCGCCCACCTTCTCTGCCTCGGGGTCGAGAGCCTCGTCGCGGCCCCAGCGCGAACGCTTCACCGACGCGTTGTCAGGGTCGAACACGGCGCTGCCACCGTCGCTCTGGAGCGGATAGACGCCCTGCAGGCTTGAGTCACCGCAACTATCGAGTGCAAATGTGACGAAATCATGCAGACGTGTTTGGACACATCCCGAGCGCTCCAGGGGTGCGGTAGGAGTTAAAGTGCCACCGTCGCCGCCAATTGGAAGGCGCTTGTTTCGTTGAATTTTCAACAATTTTCAACGGAGCAGGCGCCTTTCTTCTTTAAAGGATCCGCCCTATTGTGCCGCCCTCTGTGCCATCCGAACCCCACGGACAAACGTGTCAGCCCCCTGTGGCAGACTAATCATCGACATCTAGAGGGAGCAATTCCTGCAGGCATTCAGGGGGCATTGGATTCATGACCGTTTGGCTGGACACTGGCATCGACTACAAGGTGGGTGTGCGCGATGGCAAGGTCATTGCGCTCAACAAAGCCGGCAAGGAACTCAAAACCGTTCCTGCCAAACTCAAGGACAACGAGGTCACCGCGAATCTGCGTGACCTCCTCGAATGGTTGGCAGGCCACGAACGTGAAGTCGGCGCCCAAATCAATGACTGGATGGTCCAATCCCTGCCGGTCACCACAGAACTTCTGCGCCAAGTGTGGGCTGATGAAAGCTGGCGCACAGCGCTCACGGATCTTGTCATTGTCCCGTGCTCCTCAACCGGTGTCCCGGCCCCGGGCGATGGACCGTCGGGATTCCTCCGCAGCGCGGATACCACCGTTGGCATCGGCCTGGTCACCTTGGATGGCGAAAGCGAAGTCCTCGAATCCGAGCATTTCCTCATTGCCCACCCCATTGACCTCGGCGAGGACCTCGATGACTACCGCGCTTTTGCCGCCGAACTCGGAATCGTCCAAAACACCGCCCAGCTCATGCGCGAAACGTTCACCGCCGGCGAGCGCGACCCCGAGTCAACCAGCATCGCTGACTATGCCGACGGCGAGTTCGAAGCCCTTCAACATGCGACCTCCCGTGCCCGCACGCTGGGCTACGTGGTCAAGGGCGGATTCGCCGTCTGCAACCTAACCTCCCAGGGCGCACCTGTTCAGGCAAGCTACTGGGTTGGCTCCGGAGATCCTCAATACGAGACCTCCACAGGCGATCTCAACTGGGTCAGCGGCGGAACCACCTTGGCGCTCAAAGATGTTGGGGCAGCAGCATTCAGTGAAGGCATGAGGATGGCCGCGGCCATCTATGCAGGACGCAAGGTTGAAGCAGGAGACGATGCAGCGTGAGCACCACCATGGAGGCTAAGTTGAGTGCGGCGGGTGCCATCGTCGCAACTGATCCGGGAACTGAGAAAGTAGTGCCTTACGTAGCGTGCAGCTACTCCCACCCAGCTCTTGCAGGTCGCACTGTGGTGCGGGTCCTGCCCCAGGGGCTGCAGGAAGCAGAGGACCTGGCTCTTTCCACCATGGGTCTGGAAGCAGATTCTTCCGCCACGGTTGGTTTTAGCCGTCGCATCGCCCTCGGCTTCCCGGCCTGGCCGCTGATCCACGACCCCTCCAACGCCCGCCATGCGCTGGCGCTCGTCAAGGACCTGGAACGCGCCGCCCGCATGGCCAAGGCCAAGCCCGGCGCCGCCAAGGACGACATCGATGCCCTTGCCGTCCGGCTCGGATCCAGCGCACCCCATTTTCTGCCCACCTTCTTGGAAGAAGTGGGCCGCATATTCGTGGGCCTCGGCAACCGGCCCATGGCTGGCCAGTTTTTTGGCCGTGCCCGCACGGCAGAACGCGTCCACAGCCTGGCCATCGATGAAAACCGCCATCGGGAAGTCTTCCTTGAATTCGCCTTCGCCGGTGCCCTGACGGTCAAGGCCTTGACCGAGGAAGCCAAGGACCTCCCCTCCCGCGTCTCCGCCGAGGAAGCCTACAAGCTCTTCCGCCACCTCAGCGTGGAACGGGTCGAGGGCGGTCTGCCACCTTACGCGGCCATGGCCAAGGATCTTCGCAGCATGGCCAAGGCAGCCAAACTGGATGCCGTGGCTGAGGACATCTCCGTCGTCGCCGAGCTCCTTACCGCCCCGTCCACCAAGAGGGCCGTCAAGGGCTTCTGGACCACCTATGCCAAGGCCATCGCTGCGGCAGCCAAGGACGACGCCGGTCTCAAGTTAGCGCTGTTAACGTTGTTTCCCAGCGAAGTCGACAGCGCAACGTGGGTCAAGATCCTACGTGCGGCAGGCGCCGTCGACCTTGCCAAGGAAGGGGCGGTTGAGCTTTCCACATGGCTGGGGCAGCTCATGGACCACCATCACGGGTCAGGGTGGGGATATCCCGCCGCCAGTCCTGAGCTTGAGGCGCTGATTGCAGAAATTGGTGCCCTAATTCTCGCCCAGGCGCCGAGCCAGGAGGGCGCCAGGGTGATCGCGCTTACCGCGTGGCGCAATCTCGACCTGGATCTTCTGGACGTACTGGCGGAACTGAACCTTGAAGTCTCCTACGGCGATCGTGACCGTGTACCGATCGATGTCAGTGACCACCTCAAGCGGGCCAACAACTCCCGCAGCTTGGAACATTTGGCCGCATCAGCGCAATGGAAGCCCATCTTGGAACGCGATGTGGTTCATGCCATGGGCCGCTCCACGCGCCCCAACCCACACACCAAGCGCGGCGTCACCACTGATGAACTCATGGCACAGCTGGATGCCTATCCTGGTTTGCGCACCGCATTGCGCTCCCACCTCAGCGGGGCCATGGCCAGGGCGGAGTCCTCACTCTACGAGTTCGGCCGGCTCATGGACCTTGCCGAAAGCCTGGCCTCCCCCACCGCCATGACCATGGTGGGAGACCTGCTAGCCGACCTCCCAGCGCCCGACATCGCCGCCCAAGTAGCCGCAGTTTTCAACACTGGGATCATGGATGAGCTGGGTTGGGAAAGCCTGGAAACAACAGTTGCAGAGTACGAATCATGGGCAAAGGACCGCTCGGTCAGCGTCACTTCTGCATGGCCTAATGCAGTGGTTTTCGATGATGTCCGCGCCACTGTCGTGGGCCGTGAGGGCATAGTCATTGAGCACACTGCTGTGATTCCCAAGGGCTATGAGCCAGGTAAGTACAGCAGCATTAACTTCACATCCGTTGCGGATGACCTCCTGGTTGATTGGTCCCCGGAGAATCACTCCGGTGATTACGCCTATTGGGCCAGCAACCCGCAGGATATTTTCAAAGTTGATGGGGACTGGGTCCCTTCCTGGATCCGTTCACTGCCCGTGGGTGAGACGGGACGAACCTTTGGGCACCGCCAACTGCAGGTGGGAGAGCGCGCAAAGTTGAAGTACAGGACGGATCCCTTGGCCGGTGACGGGAAACATTTTTGGCTGGCCAAGAACTACCACCGCCATGAGAAGAAGAAATCGGTCTGGCTGGAATTGGATGTCGCCACCGGTGAAGTGGGCCGGGAGTCATTCCCTGCCTTCATTTCCACCATTGCCGCACGCCGCGGTGTCACGGTCCAGCCGGAATCCAGCACCTTGCGGCCATTGCCGACCGAATACGCAGACAATCCCCTGGGCTGGGCCAACGGTGCGGTGGGACATTGCTGGTACGTCAACGAGTCCGGTGACAGCTGCATTGAACGCCTTGACGGCGTACAGGCGGGAGGGTTCGTGGAGCTCTCCCGCCGCCGCGATGAACGATACGCCTTCAGTGACAGCCACCTGATGGCATGGCCCGGCGGTTCCCTGGTGCTGGCAATGAGGAGTCGCCTTGCCAACGCGGGCACGGGCGCAATTGTTTCCGCCTCCGACGGCACCAACCGCTTCCACTATTCAGCGGGGACGACTCATTTGGTAGAGCCGGAACACCGGCACAACCTGCGTCCGCGCCACACCCCCACCAGTGAACGGCTACGTACCGTCACTGGTGCGGATCTGGCCGTGTTGGTGTCCGCCACGCAAACAGCCCCGGCCCGCGACGGTAAACGAGCCGAGTTCACCGCCGCGGAGCAAGCCTCAGTGAACAAGCTTTTCCCAGGCATCCCGTACCCGCTCATGGCTGGCATCATGGGCATTCTGCACGGTGCCAAGGCGGATGCTGCCATTGCAGGACACCTGCGCGGCACCGCCATCGGAAGCCTGGGCGGCAGTGGCCAGGGCACCGCTGAAGAAGCGCGTTCTGCGACAACTGAACTCAGCCGCGCCCAGATTCTTTTCCAAAGGGTGCCTGCCGGGTTCACTTCTCTGACGGGCAGCAGCTACCGCGGCAATTACTACTTCAGCGACGACTCGCAGGACGTCTCCCTGACGGGGATGTTCGCCAACATGTCCGCCACGGCAGCCGTCTTGGACAATGCCGCCACCGCAGGCGGGTTGCAGACAACCACTGATGCCAAGCCCGTAGCTTTCTTCAAGAAGCTGCTGGGCAGGAAATCACCGGAACCCACCGCTCCGGGCGCAACGGCTGCCGCGGAGTGGGTCAACACCGACGGCTCATGGGTGGAAGTGTTCCAATCCCCTGCCGCCATGATCGCCCAAGGCATGGCCGCCCATACCTCCGCTGATGACAAGGACCGCTATGCACTGATTCTGCAAGCCGTCGCCGAATCCGGCCTGGCCAACAGTTCAGGTGAACTGGGCGGTGTTCGCGTCAGGGCAGAAGCAAGCCGAAATCTGCAGCCCGGGCAGTTGCTCGAAAGCGGCGCCGGAAAGGTACTGCTCGTTGCGAAAGTACCCCAGTCCTACCCCATCGATGAGAGCAAGAACTTGTTCGCCGCCGTCGTACACGGGGCACCGTCCTACGAGAAGCTCGGACTGGATCTATTGTTCAGTGTTCCGGCGGAAGCCAGCACCTTAAGTGCTGCGGACCTGCAGACGGCAGCTGGCCTGCTTGGCTCCGCCCCGGCCGCCACCGACCGGGCGGCTGCCAATGGGGCGCAGGTGCAGGCGTTGGTCGAGGCCACCGGCATGCTGGAAGAGGAAGCCATTTTCTTGCTGGCAGGCATCCCCGTCCCCGAGCATTCCTGGCACAACTTGGAGAGCGACTTCGTCAAAACCCTGGGCCTGACCGCCAGCAGCGCAAAGTTGGCCCGGGATACTTTTGATGTCCTGGACCGCTATGAGAAGCGGACCCTTTTGGCGTCCCTTGTGCCAAATAGGGCCAGCGACTACTTCACGGCCGGTGTGGACGCGGGAAAGGTGGCCACGTGCTGGACGGCACTTTTCGGCCCCAAGATTGAAGTGGAGCCGGAAATTCTGCGGGCTGCTTTCGCCGGCCTGAAAGGCGTTTCGCACAGCATGGCCCTGATCCGCTGGGCGTTGTCACCAAATACTGACGCCGTGCTCCATCACGGCAGCGTGCTGGATTATCTGCAGGCGTGCCTGTGGCTGGCATACAACCTGCCAGCCCGGCATCCCTCTCGCGCCCTGCTGCCGCACAAAATCATGGCCATCCGCGGCAGCCTGGCCAATTGGACTGAACCTTTACTGGTTGGCACGGACACCAGCAACTCCTTCCGGACCAGCCACGGCCTGCCCAGCAAGCCGCACGGCGCCAAGGCGCACGCCAAGGAAAACCCGCCGGTGGGCAGCGATTCAATGGGAATCTTCACGGCCAACTACGACATACACAACAGGTGGGAAGAGATTGCCTTTGACCAGATCACGGTGAATGCCGCCAAGTTCACGGCTGCGGACCTGCCCGTTTTGGCAACCATAGAGACCCAAGACAGCAGTGCAAACACCTTGCGCACGCTCTTCGATGGATCACTGGATGAGTTCTGCGCAGCGCTGTCCGCGGAAAACTTCGCTGCCCCCGGCGCGTTGGCCAACCCGCTGGTCAGCGCCCCGGACACGGTTGCCCAGGCCGTCACGTCCCTGGGTGTTTCGGAGGAGGCCGCCGCGTTGTTCCTGCAATATCTGGCTCTGCCTGACCCCACCAATCCCCGGGTACAAAAATGGAACGGGTGGACCCCGGCCAAACGCACCAAGGCCGGGGCAGAGCTGGAGAAGGCAAAGCTCGTGGTCCGTGCCAAGCGGGCCCGTGCCGGCCGGGAACTGTTCCTGGACGGCGGCTGGGTTACGCTCACCGGCAGCAACTTGCCAGTGGAGGCCTGGAAAACAGCGCTCTATGGCCTCCCCGTTGGCGACAAACCGCAACTCCCGCTGGAGAACCTGCTATTGAGTGAAACCCTCCCACAACTCTTTGAGCGTGCCTGGGCCCGTTACGAATCCGGCGACAAACCCCAGTACTCGCAGCTCAAGACAGGACGTGGAGCATGAACCAGGTGACGGCGCAGCGCCAAATCAATCCTCCCGAGGCTAGCTACGCTACGGAGCTGGCGTTTCTCAAGGCGTACGACGGCGGTCCCCGGCCTCCCGGCTGGCAGCTGACACCTGCCGCCGTGGTCACCTTCATCCTCGGCAGCAGCAGCGCGCTGAGCCTGCCCAAGACGGCCCTCACCCAGGCTGAGGTGAGCTCCGGTGCGGTTCCACAGCGGCTGGCCATCACGCCCAAGTATGTGGGCAGCGCATCGCTGGTGGAGCGGTGCGTTGTGACCCTGGCCGGCGAGCGCGGACTCATGCTGGTGGGTGAACCAGGCACCGCCAAGTCCATGCTGTCCGAGCTCCTGGCGGCGGCGGTGTGCGGCACCTCCCAGCTCACGGTGCAGGGCACGGCGGGCACCACCGAGGACCAACTGCGTTACGGCTGGAACTACGCCCTCCTGCTAGCCAAGGGTCCCAGCCCCGAGGCCCTGGTTCCGAGCCCCGTCATGACCGCCATGACTACCGGGGCGGTGGCTCGCATTGAGGAGATCACCCGCTGCCAGCCCGAAGTGCAGGACGCCCTGGTCTCGCTGCTCTCCGAACGCCGCATCTTTGTCCCCGAGCTGGGCGAAGCCACGTACGCCGTGCCCGGATTCGCACTGATCGCCACCGCCAACCTGCGTGACCGCGGCGTCAGCGACATGAGCGCCGCGCTTAAGCGCCGCTTCAACTTCGAGGTGGTGGACCCCATTGCCGAGCTGGCGCACGAGATCGCCCTGGTCTCGGCGCAAACCACACAGGCGCTGCGACGGGCCGGTTCCACGCTGACCCCGGACGCTGTCGTCATTGAAACACTGGTCACTGCCTTCCGGGACCTGCGCCAGGGCCGCACCGTGGAGGGTTGGCCCGTGGAGAAACCCTCCACCGTGCTCAGCACCGCGGAGGCTGTTTCCGTATCCACCTCCATCGCGCTCATGGGCGGCTACTTCGGTGCCGGGCGGGACCCCTTGGATCTCATCCCCGGCCACCTTCTGGGCGTGGTCCGCAAGGACGACGAGAACGACGCCGTCAGGCTCCTGGGCTACTGGGATGCGGCCGTGCGCCGGCGCGCCGAGTCAGGCACCCGAACCTGGGCGCGTATGTGGGAGCTGAGGGACGAGCTGCAGGCGTGAGTCCCAAACACGCCCCTGCTTCATACCGCCAGGAGCCTGCCGACGCGTTGGCCGCTCTGGTGGATTCCCGCGCGCCCTTCCTCATTGGCGTGCGGCACCATTCGGCGGCCCTCGCCGCGTCCATGGAGGAACTGCTGGACAGCTTTGCCCCGGAGGTCCTGGTCATCGAGCTGCCGGCCCAGGCCCAGGATTGGCTGCCGTGGCTAAGCTCGCCGGACACGGTGGCTCCCCTCGCGTTCGCTGGCGCCGGGGCCGATGGCTACCTGGCCTTCTACCCCTTCGCTGACTTCAGTCCTGAACTCGTGGCCCTCCGCTGGGCCCGCGCGCACAATGTACCCGTGCTGTGTGCCGATGCTGCCATGGGCTCGGAACCTCTGGCGTCTACGGATACGTCCGACGCCGGCCACCCCGCCCAGGTGCCCGGCCCCGCCGTCGAGGGTGAGTCACCCACGGCCTACACCGCTTCTCTCCTGCGGCACACGTCCGCCGACCGGGACGAGCTGTGGGAGGTGCATGTGGAAGCGCCGGGAGCCGGAGCAGGCGCCGAGGCCATCCGTGTGGCGGGTTTGGGCATTGGCTGGGCACACCGCTGTGATGAGCTGTCGGCGGCCGGATTGGGTCCACAGGACGCCTACCGTGAAGCCGTGATGCGCCATGTTCTGCAAGGTGCATTGGAAACGCACCAGCGTGTTGCGGCCGTGGTGGGCAGCTTTCACGCGGCAGCGCTTCTGGAACCGGCCGCGGATGAGCTGCCTGCTGCGACCACCACGCAGGTGAGCTGTTCTCTGGTGCCTTATGAATTTGCGCACCTGGATTCGCGTTCCGGCTACCCCTCAGGGGTCAAGGACCCTGCGTGGCAGCAGGGCGTACTGGAAAGCCGCCTGGATGTTGCAGCACTCCGCGAGCACACCATCACCATGGCCACCCAGGTGGCCCGCGAACTGCGCACTGCAGGACACCCCACGGGCCCGGCCGAGGCCCGCGAGGCCGTGCGGCTCTCGCTGGATTTGGCCGCGCTGCGAGGCAACCATGCCGCCGGACGGCGTGAACTCCATGAAGGATTCGCCTCGGTTTTTGCCCAGGGAGATGTTTTGGGCAAGGGCCGGGCCGTGGCACGTGCGGCCCAAAAGGTGCTGGTGGGCCAACGACGTGGAGCCATCGACCCCTTGGCTCCCCGATCCGGGTTGGTGGTGAGCCTGGCCGAAACCATGACTGCTGCGCGGTTACCCTTCGGCCCCGATTTGATGTTGGCGCCGAAGATCTATGACCTTGACCCGTTGCGGACCACCGCTTCCGGAAAGGACGGATTGGACCGGCTCCGCCAACTGGTGCTGGCCCGCCTGGTCGTAGCAGGAATCCACTACGCCACTGCCCAAGACGTTCAGAGCAGTTTTGGCCCGGCCCTAACCCACCGCTGGAAGGTCCAGTATGTGGCGGGCACCGTGGCCACAGTGGAACATGCAGCCCTGCGCGGGGTGACCTTGCAACAGGCTGCGGACGGCGCACTCTTGGCAGCGCTGAGCCATCAAGTGAGAGAACAAGGCCCCACCCCGGCTCAAATCACCGAGGGCTTGAACCGCGCAGCGGGGGCGGACCTGGCAACACCCTTCGCGATGTACCTGTCCGCGGCGGAGGAAACCTTCCTGGACCGGGCATCGCTGGCAGAGCTCCTGGGACTTCACGATCTTCTGGAGCAACTCAGCGCCGGGCATATTGCCGTCTTTTCGGCACAGGAGTGGCTGCCGCGAATCACACGGCTGACCCACCTTGTCCTGGCTGCGGCACTCACCCAGGTGGAGGGGCTGCGTGGCAGCAAGGACCCGGAGGATGCCACCTCCCTGGGGCGGTTATTCAGGCAACTTCCCACTCCTCCGCTGCGACTGGTCGCCACCATTGGCAGCTTCAAGGACAAGGCCTCACCCCTTATCCAAGGCGCGGCCTGGGGCATTCTGGCCTGCTCCGGCCACCTCCCGGAAGACGAGCTCGCCCAGGAACTCAGCGGCTGGATCATCGGATCCAACTCAACAGAACAACGTGAAAAGCTGGGGCAGCGTCTCACCGGTCTCTGGCTCTGCGCCGGCTCCCTCCTGGAATCCGGCAACGCCGTCATGTCCGGGCTCATCGCCACGCTTGAGACACTCAGCGATGCAGCCTTCCTGGAACGCGTTCCGGCCCTGCGCGGCGGTTTTGACGTCCTGAGCCCGGCGGACCGGCAGCGCGTCCTGGACTCCGTGCGTTCCCACACGGGGGCAGCTGTGGAAAACAGTTCCGTGGACCCTCAGCTCCTGCTGGCCTGGGCCACGGCCGATCAGCAGGCCTGGGCTTTCCTGGAATCCAGCGGACTGCGCAACGGCATCACCGCTGTGAACCGTTGGCGTTTGGTGCTGGGTCGTGAGCAGCAGGACCTGGATGGGCCGGGGCGCCGCTATGCCCGCAGCCTAGATGAACTGTATGGCCATGGCTCCGGTGAAGGCGCCGAGAGCGACCGGATGGGCCGTGGGGGCGGCCAAGAGGACAGCTTCCCCAGCGCACGGGTATGGGCCGATGAGCTGGAGGCGCTCTTCGGCAGCGACGTTCGTGAAGAGGTCCTGGCCCACGCGGTAGCCCGCGGCCGGGCCGATGCTCTAGGCCAGGTCCGCCCGGATGCCGTGGTGCCTTCCGTGGAGCTGTTGGGCAATGTGCTTAATCTGGTAGGCGCCCTCCCCGAATCCCAGTTGGGCCCGGCTCGCGCCGTGGTGAGGAGCATCGTGGAGCAGCTTTCCCGCGAGCTGGCCAATGAACTACGCCCCACCCTGCACGGGATAGCCGGGGTGCGCACCACCCGGCGCAAGACCCCGCGAATTGATTTGCCCGGCACCATCCGCGCCAACCTCGCCACAGCCCGGCCACGCGTACTGCATGAACCAGGAAAGGAGCCAGTGGCAGGATGGCAGATCCTCCCGGCCTCCCCCGTGTTCAAAACCCTGTCCAGCAAGTCCTCCACCTGGGACATCATCGTCCTGGTGGATGTCTCCGGCTCTATGGAGCAAAGCGTCATTTTCGCGGCCCTGACCTCCGCAATATTGGCTGGTGCGCCCGCATTGCAGGTCCACTTCGTGGCGTTCTCCACCCAGGTACTGGATCTCAGCGAGCATGTCACGGATCCGTTGGCACTCCTGCTGGAGGTTTCCATCGGCGGAGGGACGGACATCGGCAAGGCACTGGCGTACGCCCGCACACTTATCAGCCGGCCGCAGAAGACACTGCTCGCCGTCGTCTCTGACTTCGAGGAAGGCGCCTCGGTGCCACGCCTGGTCAATGAATGCGCCGATCTGGCTGCCAGCGGCGTGCACATGATGGGCTGCGCAGCCCTCGACCGCAGCGGCAACGCAACGTATAACGTCAGCATCGCCTCGCAGTTGGTGGCGGCCGGCATGCCTACTGCTGCGGTGACACCGCAGGGCCTGACGGCCTGGGTTGCGGAGGTGGTGAAGCGGCATGCCTGAGAACTATCCGCGTGTCAGCGCCCTGCTGCTCGCCGAGGTGTTGGACTCCCTCCCGGCACGGCTGCGCAAGAAAATCGATCTCGCCCAGAGCGTGGATGCCACCGATCCCGGGCACCTCAGCGACGGCTCGTTCGTGGTCCGGCAGGGCAGCGCAACGGTCACCTTCACCGCGTCCATTGCGCTGACGCTGGAAGATGTGAGCTGCGACTGCCTCCTTTCCCCGCGCTGCCTTCACCTGGCCCAGGCGCTGCTGCGCTGCGAAGTTTCCACCGCCCCAGATCCGACGCCGGATGGCTTGGACGGTGCCTCCGTCACCGATTCGGTGGTCACCGTGCCTGCTGCTGATATTGGTTCCGGCCCCCTGACTCCGGACCAATTGGGGGTGGTGGAACGTTCCCTGGCAGCCTTTGTGAAACTTCTTGGCGCAGGTACGGCGGCGCGGGATCCCCTGCAACTTGCAACGTTTTTGCGTCTGGCGCACGAGGCCAAGGCCCAACGGCTCTACACCCTCGGTGTGCAGTGCACCGCTGTGTGCGCCGTGTTGTCCACGCAGGGAACTATTGCCCGAAACTCAGCAGTCACCACCCTCGCGGACGCCTACTTGGCGGCCCACCATTTGGCGCACCGACATGCCCAAGGTGAGGTTCCGGCGTCGTTCTTGGGGAAGCCGCGCAGAAGCTATGCGGGGAGGGAAGCCCTGTCGCTCCAGGGGATTTTCACGGAACCGATCATTGCCGCAACCGGGCATGCAGGGGTGGCCACTTATCTGCGGGACAGCGGCGGTGCACTGTGGAGTGTGCATTCCAACATGCCGGTTCTGGGCGGGGACGTCGCAACCGACCAGGCACGGCAGTACTACCAGCGTGCCCCGCGGCTGGGCGGGATCAGCACCAGCCATCAGGAACTGACGCGGCGCACCCTCCTGGTGAGCAATGCGAAGGCCAGCGAGGACGGCAGGCTCGGTGCGGGCGCGCAGGTCGCCGCGGTGGCGGGGGCCGTCGGCGACTGGGATCCGCAGTGGTTTGCCGCCGACACCACGGAGGAGATTGACTTTGTGCGGCTCGAGGTTCGCGGACTCAGCGGCACTGCGCTGGCGTTGGCCGGGCCTGATGGGAGGATTGTTACGGTACATCCCAGCGCGGCGGCACGTGCGTTGGGGGCCCTGGATGATCTGCTTGAACTGGCCCGGCATCCGGGGACGTTGCTGCACTGCGTGCTGCGGCGCACGGTTGACGGCCTGGAGCTGTTGGCCTTCGCCGTAGACGCCGATCAGATTCGACTGCCGGATTCGTGGCATGGCAGAGTCATGCTGGGATTGGACCGTCTGGCACCGGCATACTTTAGCTCCCCCTCCCAACAGGCCCGGCAGCTGCCGCCTGTGGCCGCCGGTCCGTGGCCGATCATGATGCAATGGCTGGGCAGGGTCGCCGTGCACGGGCGTGCGGCGCTGGTGAACGACAGGAGCACGCTGGCCACCGATGCTGCCCGCCTCCAGGATGCCAATTGTGTCTATGGGGCCCGACTATTGCTCGAATTGCAGGCCGCTGCTCACCAAAGTTCACGGGCCTTCGACGGAACAATCGTGTATCTTCCTGAGCCCCTGCCCAAAGCGTGGTTGGCCCTGACGGTGTTTGCGCAGGCCTGGCTGGCTGCGGCGTCGTGAGCCAAAACCACTTGGCGATCTTCACCGTGCCTTGAAAACTTCAACGCAGTACCAATTTGGCGGGAATTGCTAAGCTTGGATAAGCGCCGATTCCTTCGGCGATCTTTTTTCGTTGCGCACCACAGCCTCGTGGAAGCACAGCAACGACTCTTACGGTCCTGTTTCAAACGGCCGCCGAACAAAGGAAACCATTGGCTACTCAAGCAAAAGCACAGACCTCAGCACACTCTTCGGAAAGCACTGCCGGCGACCTGGCAGGAAACATCATCGGAGGCGCTGCAGTGTTCATCGGCGTCGTCGGTTTGGCCCTCTTGATCTTTTTCGGCATGTAATAACGCCGTTAGCCAATATGCCCGCCGCATTATTGCGGCGGGCATATTTGCGCCCTGGACCCCGCCGAACACAGCGAACTTACAGCAACCGTCCAGCCAACAACGGGAAGCATGTCAGAGAATGGTGGCATGCCCACTACCGCAGCGCCCTCAGGCCCGGCCGCCGCAACTCCCCAGCCCGCGCCGGCACACGAACCCCTCCCCAAGCTCACCCGGGCAGACGGCGAGCCCATCCGCGCGCTGGTGGTGGACGAT
>JAANMU010002275.1_pt1 | contig 14840 bp, 26 predicted proteins | sample 7279701 | NCBI WGS metagenome assembly JAANMU01 (sample SAMN14094539, study PRJNA606508) | bioreactor metagenome | isolation source: A lab-scale SPAN reactor treating ammonium-rich wastewater day 57 | place: Ireland: Galway | collected 2017-03-13 | reverse complement strand
CGGCGACGATCAACAAAGGCCCCTTATTATATTGAACAGCTTTTTTTTGCTCGGAATTCAGCATGGAGACATTTTATCAGAAAAGGATACAGATTTATTCGACCCAAACCGTATCTTCATCGTTTTCTGGTAAGTTGATTTTAAAGACTATTAACTTAAAGGGTTGATTGGATTTATTCCAAAGATAATGGGAATCATATGGCGAAACTATATATGAGTCACCTATCTGACTTACGTGCTCAATGTCGTTGATATATATTGATGTCACTCCCTCCAATATGTAATAAACCTCAGTCTGTTTGAGGTGGTGGTGCTTTCTTTGTTTTGTTTTTGGAGGAATGGTAACCACTTGCAACAGGTGGCCTTTATCAAGGAAATCAGAAGAAGGAAGCAATATTTTCTTTGAGTAATCTTTTTTGATTATTTCAATCGCATCGGACATCTTTTTGTATTTCATTTTAGTTAGACTTTAAAATGATTGAATATATCAAGTATACCGTTCTCGTCGACTGATCCGCCAATGTGCGAATAGTCTGACTTTTTTGAAGACAACAATTTTTTGAGCCCTTCGTCGGCGTTAGCAACTGTAGCCACATACCCGCATGGTTCCATGAATTGCCAGTCGGAAAGGCTGTCTCCGACGGATAGTATTTCATCTGGGTCGACATTTTCCTGCTTTAATACTTCTTCGATCGCTTGTTTCTTTGAAACTCCGGGTGCGGTGACAATCCCGAATAGATAAGGAAGCGCTATAGGGTGGATTCCCCAGCTCAAAGTCAGCAGGTCTCTGTATGGCTCAAACAGCGTTGTCAATAATATTTTATCTTCATCGTTTTTCGCAATTGGCATGAGTTTGACCGTTTCGTGCCTTGTTGATTCGTCAGATAAATTGGCGACCATATTGGGTTTTTTTTGGAGTATGTGGGTATGGATTTGGGTCAAGTAAGACTTCTGGTTTGCTTGGATGAAATAGTCATCCAAGCTGTAAAGCTCTATATATGTATTATTATCAACATAAGTTCTAATGACTCGCGTTACCAAATCGGGGTCAATCAAATTTTTCTTTATAACGACCCCTTTTAGGGGATTGATTACTACCCCTCCACCTTGAGTTATATGGAAATTGTCTAAATTAGCGTCTGCTATGATTTTTGCAACAGAATAATGCGGTTTTGCGGTACATAGGAAGATGGGTATTCCCTTATCTTTAATTTTTTTGAGTTTGCTGATCACACGCGGATGGGGGTCAGGGGAATTGAAACCGATTTTATCACCGACCAAGATCCCGTCTACATCAAGAATTATCGCTTTAATAGGACGCATTGTGGAAATTATAGCAAAATTGTCCTTGACTTTTTGGCCGTTTGCCTTTATCATAAAAACAATTAAAAGAAAAATAAGGCTTCACTAATATTGAGGCTTTCTTTTTGTTATTATCAATTTAATATATTTTTAATATGGCAGATGCTTTTCAGAGGACAAAACCTCATTTGAATATTGGTACAATTGGACACGTCGATCACGGAAAGACAACTCTTACTTCAGCAATTCATTACGTTCTTTCGAAAAAAGGTTTGGCAAAGGCAATGAAATACGAAGAAATCGACAAAGCTCCTGAAGAAAGAGCTCGTGGAGTCACCATCAACCTTCATCACTCAGAGTACGAGACCGACAAGAGGCACTATGCACACATTGATGCTCCAGGTCACGCAGATTACATCAAGAACATGATAACAGGTGCTGCCCAGATGGACGGAGCCATTCTAGTCGTATCCGCGCCAGACGGTCCGATGCCTCAGACAAGAGAACACATCTTGCTTGCCAACCAGGTTAACGTTCCAGGAATCATCGTCTTCTTGAATAAGACAGACATGGTTGCCGACAAGGAAATTCTTGACCTAGTCGAAATGGAAGTCAGAGATCTTCTGACAAAGTATAAATTCCCTGGAGACAAAGTTCCGGTCATAAGAGGATCAGCCCTTAAGGCTCTTTCAGACGACGCGGAAGCCATGAAGCAGATTGAGGAGCTTATGAAAACGGTTGACGAATATTTCCCGGAACCGACCCGACCCACAGACAAACCGTTCTTGATGCCTATTGAGGACGTCTTCACAATTTCAGGTCGAGGAACGGTCGTAACCGGACGCGTAGAGCGCGGAATTGCCAAGGTCAACGAGGAAGTCGAGATTGTTGGAATCAAGGAAACCAGAAAGACCGTCATTACTGGAGTCGAGATGTTTAGAAAACAACTTGACGAGGCCAGAGCCGGCGACAATGTCGGACTTTTGTTAAGAGGAGTCGAAAAGACTGACGTTTTGAGAGGTCAGGTTGTTGCCAAGCCGGGAACAATCACTCCACACACAGAATTCGAGGCCGAGATTTATATCCTTACCAAAGAAGAGGGTGGACGACATACACCATTCTTCAAAGGATATCGTCCTCAGTTTTACATCAAAACAACCGATATCACCGGAGAAGTTACCCTTCCCGCGGGAGTCGAGATGGTCATGCCTGGAGACAACGTCAAAGTTACAGGTAAATTGATCTATCCGGTTGCCATGGAAGAAGGACTCAAATTCGCAGTCCGTGAAGGTGGTCACACAGTAGGTGCTGGTGTTGTCACCAAAATAATTAAATAATTATTGGTTAGTAGGTTTCTAAGCACTTTTAAATTATGCCGAAAGGAAGAATTAGGATCAGGTTGAAATCGTACGATCATCGATTGATCGATGAAACCTGTCAAAAAATAGTCGATGCGGCAATCCGTACAGGAGCGTCGATTATCGGACCAATTCCTCTTCCTACAAAGAGTGAGGTTTATGTTGTGAATAAATCGACCTTTGTAGACAAAGATGCCAGAGAGCATTTCGGCCTAAAGATTCACAAAAGACTCATAGACATTGTGAATCCCACTAACCAGACAATTGATTCCTTAATGCATCTAGAACTCGCGGCAGGTGTTGAAGTCGAAGTCAAGATGTGATATTATATAGTCCACTAAATGTTAAATATCCTTTTGTTTTCGGGAACTAAGGATTAAATAGTCCGGATTGGAACATAGCCCCAATCTGGGGCTATTTTTTTTGCCAAATAAAAATATGTCCGGTTTCATACTAGGTACAAAATCAGAACAGAATCAAACCTACGACCATAACGGCGTTCGGGTCCCGACTACTTACATCAAAACCATGGGTTGTTTTATGGTTGACGTCAAGACGAGCGACAAGCAGGGTTACTTTGCTGTCAAACTCGGACTCGGGAAAACCTCAAATATTAAGAAGCCGGTCCAGGGAGAATTAAACAAGGCGGGGATTAAGACCCCGCTTCGTTTTTTAAAGGAAATCAGGCTGGAAAAGTTTGGTGAAAACACAAAGCTTGTTGAAGAAAACGGCAAAAAGGGAATTGAATTGAACGGAGTCAAGATATTTGTCGGTGACGAAGTCAAGCCTGAAGCAATATTCAAGAAAGACGAAATGGTTACCGTTACCGGCACTTCAAAAGGAAAAGGATACCAAGGTGTCGTCAAACGCCATCATTCTAAGGGTGGATCAAGAACACACGGTCAGTCCCACGGAGAGAGAGCTCCCGGATCTATCGGAATGACGACAACTCCGGGGCGCGTTTTTAAGGGTAAGAGAATGGCTGGACGAATGGGAACCGATCGCGTCACCGTCAAAAATCTAAAGATAATCGACATTAAGGAAGACGGCTTAATAGTCAAAGGACTGGTTGCCGGCTTCAAAGGAAGCTTATTGGAAGTCAAAAGCTCATAACTATGGAAAAAACCAAAGAAAAAAAACAGTCAAAAACCTTAACAATACCGGTCTATGACGTGACAGGTGTTGAAAAGAAATCAATGGTATTACCCGAAGCCATTTTCAACGCTCCTGTAAGTCAGGCTTTGATCGCCCAGTCGGTTAGGGTGTATATGAGTAATCAAAGATCTGGAAATGCTTCGACCAAAACCAGGAGCGAGGTTAAGGGTTCGACAAGAAAAATATACAGACAAAAAGGTACGGGTAAAGCCCGCCACGGTGACATTAAAGCCCCGATTTTTGTCGGTGGAGGAGTTGTCGGAGGGCCAAGGCCGAAGGACCACTCATTGAGTATGGGCCACGCGATGAAGCAGAAGGCGTTTTTTGGAGCCCTGACCGATAAAGCCAAGGCTAAGGAAATCTATGGTTTGGAGGAATCGGGATTGGAAAAGACCAATAAAACGAAAGCCGCCTATCAGTTCTTGAAGAAGGTCGGGTTTGCCGGTCAGAGAGTTACCTTTGTTTTGCCTAAAATGGAAGTTACCTCCTTTACAAAAGCCGTCAGAAACATTGAAAATATTCAGGTTATGGATGCGATGTCCCTCAATACCTACCAGGTTTTGAAAAGCAAAAGGCTTATTTTCCTGGAATCGGCAATTGAGACATTAAAAAAACACTATAAAATATGAAAATAAACGAAACGATCATTAGCCCGGTATTGACGGAAAAAGCGACATTTAATACCAAGGATAAGGTATATATGTTTGTCGTCAACCAAAAATCAACCAAATTCCAGGTTAAGGCCGCCTTGGAGAAAATATTCTCGGTCAAGGTGGCTGACGTTAGGATCATGGTTAGAAAAGGCAAGGAAGTCAGGCGAGGTCGTAAGATGCTAGCCAAGAAATTAGCGGATCAGAAAATCGCCTATGTTAAATTGAAGGACGGAAAGATAGATATCTTTCCCCAAGCATAATCTATGAAAAAGAAATTTTTGTCAACCAACGTCAAGCCGATAAAAAAACTGACGGTCATTCTGAAAAAACATTCAGGACGCGATTCATCAGGTACGATTTCGGTTCGCCATCAAGGAGGTCGACAAAAAAGGTATTATAGAATGGTTGATTTCAAAAGGGATAAGAGAGACATTGAAGGAGAGGTTATAAGAATCGAAAAGGATCCGAACAGAAACGCCCACATTGCCCTTATCAAATATAAGGACGACGAATTGAGATATATAATCCACCCGGACGGATTGAATGTTGGCGACAAGATCATCGCCGGGGAAACGGTTGACATAAAGGTCGGTAACGCAATGCCTCTTAAAAATATTCCGATTGGATTTCTTATTCACAATGTCGAGATGTATCCTGGTCACGGAGCGCAACTAGCCCGGGGAGCCGGATCGGCCGTAACGGTCATTGCTAAGGAAAGTGATTTTATCAATTTAAAATTGGCGTCAGGCGAAGTGAGGAGATTTTCGCCTCAATGTTATGCGACAATTGGTCGCGTTGGTAATATCGCCTTCAAAGATGAGGAAATCGGATCAGCCGGAAGGAAAATCCTTATGGGAATAAGGCCAACTGTCCGTGGTACTGCCCAAAATCCCCGCTCCCACCCGCACGGTGGAGGAGAGGGAAGATCGGGAGAAGGAATGCACCCGAAAACCCCATGGGGTAAGGCTGCCCGCGGTAAGGTTACCAGAAACAGAAAAAAATGGAGCAACAAGTTCATAGTTAAAAAACGCAAATAATATGGAATCATTGACATATATAAAAAACCTGAGAATGCCGCCTAAGAAATTGAGGTTCTATTTGGACGAAGTCAAGAAAATGAGTCCAAACGATTCTCTCAAGAAGCTTTACTACGGTAAACAAAGAGCAACCAGAATATTATACAAGGCTATAAAATCGGCAGTTGCCAATGCAACTACCACTTTAAAAACGAGCGTCGATTTGTTAAACTTTAAGGTTCTGACGGTTGAAGAAGGTCAGACTTTGAAAAGATATCTTCCTGGTTCAAGAGGCAATGCCAAGCCGATAAAGAAACACATGAGCCATATCAAGATAATTCTTGTTGCCAAAGGGGCAACGAGCGCCAAAAAGGAAGATAAAAAGGAAACAGAAAAGACCGTCGAAACCAAAAAAATTGAGGAACCGAAAAAGAAAGCAGAATTAAAAATTAAGAAACAGTCGGAGACTGTAAAGGCAAAAAAATAAATGGGACAGAAAGTTCATCCAAAAGGATTAAGACTCGGAATAATTTATAACTGGAATTCCAGGTGGTTTTTCTCTGATAAGAAAGCCTATCGGGAAGCTCTCACCTCCGATATCGCCATGAGAGAAGTGTTGATGAGAAAGTTGGCCTTTGCTTCAGTTACCCAGGTCGATATCGAACGCGCCATTAACAAGGTAACCCTTATCATCTATTCGGTTAAGCCGGGAATGATTATAGGGAGAGGTGGAAAAGGCCTAGAAGATGTCAAAAAGTACATTGCTCCTTTTATGAAGAAAGGGGACAAGAATAAGGAGTTCAAATTGGACATAAAAATAGAGCCCGTAAAGAAACCATATGTAAACGCATATTATGTTGCCCAGACAATTGCTGAAAAAATAGTCAAGGGCTTTCCTCACCGCTCGACAATTCATAACGCCATGAACCGCGTTATCGAGGCTGGTGGTCGCGGAGTCAAAATTCAGCTTGGCGGACGTATCAACGGAGCTGAAATTTCACGCCGCGAGAAGTATTTCCAGGGCACAATCCCAACATCGACAATAAGAGAAGAAGTGGATTTCGGAAAGTATCCGGCTCTAACAAGGTCGGGATACGTTGGAGTAAAAGTTTGGCTTTGTAGATAATTATGTTGGCACCAAAAAGACAGAAATTTAGAAAGACATTCAGGGGAACCTGGAGGAGATTAGCCGTCAAAGGCGATCGACTGAACTTCGGGTCGTATGGATTGAAAACCATTACCCACGGATGGATCAAAGATCGGGAAATAGAAGCGGTTAGGGTTATCTTTGCCCGTGCCACTAGAAAGACGGGAAAGTTCTGGACTAGAATATTTCCAGATAAACCCTATACGAAAAAACCGCCGGAAGTTACCATGGGTGCCGGAAAAGGCGACGTTGCTCATTTTGTGGCATCGGTTGCTCCGGGACGGGTGCTTTTTGAAATCGATGGCTTAAGCGCCAGCGACAGCCGCGCCGTCATGAAAAATGTTGCCTCGAAACTGTCCGTTAAAACAAAATTTGTATCAAAAGCAGTATGAAAAAAATGACAAAAGAGTTTAAAGATAAATTGCCCAAGGAATTGGAAGCGGAAATCGCCAAATTGAGGAACGAAATTGCCAAGACAGTGCTTTCGATGAAAGCAAGTCCGGCAAAAGACACCAACACGGTAATGAAAATGAAAAAGAAATTAGCAGTTTTGCTGACCTTGCAATCGCAAAAAAAGTAACAATATGAAAAAGACCTTAACAGGAAAAATCGTGTCGGATAAGATGACAAAAACTGTCGTTGTCGAAGTCGTTCACAAATTCCGACATCCTAAATACCACAAAATCATCATAAGACACAAGAAGCATAAGGTTCATAACGAACAGGAAGGTCTGAAAGTTGGAGACGAAGTCGTTATAGAAGAAACAAGGCCGATATCAAAAGATAAACATTTTATAGTAGTTAAAAAAGTCTAACAAATATGTTGCAGTTAAGGACAATGCTGAATGTCGCTGATAATACCGGGGCCAAGAAGGTCTCAATGATCGGTATGTCCAAAAAAGGTAATCGTCATTTTGCGTACTTGGGAGAAATCATCAACGTTGCAGTAAAAGAAGCGATTCCTTATGGAGCCGTCAAGAAGAGTGAGATCCACCCGGCCGTCATTGTTAGGACTCGTAAGGAAAAAAGACGAAAAGACGGAAGCTATATCAGATTTGACGATAATGCCTGTGTTATATTGGCGGGACCCGACGTCAAGGATCCTAAAGGTACGAGGATTTTTGGTCCGATCGCCAAGGAGATAAAAGAAAACGGTTTTTCTAAAATTGCCAGTTTGGCTGAAGAGATATATTAATATGAAAATCAAAAAAGGAGACAAAATTAAGGTCATGGCCGGAAAAGACAAGGGCCGCGACGGCAAGGTCGAGAAGGTATTTGAAAATGCCGGACGCGTCTTGGTGACGGGTATCAACCAGTACAAAAGACACGTCAAAAAAAACGACCAGATGCCCCAAGGTGGAATTGTCGATGTACCTCGTCCGATTGACGTTTCCAAAATAATGTTGGTTTGTCCCAAGTGCAGCAAAGCCGCCCGTGTCGGATATAAAATCGAAAAAAACAAGAAGGTTAGAATTTGCATGAAGTGCGAATCAAAAATATGAAATATAAAGAAGATTACAATACGGAAATAAAGCCCAAGCTCATGACCGAGTTGAAGCTCAAAAACGTCATGGAGGCGCCCAGACCGGTAAAGATAGTCTTGAATGTCGGAGCCGGGGAAGCAGTTGATTCGAAAAACGTATTGGAAAAAGTAACGGAGCAATTGACTTTGATAGCGGGACAAAAACCAGTCATTACCAAGGCCAGGGTCTCAATCTCGGCTTTTAAAATAAGAAAGGGATTGCCCATAGGAGCCAAAGTTACCTTGAGGGGAAAAAACATGTGGACATTTTTGGAAAAATTGATTAAGATCGTGGTCCCCAGACTTAGGGATTTTAAGGGTCTTAATCCGACCAACGTCGACGGACATGGAAACTTGAACATTGGTTTTTACGAGCAGACGATTTTTCCCGAGATAGATTTCGATAAAATTGATAAAATAAGAGGCTTGGAAGTAACGGTCGTGACGACCGCCAAGAATTACGAGCAGGGTAGAAAACTGTTTGAATTATTGGGAGTTCCGTTTAAAAAATAAAACATGGCAAAAACATCAGATGAAGTAAAATTCAAAAAAGATCAGAAGTTCAAGGTTCGAAACCGAAACCGATGCGCTTCATGCGGTCGTGCACGAGGATATATGAGAAGGTTCGGGATGTGCAGAATCTGTTTCAGAGAAAAAGCGTTAAACGGTGAAATACCCGGAGTTAGAAAAGTTTCTTGGTAACCATATGTCAAGATCAGCAAAAAAAGGCCCGTATATAGACGAAAAACTTTTGAAGAAGGTTATGCGTCAGAAGGACGCCAAAATAAACGAGCCCATAAAAACCTGGGCACGAGGTAGTCAGATAAGTCCAGATTTCGTGGGACAGAAGATTGCCATCCATAATGGAAGAAAATTTATAGAAGTTTTAATTAGCGAAAATATGATTGGTCACAGGTTGGGAGAATTCGCCCCAACAAGAACATTTAGAAGTCACGGTAAGGTGACCAAGAAAGTTACCGAAGCAACCTAATAATATGCATAATTTTGTAGTTGATCTGATAATAAGAATAAAAAACGGTTATATGGCGAAGAAAGAAACCATAAACGCCCCGTATTCCAAGTTTTCGGAAGAGGTCCTTAAGAAACTGAAAACCTTAGGGTACGTCGGAGAATATTCAATAGACAAAGAAGCCATAAAAACAATAACGATCAATCTTGTTTACGATAAAGACGGGACGTCTTTCACGGATGTAACGGTCTTTTCAAAGCCAGGACGTCGATATTACGTTTCTTATCGCGACCTGAAACCGGTTGTTTCAGGATTCGGTTACTCGATCTTGTCAACTCCAGAAGGAATATTGACCGATCGCGAAGCCAAGGTCAAGAAAACAGGCGGAGAGTTGTTATTTAATATTTGGTAATCTATGTCAAAAATTGGACAAAAATCAATTACGGTTCCATCAACGGTAACCCTTGAAATCGCTGGCCAAATGGTCAAGGTTAAGGGTCCGGTCGACGAAATGAATTTCGAGTTACCCGATGCTTTGGTCTTGGAAAAGACCCAGGACGGAGTCGTTCTTAAGAGAAAAAAGGAAGACAAGAAAACCAAATCGGCTCACGGTTTGTATCGCCAACTTCTATTCAATGCCGTTGTCGGCGTTGAGAAGTCATGGGAGAAGAGAATGGAAGTTGTTGGAACCGGTTTTAACGTCAAGATGCAGGGAGAAGACTTGGTTTTCAAAATCGGCTACTCTCACCCTGTTGTCTTCAAAAAGCAACCAGGAGTGAAATACAAAGTGGAAGGGAATAATAAGGTTGTTGTTTCAGGCTCCGACAAACAGTTGGTTGGGCAGGTCGCCTATCAGATCAAACTTATTAAAAAGCCCGATGCCTATAAGGGAAAAGGAGTCAAATACGAAGGAGAAAAATTAAGAATTAAGCCGGGTAAAAAAGCCAAGGCTGCCGGTGCCGCCGCCTAACACATATGAAAAAAGTTAATACCAATAGGACATTGAGGAGAAAAAAAAGAGTTAGCTCTAATATCATGGGACTCGGAGACGTGCCAAGAGTCGTGGTTTTCAGATCGAATCGCTACATATACGCCCAAGCGATAGACGACGTTAAAAGAGTCACTTTAGCTTCATCGTCCAGCAAGGGAGCCCAAGGCAAAAAAGGCGAGCAGGCAAAAGTTGCCGGTTTGAAGTTGGCGGAGAAATTAAAAGAAAAGAAAATCGTTAGAGCCGTGTTTGACAGAAGTTCATACACCTATCTTGGAAGAGTCAAATCCCTTTGTGAGGGTTTGAGAGAAGGAGGAATAAAAATATGAGAGATCAACGCAGACAGAACGTGGATGGAATCGAAGAAAAGGTGCTCTTAATCAAGAGAGTATCAAAAAAGATTACCGGTGGTAACTACGTCACTTTTTCGGCCCTTGTTGCCGTCGGAGACAGGAAAGGACGGATTGGGATCGGAATTGGCCGAGGACAAGAAGTCCCGCCCGCTATCCAGAAAGCCATAAGCTACGCAAAGAAACATATGATAACGGTACCACGACGCGGCAAAACCATTACCCATGAAATCAGATTGAAATATAAGGCCGCTTACGTCCTTTTGAAACCGGCCCCCGAGGGAACCGGTCTTAAGGTCGGTTCGGTCACCCGTGTCCTTTTGGATTTAGCGGGAATAGAAAATGCCTCTGGAAAAATTATAAGGAGCCGAAACCAGGTTGTTAATACTTATGCGATAATAAAAGCTTTGAGCAAGTTAAAAAATTTCACCAATAATAAGTAATATGGACTTGTCAAAATTGCCCAAAACAACACAGAAAAAAAATAAAAGAAGAGGTCGTGGTTTGGGTTCCGGCCGAGGATCAAAATCGGGTCGGGGTACCACACGTCACCAGAAAGCTCGGGAAAAAATCCCGCTACATTTTGAAGGTGGTCAGGGAAGGCTTGTCAAAAGATATCCTCTTTTGAGAGGTAAAGGTAAAAACAAGTCAAGAAATATAAAACCCGCTATAATCAAATTATCGTCCCTAAATGTCTTTTCGGACGGTGATGTAATCAGTTACGAGGAGTTAGTTAAAAAAGGCCTTATTGACGGAAAAAACAGGAATGTTAAAATCCTTGCAGATTCAGGATTGAGTAAGAAGTTAACCGTTAATCTGACTACATCAAAAGCGGCAAAAGCTGCCATCGAAAAAGCTGGTGGGAAGACTGAAGTTAAATAAATCGCAAAATGCTAAAAAAAATCGGGGATAAAATACGCCTTCTTTTTAACGATCCCGTCATAAAAAGAAAGATAATTTTCACCCTGATGATCTTTCTTTTTTTCCGTTTTTTTGCTTTTCTTCCGGTCCCTGCAATAGATATTGCTAAACTGAAAGCGCTTTTCGCCCAAAGTCAGTTTTTGTCACTATTGGATATATTCTCTGGAGGTACCCTCATAAACTTTTCGGTTATGGCTCTTGGTCTTAATCCTTACATCAATGCCTCAATCGTAATTCAACTTTTGACGGCCATGGTTCCAACTCTTGAAAAACTTTCCAAAGAAGGAGAGTACGGACGCGCCAAAATAAATCAATATACCAGATATCTAACCCTTCCCTTGACCTTTGTCCAGGCGATCGGCATATTCATACTACTCAAGAACCAGGGGATAGTCGGCGTTATGTCGCCACTAGAATTCTTTTCGTTCATATTGACCATGGTGGCTGGTACATTCATCCTCATCTGGTTTGGCGAACTCATTTCGGAATTTGGACTTGGTAACGGGATATCTTTGATTATTTTCGCGGGAATCGTTGGTAGGCTGCCAATTGTCCTTTCCCAGACGGCAACCGTCGCGACGCCGGAAACGATCTTTGGCGTTGTAGTCTTTATCGCATTGTCGATCGCCGTTATTGCCTCGATAGTTTTCATCAACGAAGCCGTCAGGAAAATTCCGGTCTATTATGCCAAAAGAATAAAAGGCAACAGGCTATATTCCGGGGCGACAAATTTCCTGCCGTTAAAATTGAATCAGGCCGGAGTCATTCCGATCATCTTCGCCGTATCTTTTGTCTTGATGCCGCAACTTGTCGGCAATTTCATAGTATATTCTCCAAACTCGGCACTATCTTCAATCGGAAGATTTTTAGTGAGCTTCTTCTCGCCGGAGGGTTTTTTCTACAATTTCTTCTATTTTATTCTGGTCATTGCCTTTACTTTCTTCTACACAGTAGTCGTTTTCAATCCACAAAAAATATCTGAAGAAATTCAAAAACACGGCGGTTTCATTCCGGGAATCAGGCCGGGAATTGCCACCAAAAATTTCCTTGAAAAAATCGTTTACAGGATCACAACTGTCGGAGCCGTATTCTTAGGATTGGTTGCGGTCATGCCGGTTTTGGTTTCCAAAGTGACGGGACTTGCCAACCTTGTTATCGGGGGGACCGGAATCTTGATCGTCGTTTCGGTTGTTCTTGAAACATTCAAAAAAATTGAAGCCCAACTGGTGATGAAGAGTTATGATAGGTTCGTAAAATAATAATTAATAATTAATCTTTAAACTAATATGGCAAAAAAAGGATCTAGGATTCAGGTCGGACTGGTATGCGAAGTCTGCAAAAGCGTCAATTATGTTGTACCAAAGAACAAGGTCAACACAACCGCTGCTTTGAAATTAAATAAATTTTGCTCGAAATGCAAAAAGCACACTTCCCACAAGGAAACGAAGAAATTGGACTGATTCAATATTATGAAAATTGTTTTAATCGGTATTCAAGGTTCGGGTAAGTCTACTCAGGGAAATTTATTATCTCACCAACTGGGGATACCTTATCTTTCAACCGGCCATATTTTTAGGACATTGGCCAAGGAAAAAACCAAACTAGGCCACTACATAAAGGTTGTCATCAATACCGGACTTTTGGTTCCCGATGAAAAAACGATTGAGATCGTTAACACCTACTTGTCAAGGCCAGAATACCGAAGAGGATACATTCTTGACGGATTCCCAAGAACGATTGCACAAGCCAAGAAGTTCATCAATAACGTCGACAAGGTCGTTTATTTGGATATTCCAGATAAGGAAGCCATATATAGACTTGTTTATCGCCACAACGAAGTCAGGGAGGATGAAACGATTCCGGCCATTAAAAAGAGGATAGAGTCCTTCAAGAAATTTACAATGCCGGTTCTTAAGTACTACATGAAAGAGAAGAAACTGGCTGAAATTGACGGAACCCAGTCAATTGAGGTAGTCAATCAGGAGGTCTTAAAAAGTTTAGGGAAACAACTCGTCAAAAACAGGATTGAAAATTGGAAGCAGGACACGAAGAAGATGATTTGTATCGTTGGATTGCCGGGGGTCGGAAAGACCGATGCTACCAACTTTTTCAAAGAGCGAGGTCTGCCGACGATTTCTTTCGGTCAGGCCATAAACGATTATATTGATGAGAATCATATGCCCCATATCGAGAAGACCCACAAAAAGGTCCGTTTAGAGTTGAGGGAAAAATACGGGATGGCGGCGATGGCCAAATTGAACGAGAAAAAAATAAAAAAAGCCTTTAAAGAGAATATGACGATCGTCATCGACGGTTTGAGGAGTTGGCAGGAATATGTCTATCTTAAAAAGGCCTTTCCCAAGGTCAAGATTTACCTGGTAGGTATCTACGCCGATAAGAAATTGAGATGGTCAAGGTCGGTCAAGAGGACGAAAAGAAACAAGCTTTACGGAGAAGATCGTGACCTGGACGAGTTGATAGGTATTAACATGGCTCCGACCATAGCCTATGCGGACTTTCTCGTCAAAAACAATTTCTCGATAGAGGATTATCATGATAAATTAGAGGAAGTTTACAGGATGATTTATTATTCATGATCGATTACAAGAGTGAGGATGAAATAGAATCGATGAGACAAGGAGGGGCGATATTAAGAAATGTCGTTGACAAGCTCTTGCCTCAAGTTAAGGAAGGAATGACGACGGAAGAGGTTGACAGGATCGCGACGGAGCTCATTAAAAATCAGGGAGGGGATATATCCTTCAATAAGGTAAAGGGTTATCGGTGGAGCACCTGCTTATGTGTAAACGAACAGGTCGTTCACACACCGCCTTCAAAGAGAACACTCAAGAAAGGTGACGTCTTTACGATCGATATCGGCGTCTATTACAAAAATCTGCATACAGATTTTGCAACGACGTTTGTCGTTGGGGGTGAGACCGACCCGGAAACAAATAGGTTTTTGAAAATAGGAAAGGAAACCTTGGAAAAGGCCATCGGAAAGGCAAAGGTTGGCGCAAGGATCGGCGAAATATCAAAAGTAATCCAGGATCAAATCTATGGGGCCGGCTATTTTATTCTTAAGGAGTTGACTGGCCATGGAGTCGGAAGAGAGCTTCATGAGGACCCGTTTGTTCCAGGTTACTTAGACCGAAAAATAGAGAAGACTTTGGAAATTAAGCCAGGATTAGTAATTGCCATTGAAGTCATATACTCGAAGGGGACGGAAGAGATTGCTTATGAATCGGGGGACGATTGGTCAATAATTTCCTCTGATCGAAGTTTGACCGCCTGTTTCGAGCATACGATTGCAATATCAGAAAAGGGCACAATTGTGTTAACTTGAACAAATTAACGGGCAAATTGAAATTTGCTTGTATAAATTGTCAATTTTGTGCTAAAATATTAGGTTTATGAAGGATAACGTAGCAATTGTTGAGGGAGAGGTGATTGAAAAC
>JAANMU010002274.1_pt1 | contig 14844 bp, 14 predicted proteins | sample 7279701 | NCBI WGS metagenome assembly JAANMU01 (sample SAMN14094539, study PRJNA606508) | bioreactor metagenome | isolation source: A lab-scale SPAN reactor treating ammonium-rich wastewater day 57 | place: Ireland: Galway | collected 2017-03-13 | reverse complement strand
AAAAGAAGTCTGTTAAAACCATAGAAATACGAAAATAAGAAGCGAGAGATAAATATGTTACTATCTATAAAATTGAAGTTTAAAATTTATTAAAATATGGCAGGTCACAACAAATGGTCAAAAGTTAAGAGAAAGAAAGCGGTTTCGGATGCTGAAAAAAGTAAGGTCTTCAGTAAAATCGTCAAGTTAATCAGCAGTGAGGCAAAAAAATCCGGCGGAGTTGAATCAGCCGGACTTAAAACGGCAATTGAAAAAGCCAAGGAAGCTAACGTACCAAAAGATGTCATCGAACGGGCAGTTAAAAAAGCTAAAGAAAGTGCGCCACAAGAGTCAATTACCTACGAAGCATACGGGCCGGGCGGCGTAGCTTTGATAATAGAAGCGCTGACTGAAAACCGAAACAAAGCGGCGGCCGAAATTAAACACATTCTTTCCAAGCACGGCTTTTCTTTGGCCTCGCCCGGAAGCGCCACCTGGGCTTTTCAAAAAGATTCTGTAGCCGGCAACCCTGACGCAAGGATCGGGGCAGGTTGGCAAGCAACAACAATGATTAAGTTGTCAGAAGAAGATGGTGAAAAACTCGGGGCCTTGATTGATGATTTAGAAGAAAACGACGAAGTGCAAGAGGTTTTCATGAATGCCGAATAAAATTGAAAAATATTTTTAATTGATGAAAAATTTATCGGACTTCCTTAAAAAATTCAGGGTTCTGGTGAAGGACGACAGCGAATTGAAAAAAATAATTTCTGAATCTTTCAAATCGGCTGCCGGAATTGCCACAGAAACTGAAAGTTTTGAATTTAAAAACGGAATAATATCTTTGAAATCAGAAAAATTTAGCCCTTCACAAAAAAATGCTGTTTTTTTAAGAAAAAAAGAAATTCTTTTAGAAATAGAAAAAAGAAGCGGAAAAAATTTCAAAGACATAAGGTTCTAATCAACAAGAATTAGTCCGTGATGGAAAAAGAAATTTCTGTTTCAGACTTGTTGAAAACAGAGTCGTAAACAACCGCCCTCAAAATATTTTCTCCAAACGGCGCCCCAACCTCTTGTGGCACAAAGGAGAAAGCAAAGTTTGGTGCGTCAGCGCTTCCCAAAAAGCCATCGTTTAAGAAAAACTCAATTTTATTCCTTGGATAAAATCCATTGGTACTTGTCCGAACATTAATTTTTTGGTTGGCCGAATACTCGCGACCTGACAGTGGCTCATTAACGCTAATACTTGGGAATCGTTCCGGAACATGAACGTCGTCAAACTCTGTTGGTAAATCAGCTTCAGTCAGCTCTCTTATCCCCTGCCTTACCACCCATTCTCTAACTGGAAAATCCCAGAGTTGGTATTGGGAATCACGCGCCGGGTTTATGGGTCTCTCACCTCTTGGATTGTCTTTGTCCAGCCAATGAAGAATGGTTCTGATTTCGCCGATAACAAGTTCTTCTAGGGTTTCTTTTGGAGTGAACTCCGTCGCCAGCTTGCCGGAAATTTTATCGACAAAGAAAGATTCGCCACCCTGCCAGACACCTCTCAAAACAGGTTTCAAATCTCCTGTTTCAGACGGAGTGTCTAGAGATTGGCTGGAGAATTTCTCTGCCGGAAACATTGGCAAAACTTCTTCCATAAAAGCCCTCCAAAAAGGCGCGATAATAAAACCTGCAATTTGTTTTTCCATAGGAGAATTATCATTATTTCCAGCCCAAGCGCCAACAGCTAGATTCGGTGTATAACCAACAATCCAAGCATCACGATAATCATTGGTCGTTCCAGTTTTAACAGCTACTTGCTGGTTAGCAAAGTGGAGTGGAGAATTTTGCCCAAAGGCCGGAGCACGAGCTGAATTGTCTGAAAGAATATCTGAAATTTTACGAGCCGTGTCTTCAGATAAAACTATTCTGGGCTCCAAAGTATTCTTTTCTAAAACATTACCTTTTGAATCCATAATTTCCATTATTACCGAATGCGGGATGCGGACCCCATCATTGGCAAAAACCCCATAGGCACTTGTCAGGTCAAGAAGTGCGACCTCGCCACCACCTAAAACTAGGGTCAATCCGTATCTGTTGGCATCTCCCAAATTTTGAATACCCATGGCGCGTGCCAGATTTAGTGTTTCTTGGAGCCCGGCAAGATAGAGAGTCTTAACGGAAGGAACATTGACTGATTGTGCTAGGGCCTCTCTCATAGTAATCGGCCCGCGGAAAACATTATCGTAGTTTTGAGGCATATAACAATTTGCGCCGACACCTTGTGGGGAACAGCCAGTGGTAAACACTGTCGGCAAATCAAACAAAGAAGTTTCTGGTGTATATCCCTTATTGAAAGCCGCGGCATAAGCAAAGGGTTTGAAAGCCGAGCCCGGCTGTCTGAAAGCTGTTGCCACATTAAAATTACCATCAATCTCTTCGTCAAAATAATCGCGTGAACCAACCATAGTTAAAATTTCTCCGGTTTTTGGTGCAACAACAACTAACGCGATGTTTTCAGCATCAAAATTATCTTTGTTTCTTAAAGCAAAATCTTTAGCCAGATCTTCGGCCTTCTTTTGCATTTCATAATCAAGAGTCGTTATAACCTTTAGACCGCCACCTTCCAAAACCTGCCGGCCATATTTGCTTTCAAGAAGCTCTTTTACATACATTACAAAGTGCGGGGCTTTTATACCACGATCCTCTCGAGGTCTGAATTCTACTTCTTCTGAAACGGCGCTTTGATACTCATCTTTAGTGATAAAGTTGTACCTTAGCATTTCTGTAAGCACTAGATTCTTACGACCCTCCAGTCTCTCTCGATTATCTTTTTGATAAGGTGAGTAAAAAGATGGGGCTTGCGGCAAAGCGGCAAGATAAGCGGCTTCCGCCAAGGTTACATCTTTTGCTTTTTTACCAAAAAAAGCATTGGACGCCTCTTCTACACCGTAAATATTTCCACCGTAAGGACTTTCGTTCAAATACAAAGCCAAAATTTCGTCTTTAGAAAGCAAGTTTTCAAGCTTAACAGCCAAAACCCACTCTTTTATTTTTCTAGAAATTTTTTTCTCGGTCGTAAGTAAGGAATTTTTTATAACCTGTTGGGTAATAGTTGAACCACCCTGTCTAAACTGAAGCGAGCCAAGGTTAACAAAAACCGCGCGCAAGGTTGAACGAATCTGGATTCCTTTGTGATTATAAAAATTGGCGTCTTCTATGGCCAAGGTCGCAATTTTAATATTCTCTGATATGTCTTCAAGTGGAACAATTGTTCTTTTAATATCTTGAGATATATCAAAAAGTAAAACCTCGCCGGTCCGATCGTATATTTTTGTAGACTGAATAACTTTTCTTTCATCAAAAGACTGCAGATCGGGAATTTTGAAAGTTGATATCCAAACAGCCAAAGACCCAAGGATTAAAAACCCAGCAATTAGAACCCATAAAAATAAAATTTTAAGCCCGCCCCTTAACCACTCCATCTTGATTTTTAAATAAGACAACAACAGATAAAAATATTACCACGAATCAGCAAATATGATACATTTAATACACAATTATGAAACCAAACCCTAAAGAAATAGCGTCTTTCTTCTCAAGAGGTGTTTATCAGTTTATTGACCCAGACGATGTTTTTCAAAAAAAACTGAAGGAGAAAATTTCCGGAAAATACCAAAAACCACTAATTGTGAAGTGGGGGGTAGATCCAACCCGCCCAGATCTTCATCTAGGGCACGCTGTTATCTTAAGGAAACTAAGACAACTTCAGGATTGGGGTTGTAAGGTTGTTTTTTTGGTTGGAGATTTCACTTCTTTGATTGGTGATCCAACGGGAAGAAATAAAGTTAGGCCGGAAATTGAACAAAATGAGGTGGAAACTAACATGAAAACTTATTTAGAGCAGGCCGGAAAAATCTTAAGAACAGATAAAGACTCTTTTTCCTGGATAAGAAATTCGGATTGGTTTACTTCTCCTACCGACCTTAATTTGCCTGAAGACTACAAAGTTAATTTAGAAATAGACAAAAAAGGAGAGAAAACCAGCGCGCCGATAAACCCGAACTCATTTGTCGGCAAGGCAATTGTATTTGAAAAGACCAGAATGCAAATCGGAATTTCCGAACAAAAAAAGGTAGCGGTAATAACTTTAAAAAATTTTTTGTGGTTTTTGAAAAAAACAACCCACGCCAAACTAATTGAAAGAGATATGTTCCAAGAGCGACTTAAATCGGGACAAGAACTTTACGCGCACGAATTAATGTATCCGGTCCTCCAGGGAATTGACTCTCAAATCATCGCACAAATCTACGGTAGCTGCGACCTCGAGGTTGGAGGCAGTGATCAAGTTTTCAATATGCTTTATGGGCGCGACACGATGAGAATATCCGGACTCTCACCTCAATCTGTCTTGTCTTTTAAGCTTCTGGAAGGAACAGGTGGTAAAGAAAAAATGAGCAAAAGCTTAGATAATTACATTGGGATTAATGAGTCACCAGAAGAAATTTTTGGGAAGACCATGTCCATACCTGACAACTTGATAACCCAATATTTTATCCTTTGCACCTATACCCCAGAGGAAGAAATAAAAGAAATAGAGAACAAACTTGAAGATCCAGAGAATAATCCAAGAGACTTAAAATTAAGGTTAGCAAAAGAAATCACAGCAATTTACCACGGACAAGATAAAGCTGACAAAGCTGAAGAAGGTTTTTTAAAAATTTTCCAAAAAAAATCAGTGCCAGAGGACATGAAAACCGTTGAGGTTATGAAGGGAGAAAAACTGTCAGAAATTCTAAAAAAAGAAGGATTGGTAAAATCAAAATCGGATTTCAGAAGATTGGTACAAGAAGGGGCTGTTGAAGAAGTTAGTAGCGAACAAAAAATTTCTGACCCTGAATTTAAAATCTATGAAGAAACCTCAATAAAAATAGGAAAAAGAAGGTTCGTTCGAATTCAGCCAAAATAAAGTACCTTACTGAACCCAAACTTCATTCTGAATTGCCAAAAAAACAAAATCCCCATCGCGGGGGTTTTGTTTTAGTATCTACATCTCCTCTTCGTCTTCATCATCTCCAATATCATCATCTTCAGTATCCTCGGTTTCTTCCATTTCGTTTAATTCGTCTCCCATGTTTTGGATTATTTAACATGATAAGTCGGCGACCACCTTCGTATATCCGAAGGTAAATCATTTTTAGCAGATTTATTTTTTTTTGTAAACGTCATTTTTAGATCCTGTGGATAACGAGCTACTACCCCAAATCAGAGAACCTAAACGAGGCGCAAGCGGTAAGACCAACAGCGATTGCATCATATTCGTCATCCTCCAACTTCCCCTTTTTCTCTATTTTTAGAAGTCTCTTAACCATCTCTTCAACCTGCGACTTATCACTTCGCCCATAGCCAGTTACCGCAATTTTTACCTCAAGAGGGGAGTAGTGTTTTGTTTGCATTCCAAAAAGCATAGCTTCATACAAAATAATTCCACGCGCCTCCGAAACAAGCAGAGCGGTTTTTTGATTTTTATTAAAAAATAAATTTTCCATTGCCAGCAGGTCTGGCGAAAAATCTTTTGAGACTTTTTTAATTTTTTGGCCAATTAAAAGCCATCTTTTTTCCTTGTCAGATTTTTTCGTAAAGAAACACTCCGAATGAATAAGTGTTTCTTTCCCGCCACGGACTTTTTCCAAAACAGCAATCCCCAGTTTTTCATAGCCCGGGTCAACAGCCAGAATTCTTATTTTTTGCATTTTAAAAAATAGGAAATTACCTATTCATAGGCATCACCAGATACAAGAAGCTCTTGTCCCCTACACCGCGTATAACCATCGGTTTAGATACATCATTTAAAGAAATTGACACGCTGTCAGAAGAGATAGAGCTCAAACAATCAGCAATATACTTTATGTTAAAACTTATATCCAACTCCTTGCCAGAAAGAGCGGCGTCCAACTTACAATTGTTCTCTCCCAACTCCGAGTGTCTCGTCCGAACCTCCAAATCCTTTTTTGCCGGAGAAACTAAAAAGTTAATTTGATTGAGCTTGTCAGACCAGACGTTCGCCAACTTCAGTGCCGAAATTAAATCTTGACGCAAAATTACAGCTTCGGTCTCAAACTCCTTAGAAATAATTTGTTTGTAATCCGGAAAAGAGCTATCAACCAGACGGGAGGTGATATAAATTCCGTCAGAGCTTAGAGAAATCTGATTTTTATCCAAAAAAATGTTTGTTTCGCCTGTCTCGTCTTCCAAAACCCTGACAATCTCAAGAGCGTTTTTATAAGGCAAGAGAACATTTCCAAAATCCTTATTTTGCTTCACTTTTATTCTTTTTTCCGCCAAACGAAAAGAGTCTGTAGCCACAAAAACCATTTCACCGGAGTCGGTGTAGATAAAAACACTCGACAACTCTGGCTTTATGGAGGACTGTGTTGAGCTATACCAAACAGATTTTAAACCGTTAGTAAAGTCCTTGGTTGAGACTGAAAAGGCGTCAGATTTTGTCTCTGGAATCGAAGGGAAGTCGTTAATATCTTTTGTTTTTATAACTGACCTGTTTTTTTCAGTTGCGACCACTATTTCTCCGTCTCTGCCCTCAATTTTTATATTTTTGCCGGATGGCAAGTTTGTCAAAAGATTATTTAAAATTTCCCCAGGGACAGCCACCGAGCCAGGTTTTTCTGTTTTTACCGGAACATCCAAACAAACCCCGATTTCAAGATTAGTGGCCTTAATAGTCAATCGATTATTCTTGTTCTCCAAAAGTAAACAACTCAAAATCGGTAGTCCTGGATTTCTATTTGTCGCTAGTCGACTAGCTTTGGAAACCGCTTCTGATAATTTGTCTTTTGAACATTCTAGTTTCATTTTATTTTTCTATATTATTTCTTAATTATTTATTGTTATTTTTATTATTATCTTTGTTGATAAGTGGAAAAGTGTTTTTTGTCTTTATTTCTAGGCCTATTTATTTTTTGTCAGTGTGTAAAAGTTGTTTAAAAGTCAGGCGATCTTCCAAATAAGTTGTTTATAAAAAACCACCGTCCTTAAAATTCTTTGAGATATCAGTCGTTTATCCACGTGTTTGCTTTTGTTTTTCCACATCATTTTTTCAACTAATAATCGACCTTAGTTGCTCTATTTCTTTAAATAAAACGCTGTCGTTTTTTATCTCCCCTCTTATTTTCTCGCAAGAATGAATTACGGTTGTGTGATCTCGCCCACCCAACTTCTCACCGATTGATGGATAGGAAATCCCAAAATCTTCCCTAAGGAGGTACATTATTATCTGTCTTGGTTTTATAACCTCCTTTTTCCTGGTTTTTTCGTATATGGTTCCTTCTTCCATATTATAAAAATCGGAAACAATTTTAATAACCTCTTTTACCGACAGTGTCTTTTTGGGTTTAGAGCTGTGGCGTAGAAGATTTTTTACGTCGTTTAGAGTTAACTCCCTGTTTTTAATTTGGTGTTGGCAGGAGATCGTGTTTAACGCTCCCTCAAGTTCCCTAACGTTTGAAGTGATGGTTGAGGCGATGAAGTCTATTATCTCCTGCGAGAGCTCAATATTGAGACTTTTGGACTTGGTTTTAAGTATTGCTGCTCTTGACTCATGGTCAGGAATAGGAATATCTACAATCATTCCAGCGCTAAATCTGGATTTTAATCTATCTTCCATATCAGGAATGAAATTCGGGTGCTTGTCTGATGAAAATATTATCTGTTTGTTGCTATCGTGTATGTTGTTAAATAAATGGAACAGCTCTTCTTGAGTCTTTTCTTTGCTGGAAAGAAACTGAATGTCGTCCATTATCAAAACATCGTATTTTCTGTATTTTTCCTTAAAATTATTGACCTTGTTAGTCTGCACTGAATTTATGTAATCCATAGCAAATTTTTCAGATGTCGCATAATGAACTCTTTTTTCCGGGTAAGAAGTTTTTATTTGGTTCCCTATTGCTTGGATAAGGTGGGTTTTACCGACCCCCGTGTTGCCGTAGATAAAAAGAGGGTTGTAAACTAAACCCGGCTGTTTGACAATTGCTTGGGAGGCGGCAAAAGCAAGTTCGTTAAACGGACCGACGACAAAAGAATCAAAAGTGTATTTTGGGTTTAGATTGTCCTCTCTGTTTATATGAAACTCCCCGAGAGGAAGTTCTTTGTTTGCAATACCCCTGACAGACACGGGTTTTGAGGGTGACTCAGCACCTCTTTTTTTGGGGTCAGTCGGAGAGATGTTGTATTCAAGTGCTCGAACATCGTCAGACAACTTTCTTATGGTTTTTAGTATGAAATTGTGGTGCTTTGAGGAAAGCCATTCCTTAACAAAAGCATTCGGCACGCTCAAAAAAACCACCCCGCCATCCTTTTTTGATATTAAGGTGTCTTTAAACCAGGTATTAAAATTGGCAGGAGAGATACTCATCTCTATTTCGGCCAAGGCGTTTTCCCAGAGTTTTTTGTTGTCGTCCATAGTTTTGCGTTAGTAATTATATCTTTTGATTTTGATTTTGAAACTTGTTAAAAAGCTCCAATTGTGTTTATAATATGTTTACAAGTTGTTAATAAAATTTATGGCTAAAGCAAACAAACTAAAAAGACGAAAAAGATCTAGAGCCCACGGCTTTCTGGGAAGGATGAAAACTGCTAGTGGAAGACGCACTATCAGATTAAGGAGGCGGAAAGGAAGAAAGAATCTCTCCGCCTAACCCAACTTTTGTTTTTTATGCTCCCCTCTTCTCTTAGGGTCAGGAAAGAGTATTTTCGGGAAATTTTTAAGAGTGGAAAATTTTTTCCTAGCAAAAACCTGACTATTGTAGTCTTGGAAACAAAAGAATTGGCGCAAAAACAAAGCCGGTTTTCTTTTTCAATCTCCTCCAAGGTCTCCGGAAATGCTGTTGATAGAAACAAACTGCGTCGATGGGGTTATTCTTCAGTGAAAGAGGTCTTGGACAAAATACCCCCCGGTTTTTTGGTGGTTTTTGTATTTAAGCCGGGAATTTTAAATTTAAAATTTCAAGAAATAAATAGAGAAATTCAGCTTGTTATGAAAAAGGCTGACCTTTTGACGCAAAAGACAAATTCTGATAAATTTCCTACTGGTTAATTTGCGAGAGCGTGTGCACTTGCAAATGTCGCAAAAAGAATTGGGGGATGTGATGAAAGAGGATGGCAAAAGAAACAAACACGGGCATGTGTTCGAGAACTTCGTCTTTGTTTTGGTCATGTTGACCGTTGTGGCGGCCCTCTTGAGCTTTTTCACTTGATTTTTTGCGTTTGGAAGCGCCCCTTGGTTCACTTGGGGCGCTTTTTTGTTTGGAATTTTACTGAAAATGGATTAAAATACCGAGATGTCTTGGTTATATAACACTCTGATGTATGAGCCCCTATACAACGGGCTTATTTTTTTGATGGACATCGGGGCTGATGCCGGTGTGGCAGTTGTAGTCTTAACCTTGATTGTTCGTTTTATTCTGTTCCCTCTTTCCAGAAAAGCGGTTATAACCCAGCAAAATGTAAAAAGATTTCAACCGGAAATAGATGCAATAAAAGAAAAGTACAAAAAAGATCGGCAAGAACAGGCCCGCAAAATTTTAGAGCTTTACAAAGAAAAAGGTATCAACCCGTTTTCCAGTTTTTTTCTAATTTTAATCCAGCTCCCAATCATTTTTGCTTTGTACCGAATTTTTTGGGCTTCCGGTTTGCCGGAAATTAAGCAAAATATTTTGTATTCTTTTGTGCCGGTTCCTGAATCTGTCAACATGGTATTTATCGGAATTTTTGATATTGCTTCTAAAAGCTGGGTTCTGGCGGTTTTGGTTGGCATAACAACTTTTGTCCAAATGAAGCTTTCAATGCCAGCTTTGAAAGGGGCTAAGCCGATAGGTCAATCGTTTAAAGATGATTTGGCGCGCAGTATGAATATCCAAATGCGATATTTTTTTCCGGTAATTTCCATATTTATTTCCTACACTCTATCTGGCGCTATCGCTCTCTACTGGCTGACGAGCAACTTGTTTACCATTGGCCAAGAAATTGTTATAAAAAGAACAAACGGAATTAAATCAGAAAAAAATGGAAATAAACAAAAACAATGAAGAACAGGGTGAGAGCTTGGCCTATTGTTTAGAGGTTAAAGGTGTCATTGAAGAGATGCTTTGTCGAATGAGAGTTGATTACGATGAAATAGAGGTTTTCAAGGGTCTTTCTGATTCAGGCCCGAAGTTTGTGGTTAAAAGTCAGGAGTCTGGAATTTTAATTGGTCACCATGGTGAGAATTTGCGTGCCTTCAGTCACTTGGTTAGAAGGATAATTTTCCAACGAAAAAATGGTGTTACCAGATTTACTCTTGATATAAATAATTATCAAGAAGAGTCAGCAAAGAAAATAAGAAATAAAGTTATTTTCGTGGCAGATGAGGTAAAGAAAAGTAAAAAACCCGTTGAGCTTGAACCGATGTCGGCTTATGAAAGAATGATAATTCACTCCTTGTTTTCTTCCGACCCGGAAATTCAGACAGAATCAATTGGTGAAAAATCGGAAAGGCGGGTTGTTATTCGACCCAAGACTTAAGTTTAAACAATCAACTTTTAGTTTAATTTGTAGGCCCAAAGAGAGTGGTCTTTTTTGTTAATGAAGAACAAGAATTCTTCATTGTCATCCATCAGTAGATTGGTTGCGTCTGCGTCTTCTAATAAAAACATTGGGTATACATTATTTTTTTCCAAATTTATTTCCCACAAAGCGTCTTCAAAAGAAACTAATCCTTGGAGCCAGCTGTCGGGGTAAATGGCTCCCGTCGGAACTGACTCCGGGGTGGCGCAATAAATTAAGTTTTCATTTTTCTTGCTCCAGACACATTTTTCGGTGAAAGTTTCAAGGAAATTCAAATCTGGTCGCTCTTTGTTTTCTAGGTCGAGAACTCTTAGGAAGATTTTGGCGTTATCAAATCCGGAATAAAGAAATCGGTCTCCGTTGGGGCTTGCCAGAACCGACAAGCCGAAAACTTCACTAAGAATTTTTCTTAGACCACCGTTCGTGTTTAAAACATACGCACTACCCGGGAAGATAAAAGACGGTTTGGTTGTAAGAAGTATTTCATTTTCGGAAATCGCTTCAGCCGACCATTCTTTTGCTGGAGACTCAAAGACTTGTTCTCTCTCGGTTCCGTTTGGGTTAGAAATAAAACCAACAGATCCCTCGCTGTCTTCCAAAATATAGAAAATTTTATTTGATTCGGGTAAATATGTAAGATTTTTTATGTCTGTCGGCAGGAAGGTCAAAGATGTTTTGTAAAGCCCTTCCCCCCCTTCTTCAACCACAATCGGCTTTTTGGCACCAGTTATTTCGTTTAATTTTTCTCTAGTCCTCTCATCGACAACTCCGTTTGACTCTTCTATGGTTGCATATTTTTCTTGAAATCTTTCAACCGCGGCTTTGGTGGCCGGACCGAAAATTGAGGTTTCTAATCCAGGACTGCCACCACCGGAGACCGCGACTCTGGTATCTGGGTCTTGGTTTAAAACTCTTTGCAAGTTCAATACCGCCACCCCGGTGCTTCCCTGTTGTAGTTCGGTTGTGAATTCGTAGCCGGAAATAATTCCGCCGATTTCAGACTCGGGACTTAGAATTTGCAAAGCGACACTCTCTATTGTTTCCCGGTCTTCTTTTAAAAATCTTAAAATGGCGGTGTCTGTGCCGGCCCAGACAGCTTCTTGGATTTTTGGCAAGGTGGTGTTGGAAATTCTAATCAAATTAGCGGAATAAGAGCCCGTTTCCCAAATATGGCCGGTGGCGCGGTCTATAAATCTAACAAAAATTTCTCCATTTTGACTGAAAACATTAAATCCGGCGATTGGGTTTTGAGAAATTTTAGATAGTGGTGAGTTAAAAATTTGTTCTGTGGGGCTGAATTCATTTTCTCCAACCTCTTCCTGGGTCGGAGTAACTGGTCTTAAAGTCGGCGTTTCGGAAGTTCGGCCAAAAGGAAAGAAGTCGCGGATGCTCAATCCCGAATTTTCTTCTCCCGGCGCTTGGCGAGTAGCAAGAATAAAGAAAGTAAGCGCCAAAACGGCAACAACTATCAGGATAATTAAAATTACTTTCTTTTTTTTCATATTTATATTAATCCGGAACGCGCTCACAGACATAAGCAATGCATTTAGGTGGTCCGGCGTATATTGGCCATTGATTGTCTCTTATTTTATCCCAGCACTTCTTACTTGATTCAAACGTATCCTCAAACGGTCCGAAACTTGTCCTCTTTCCACCACAGTTTCTTGTTCCCGGAATTCGTGTGTCTATTCTAAATATCCTATAATTTCCCGGCGGGTCACCAGTGTCTTTTAAGACATCATTTACTCCACCCACAATTGGATCTTCTAATGGAGGTGGTGGTAGCAGCTCTTCCTCTTCTTGTACGCTTTCTGGTTTTGTTATGTTCAATTTGAGGGAAAGTAGGTCTGGATTAATGGTATAGAGGATAATCCAAGCGGCGATAGCCAAGAAAAGTCCGATTAGCGCCTTGCTGATTTTTTCTTTACCGTCTTCTTTACCAGAAAAAGAACCAGAGGTTATGTATTGTATCCCACCAATCATTATAACGAGAACTGCCAAAACGCCGGTAATTCCAATTGCCAAGGCAAAAGCCCCACTTAAATAATTAGCCAGAACAACCGGCTCATTGTTGGGTGTAACGCCAGGGATTGGCGCTAGTGGAACGTACCCGGTATCTTGCGCTGTGGCGAATAAAGGCAGAGCGCTTAAAACAGAAAGAACGAGTATTAGAATTATCAGATTTTTATTTTTCTTCATACTAAAAAACTATTCGGTTAGATTTAAAATAATTTCTGATTGCCCAGTCTGCAGAAGTTTATTTTTATGTCTTACACTTAAAGAAATTTCAGCTTGGCCGGTAATTTGTCCTTCTTTTCGTAAAGTTAAAGAACTCCTGTTTCCGGCGGATTGCCCTGCTTGGCGCCAAGAATATTCCAAATCATTACTGTTCTTAAGCGATGCTGAAAAAAAATATGGCACAGCAGACAGAGTAATTTCTCTATCTTTTAATTCAAAACCCAGAACCGCCCTGTTCAGCATAAGTCCGTATAGAGGACTGTCTTCATAAATTATAACCCGTGGGTTGGAGTTTACGATCCTTGCGGATTTTTCAGCTCTGATTGAGCCGTCCGAATTTGAAACCTCGACCTTTATGTTTAGAGGTCTTGTTATCGGGCCGGTACTGATGGTGATTTTATCTTTTCCTAATCCAGAATCTCTTTGCAATAAAGTGTTGTCTCTATACCATCGGAAAAATAAATTTTGAGGATTAATTCTTTGGCCACTACTGTTTAAAAATATGGGAAGAGCTGATATTGACACCTCACTTCTGTCGGTGAAAATTGCTCGACCTTTGTAAAACGGCGGGGTGTAGGTTTCGGCGTTCCAAATCAAATCAACTTCGGCCGATCTCATACTTACTTCCCTTCTGAACTCCTGTCCACTAAGAGTTGTTAATTCTAAGACAAGGCGGGTTAATTCTCCCAGCTGGCCTGATTCAAATTCAAATTCCGTTTCGCCGATACCACTTTTTGCCAATTCGCCGTTCAGGAACCATGAAATGTTAGCTCGCTTTAAGTCTGTGAGATTCATCTCGACGCTGGCGAGCACTGTTTCCAATGGCGCTGGATTGGCTGGTTTTAGATTCAAAACAAGAAACTCATCAAGAATCGGCATTTGGGCACTTAAAAGTGATGGCGAAAATAGGAAAATAAGAAATGTAAACAAGAAATAAGTTTTTTTTACGGTTTCGACTGTTTCAAATTTCATATGTTAAATTTTATCATAATTTGGCGATCGAGCTCATTCCAGACTTACTCTTTTTAGTTGTCCAAATTGTTATAGCAACCGAGCCGGTTATAGCTGGTAACATGTTTACAAGTGGGATCAGGGATATGACAAGACCACTTCCCATCGCGGCGATTCTTTTTCCAGTCATTAATTTCACTCCCTTCATCATAAACCACAGGAAAAACACAATATAAGCCATTCCACCTATGACAATGCTTATGATCTGGCCGATGACGGGAATTAAATTGATTAAAAAAATAATTAGATCAAAAAACAATGCGGTGCCAATCATAAGATAAATTGAGCCAAGCCCAATTTTCTGGCTCTCGTCTTCCGAGCCCGAAACTGCTGTTGGTTTTTTAAGATTTGGCTTTGGTGTTTTGTCGGGCATTTTTATTTTTCACTCCCCTTCTCTTCCAATTCTTGCTTGGCTTTTTTGATGGCCAGAATTTGCGATGGGTCGGAAGTGATAATTTGGTCTTCGGTGTAAGAGGCGATGATTTTTATAGCTACGTGCTTTAGTCCGGCAAAGAAAATTCCCTCTCCGACACCAGATTCCAAAAGCAAAAACTTTTCTTCGTCGGTTAGATTAAAAACCTTCTGGAGCTTCTCTATAACCGTCGGCGATTGTTTTAACAAAATTTGAATTGAAGAATTGGTGATAATCGGTAAACCGTAAGGTGACCTTAAGAAGTCATCAACGTCTTGAGTGATTGTTGAAAGACCAAGATAGTATTTTCGGCCTCTTTTGGCTAAGCTCAAAAGGAACGAAGCGGTATCTTCAGACTTCATCATCCACCACGCTTCGTCAATGACCAATAACCGTTTCTTCAGCTCTTTTCTGATAGCGTTCCAAATGTAGTGCATTACGATGTACATAGCCACCGGCTTGAGCTCATCCTCCATATCTCTTAAGGAGAAGACCACAAATTTATTGTTGATATCTATATTGGTCGGCTGATTTATAAAACCAGACCAAGTACCAACTGTGTATTTGGTCAGTCTTTGGGCCAAAGATTCTGCGCCACTCATTCC
>JAANMU010002273.1_pt1 | contig 14856 bp, 12 predicted proteins | sample 7279701 | NCBI WGS metagenome assembly JAANMU01 (sample SAMN14094539, study PRJNA606508) | bioreactor metagenome | isolation source: A lab-scale SPAN reactor treating ammonium-rich wastewater day 57 | place: Ireland: Galway | collected 2017-03-13 | reverse complement strand
GACCACGCGCCCCGTCGACTCATCCGTGAGCATGACCTTGAGTCCGTTCACAGCATCATGACCTCAGCCTTCTTGTTCAGCTTCTCATCCTCGATCACCAGCCGCTCACCTTGCGAAATCCGCTCATCGAGCAACTGATAGAGCCGGAGCGCCTGCCGAATCACGGCAGTCTTCGACAGCTCCTTCTTGCCGGCCAGAGCGTCCAACGCCTTCATCTCCTGCGATGAGAGGTTGAGGGTCAGGCTTCGCTTGTCATTTGTCATCGTTTCGCTCATGCAAGTATTATACAACAAATCTACACAAAAGCAATGGACTTTGCCCAATGATTGACTATTATTTATGCGTAAGGCTTCTAGGACCTGCTGGCCCATCCGGAGCTGCGTTGCAAGTCTTGGAATGGCAATGCGTTAGGGAGTCTAGCAAGATGGCAAAGAAAAACATCCATGTCGTTCCGAACGGGAACCAGTGGGCGGTCAAGCCCGAGGGACAGCCGCCGGTGTCGAAGCATCGAACTCAGGGTGCAGCCGAAGAGGCTGGCCGACGCCTGGCGAAGCAAGCCGAGGGCGAACTCATCACGCATCGGCCCAACGGACAAATTCGAGACAAGGATAGCTTTGGGAACGATCCCAATCCGCCACGCGACCGCAAGCATTGAGCCGGCAGGACGCAGTCCATCAATGCGGGTGGCGATCCGTGACGTCAATCGTCACGAATCGGACGAAGGGCTGAGGCTGCGCGAATGCCATTGATAATCGTCGCCGCGATCGTACTTTCGAATCGCCATCGCTCGTCCCCACGGCCGCGCGCATTGCTCGGTAGCTTGAGGCGTCCGATTGCGGCGGCTTCGTGTCGCAGCGATTCCGTGCAGGCAGCGACGCCATGCAGAAGGGCGCGAACCACATGGCTGCCGGACAACCTTGCGCCGGTGGCGCTTCTCAGCAAGTCGATCAGTTGATTCAGAGCTGCGTCCGCGTCGGCGTCGAGAATGAACTCCCGCTTGATGAGGGGCGACGCATCCAGGCGTGCGGTGCTCGGCGCCGGATTCGAGTGATCTCTCGATGACAACTCCAAACGCGAGTCGCCACGATCTCGGGTCGAGTCGAGTGAAAGACCGTGCGATGACGAGGCGCTCACGGCGCGGGCCGCGGCATCGACATCCAGGAGTCGAGCAATTGAACTGGAGGGAGAACGATCACGAAGCGGCTTGGCCATTCTGTTCGCCTTTTTCAACGCACATTTCGACAAACACTTCGGGTTCGTCCACGCCATTCATCGTCATGGGGACCAGCGTTCCACCGAGAAACTGGCTGCGGTCCCGTGTCTCACTGGTGGCGGGCCTGGCGCGGTTACAGGGCATTCCGGCAGCTGCCCCGCGCGGAACGCCGCATCGTCTTCCTGTCGGAAAGCGCACAGGACTGGCACCACTTCGCGCCCGTCGTCGAGCACCTCACCGGTGTGCTCGGGGAGACCATCCTGTATGTGGCTTCCGAGCCCTCGGATCCCGGACTCGAAACGGGCAGGGCGCGGGTTCGTCCCTACTTCGTCGGCAACGGGCTCTGGCGCATCTCCTTCTGCCAGTTCCTGGACGCCGATGTCCTGGTGACCCAGATCCTCGATTTCGGCAACCTGGAGCTCAAGCGCTCCGTGCACCCGGTGCACTGCGTCTACATGTTCCACTCCCTGATCAGCACCCACATGGCCGACCGGGCCAACTCCTTCGATAACTACGACACGATCCTGTGTGCGGGCCCGCACCAGATGCGCGAGATCCGCCGGCGGGAGCAGCTCCACGGCCTGCCGGCCAAGCAGCTGCTGCCCCACGGCTACGGGCGGCTGGAAGCGCTGCTGGCCGGGCGGCGGGAGCCGCCACCCATCGCGGCGGATGAGGACATCCATGTGCTGGTTGCGCCGTCGTGGGGCGAGCAGACCATCCTGCCGGTCTGCGGGGCCGAACTGGTCGATACCCTGATGGCGGCGGGCTTCCGGGTAACGCTTCGCCCCCACTTCCAGACCCGCTGGACCACGCCGGAAGTCATTGACCGCATCGTCGCCCGGCACCGGGGTAACCCCCGCTTCCGTCTCGTCGAGCAGATGGGCGAGAGTGACTCCCTGTACGACTCCCACGTGATGATCACGGACTGGTCGGGCGCCGGGCAGGACTACGGCATGGGCCTGGAAAAACCCGTGCTCTACATTGACGTGCCGCCCAAAGCCCGCAACGACAGCTGGCCCGAGCTCGACATGGAGCCCTTCGAGATGTGGGTGCGGGACAGGCTGGGCGCACTGCTTCCGCCCACCGACATTGCCTCGGCCCCCGGGCGCATTCGCGAGCTGCTGGCCGACCCCGCCCGCTTCCAGGCCAATATGGCGAGCCTTCGGCAGGACTGGGTTTATAACCTCGGGCAGAGCGGTCCTGCCGGGGCAGAAGCCATTGCCCGGATCGCGCGGGAAGCCGCCGCCGCACGGGCGGCGGGTGGCGACGGACCCCAAAAGGGTTAAATGCCAGCCGGAACATTGGCTTAGGTTGTAATCCAAAAAAAGCCTGTCAGAATGACCGGCAGGCGCTTGAGGGGGTTGCTGACAGGATGGATCACCGCCTGACCCTGACCGGGTTGCAGGATTCGGCGGGCTCGCGGACCGCGGGCGGCCTCGATGTCGTCTATACCAAGCTCGCGGTAGACCTCCAGAACCTGAGCAGCGCCAGTGCCGATTCCGTCATCGCCGATGCGCTCGAGACACTGCGCGAGGCCACGGCCTGTGATGCCGTCGCCGTGGGCCTGCTCAATGCCGGCGGCATGCGCATCGAGCGGGTGCTCTCTGCCCGCAGCCCCTTTGCCCTGTGCAACCCCGAGGTCCTGACGGGCCTCAGCCTCGACGAATTGCCCTGGTTTGCCGCGCGCCTCAGCCACCTGCGCCTGCACGGCATCGGCAGTACCGATAGCCCGCACGGCAGCCAGGTACCTGACGCAGCCCGCCTCACCGCCATCGGCTGTGGCGCCGCCCTGCTGATCGGGTTCGACATCCACGGACAGCGTGCCGGCTTCCTCGGCCTGTTCTTCGGCCAGCCCCAGCCCGCCTGGGGCGTGGAGCACACCCTGCTGCTCAAGCTGCTCGGCTCCAGCCTGGCCTCGGGTCTCGAGCGCATCCGCACCATCAGCAGTCTCGGCGAGATCACCGAGCGCGAGCGGCTGCTGGAGCGCATCGCCAGCGACGGGATCTGGGACTTCGACGTGCTCAACAACCGGGTCGAGTACTCCACGCGGTGGAAAGCCATGCTGGGCTACGACGACGACGACCTGGCGCGGACGGCGCCGGACTGGCGGCGCATCGTGCACATCGATGACTACGCGGGCCTGCAGGCGGCCCTGCGTGCCCACCTCGAAGGCCGCACCGAGATCTTCGAGAGTACCCACCGGATGCGGCGGCGGGACGGCGAGTGGCGCTGGGTAACGTCGCGGGCCAAGGCGCTGTATGACGGGCATGGCCGGCTGCGGCGCCTGCTGGGCGTGGAAACCGACATCACCGAACAGAAAGTCTACGAGGAGGCGCTGTTCCGCGAGAAGGAGAGCGCACAGATCACGCTGCAGTCCATCGGCGACGGCGTGGTCACCACGGATCACCAGGGCAACGTGGAATACGTGAACCCGGTTGCCGAGGAACTGACCGGCTGGAAGCTCGACGACGCCGGCGGACGGCACGTGGACGAGATTTTCCGCGGCTTTCACGAGGAAACCTGCGAGCCGCTCGAAAACCCGGTGATGAGCGCCATCAAGCGCAACCGCTCGGTGAAGTCGGTGCGGCCTTCCCTGCTGATCCGGCGCGACGGCAACGAGCTGTACATCGAGAGTACCGCGTCCCCGATTCGCAATGACCGCGGGGACGTCACCGGCGCCGTGCTGGTCTTTCACGACGTCAGTGAATCCCGGGAGCTGAACCGCCGGCTGTCCTACCACGCGAGCCACGACCTGCTGACCGGCCTCGTCAATCGCCGGGAGTTCGAGAGCCGTCTGGAACGCTGCCTGAAGAGCGCCAAGGCCCGGGAAACCGCCTACGCGCTGCTGTACCTCGACCTGGACCAGTTCAAGATCATCAATGACTCCTGCGGCCACGGCGCCGGGGACACGCTGCTGACGCAGCTTGGCGCCCTGCTGAAGGGCAAGATCCGGTGGCGCGACACCCTGGCGCGCCTCGGCGGAGACGAGTTCGGCCTGCTGCTGGAAGCCTGCAGCACGGAAGAGGCGCTGCGCACTGCGGAAATGATCCGGGACGCGATCCGCGAGTTCCGCTTTGCCTGGGATGAGCGCAGTTTCCGGCTGAGCGTGAGCATCGGGGTGGTGCCGATCACCGGCGACAGTGACAACGTGGCCACGCTGATCACGGCCGGCGACAGCGCCTGCCAGGCCGCCAAGGAGGCGGGGCGCAATCGCATCCATACCTACAAGCAGAACGACATCGACCTGATGCGCCGCCGGCGCGAGATGCAGTGGGCCGCGCGCATCAACAATGCGCTCGAGGAGGACCGCTTCGAGCTCTATCGTATGACGATCCAGCCGCTGCAGGTGGAGGAGGGCGGCTCGCACTACGAGATCCTGCTCCGCATGCGGGATGAAGCCGGGGGGCTCGTTTCCCCCGACCTGTTCATTGCGGCCGCCGAGCGTTATGGCCTGATCTCGAACATCGACCGGTGGGTGGTGGAGCACGCGTTCCGCTGGCTGGTTTCAGAGGCCGATGAGCGCGAGCGCCTGGCGCTGTGCTCGATCAACCTCTCCGGAGCGAGCCTGGCCGACAACGAATTCCTGCCCTTCGTCATCCGCCAGTTCCAGCGCAGCGGCCTCGACGCCACCCGGATCTGCTTCGAGATCACCGAGACGGCAGCCATTGCAAGCTTTGCCCAGGCCAGCCGCTTCATCAACGCCCTGAAGGAACTGGGCTGCAGGTTCGCGCTGGACGACTTCGGCACAGGCTTGTCGTCCTTCGGCTACCTGAAGCATTTCCCGGTGGACTTTCTCAAGATCGACGGCAGCTTCGTGAAGGAGATCCTGCATGACCCGATCGACCGGGAGATGGTGCGGTCCATCACCGAGATCGGGCACCTGACGGGCAAGAAGGTGATTGCCGAGTGGGCGGAGAACCAGGAAATCATCACCATGCTCCGCGGCATGGGGATCGACTACGCGCAGGGCTACGGCGTGTCGGAGCCCACGCGCGTGGTCATGGCCGCCGCTGTCAATTCATGAAGGGACCCCCGGTCAGCGGATGAGTGAAATTCTCGGCGGCCTGAGCCGTTTCTCCGACTTCATCTGGGGCGGCGTCTGGGGCGATGTGCGTGTCCTCCCGGTCGGCATCGTCACCATTGCGCTGCTGGGCACGGGCCTGTGGTTCATGCTGGCCCTGCGTTTCCGGCCGCTGCGCCGTCTGATTCCCGCTTTCGGCGAGGTCTGGCGCGGCCGCAAAGGCAGCGGCGAGGGCGAGATCTCGCCCTGGCAGGCGCTCTCCACGGCCCTGTCGGGACAGGTCGGGACCGGCAACCTGGCGGGCGTTGCCACGGCCATTACGCTCGGCGGTCCGGGCGCCGTGTTCTGGATGTGGGTCACCGCCATCCTCGGCATGGCGGCCGCCTTCGCCGAGAGTTCACTGGCGGTGCGCTACCGCGAGAAGCATCGCGACGGGCACTTCCACGGCGGGCCCATGTACTACATCCGGAACGGCCTGGGCCGCTCCTGGGGCGGGCTGGCCGTGCTCTTCTGCCTCGGCACCTGCGCCTCGGGCTTCATCACGGGCAACATGGTCCAGGCCAATTCGGTGACCCAGTCGGTCGTCGAAGCGGGCCGCAGCCTGGGCGTTGCAGTGCCGGGATGGTCAATAGGCCTCGCCATCGCGGCGCTGACCTTCGCCGTGATCATCGGCGGCATCCGCTCCATTGGTGCGTTTGCGGGCCGGATCGTCCCGGGCATGGCACTCGGCTATGTGGTGGCGGCGCTGGTCGTGCTCGTGCTCAATGTCGAACACGTGGGCGATGCCTTTGCCCTGATCTTCAGGTCCGCCTTCGGGCTGGAGCAGGCCACCGGCGGCGTCGCCGGCTACGGCGTGCTTGCCGCCGTGCGCGCCGGCGTTGCCCGCGGGCTGTTTTCGAACGAGGCCGGCCAGGGCTCGGCGCCCATCGCCCACGCGGCCGCCCGGACCGAAAGCCCGGTGCGCCAGGGCGAGATCGCGATGCTCGGCGTGTTCATAGACACCATCGTGATCTGCACGATGACCGCCCTCGTGATCCTGGTCGTGGAGGGCAACTATGCGTCCGCCGGTGGCACGGAGACGGTGGCCTACGCCTGGCAGTCCACCGATCTGCAGGCCTCGGCGATCACGACGGCCGCTTATGCGGCCGGTATCCCGGGCGGCCAGTGGATCGTGCTCGTCGCGCAGTTCTTCTTCGCTTTCACCACCATCCTCGGCTGGTCCTACTACGGCGAGCAGGCCGTGGGCTACCTGTTCGGCGACCGGGCGGCGGTGCCCTTCCGCTACCTGTGGGTGGCGGTGGTGTTCTTCGGCGCCCAGGTCGTGGATGTGCCGAACCTCTGGCTGCTCGCGGATCTCGGCAATGCGGTGATGCTGTTCCCGAACGTCGTCGCCATCCTGGCCCTGTCGGGTGTGGTGTTCGCCATGGTCCGGGAAGCCGACCGGGCCCGTCCGGGAGGCTGACGCGCCGGGGAGCACGCACACCGGCAACGGGAGGACAGCATGGATACCCGCGCTTATCCGGGCTTCGAGGACTTCTACCCCGACTACCTGCGGGCACACCGCAACCGGAGCAACCGGCGCCTGCATTTCATCGGCACGACCCTGGTGCTCCTCCTTCTGCCGGTCCTGCTGTGGCTCGAGGCCTGGCCCTGGCTGTGGGTGCTGCCGGTGGCCGGCTACGGGCCCGCGTGGCTCGGTCATGCGGTGTTCGAGAAGAACCGCCCCGCCACCTTCCGTCATCCGTGGCTCAGCCTGCGCGGTGACCTGCGGATGTACCGGGAGATCTGGCTCGGCCGGATCCCCTTCTAGCGCCTCGCGCGGATCCCGGGCTAACCCTCTTGCCGCTACCGCGGAGTACCGGGCTTTGCCGCTGCACGAGGAACGCCCGCGCTCCGCTGACCTCAGCGCGAGTTTCCGCAAGGGAACGACCGGCTCCGCTAGGCCGTCACGGACTTCGACCGGTCGCGGGCCCGCTGGAGCAGCGTGCGCAGCAGGCGACGAAGGTTGTCGCGCACGACCTCGGGCTCGCCGAGGGCCGGCAGCACGTCGGCGACGGCTTCCAGCGTCGATACCCAGCCCTTGCGCGGCTCCTGCCGCAGTCTGCCGTACAGGGACGGCTCGCGGGGGTTGAGCAGCACGCGGGGCAGGCGCAGCAGCCACGGATTCCGCCACCAGAGCGTCTTGGCCTGGCTCCACGTGCCGTCGAGCAGGATGATCCCGGCGAGGCCGGGCCGCCGCAGGTCCCGGAGCCTCCCGGTGCGCTCCATGACCACCACGTTGGCCCCGCGCGCCTCTTCGGGCAGCTCGGCCGGCGGCTTGGCCACGGCAAGTACGGCCCAGCGGCTCCGGTCGGCACCCGTCTCCCCGATGGCGGCGTCCAGCGAGGGCCATGACAGTCCGATACGGATCTCCGCACCGGGCAGCGTAAGGGCCACCAGGCGGGCCGTGCCCAGTACCTCGTCCTGCTCGCGGGGGTGCTGGAGGATGATGACCCGCAGCCTCGTGTCTACCGGCTCGACCCGGTCGCAGATGCACAGCCCCGCAGGCTTGCCGCACGCGGGGCAGGGCAGCGCCTCGGTCACGACTGGAACCGGAAGCGCATGGAGAGGTCGATGGCGCGCACGTTCTTGGTGAGCGCGCCGATGGATATGAAGTCCACGCCGGTTTCGGCCACGGAACGCAGGGTGTCGATGCTGATGCCGCCGGAAGCCTCCAGCGTGGTGCCGGGCGAGACGCGGTCGCGCAGGGCAACGGCTGCCCGCAGGCCGTCGTGGCTGAAATTGTCGAGCAGCAGCCGGTCGGCGCCCGCTGCCAGGGCCTCCTCCGACTGGGTGAGGGTCTCGACCTCGACTTCGAGCAGCACGGTGACGCCCTGCTCGCGGGCCCGGCGTACGGCGGCCGTGATGCCGCCTGCCGCCACGATGTGGTTCTCCTTGATCAGGATCCCGTCGTAGAGACCGACGCGGTGATTGGTGCCGCCACCGGCCTGCACGGCGTACTTCTGTGCGAGGCGCAGGCCCGGGATCGTCTTGCGGGTATCGAGGATCCGGGCGCCGGTTCCGGCGACTGCGGCCACGCAGGCCCGCGTGGCCGTCGCGATCGCCGAGAGCAGCTGCAGGAAATTGAGCGCCGTCCGCTCGCCCGTCAGCAGAGCCCGCGCCGGGCCTGTGATCCCACACAGGCAATCACCGGACTTTGCCCAACCCCCTTCATCGACGTGCCAGTCGAGGCGAACCCGCGGATCCAGCTGGCGGAAGACCTCGCTGGCCCAGGCCTGTCCGCAGATCACGGCATTCTCCCGGGTGATGACCGTGGCGGTGGCCTGCCGGGCTTCGGGCACCAGGCCGGCCGTCAGGTCGCCGGTGCCGATGTCTTCGGCCAGCGCCGCGCGGACCGTTGCCTCGACGTGCGCGAGAAGCGCCGGGGCCATGGGCCCCGGGGACATGCGCGGCTGCATGTCCGGCCTGCCGCCGGTCTAGAAGGGCAGGCCGTGCGACTGGCCGCCCATGGCCATCAGCATCGGGATGGACAGCACGAAGTTCACGCGCGAGGCCAGTGTCGCCGTGCTGCGGGCCGCCGCCTTCTGCTCGTCCGTGGCCTGGACGACGCCAATCACCTTCTTCTGGTTTGGCCAGATGACCAGCCAGACATTGAGGAACATGATGATGCCGAGCCAGGCGCCGATGCCGATGGTTTCGAAGCCGCTGCGGAACATCAGGCCCTTCATCAGGCCGCCGCCGCCGTAGGTGAACTCCATCAGGAATACGCCGCTGATCACGGTCACCACGGCCCCCCAGCGGAACCAGAGCAGCGCCCGCGGCGCAATGTACTTGACGATGCCCGCGTTGCCCGGGCCGCCCTTGTCCGCAAGGCCGGCGGCGAGGCCGGGAATCTGCACGACGTTGAAGTAGTAGAGCAGGCCGATCCAGAACACGCCGGAGACAATGTGCAGCCAGCGGTCGACGCTCGCCAGCGCGGCGCTCACGCTGCCGGCGCTGCCGGGCAGCAGCAGGCTCATGATCACCATCAGGATGATGCCCGTAATGAGTGCGCTGCTCACCGTCTTGAGTGGATTCATGGTGCTGTTTCCGTCCTGTTGGGTGGGGTATGCGGAAGGGGCAGGATAGCCGAATCGTAGAGGGGTTTGAACCGGTTGACGATGATGCAGAAGAGATCGGCGGTCCTCTCGGCATCATAGGCCGCGGAGTGGGCGGCTGCGGAATCCCAGTGCATGCCGGCTGCCAGGGTCGCCTGTGCCAGCACCGTCTGGCCGAAGGCCACGCCGCACAGGGTGGCGGTATCCAGCACGCTGAAGGGGTGAAAGGGGCTGCGCTTGATCTGCGTGCGGGCAATGGCCTCGTTGAGAAAGCCGAGGTCGAAATGCGCATTGTGGGCGACGAGGATGGCCCGCTTGCAGCCTGCCTCCTTCACGGCCTGGCGCACGGGCCTGAAGATGCCCTGCAGGGCGTCGCGCTCGGGAAGCGCCTGCCGCAGCGGGTTCCAGGGCTGGATGCCGGTCACCTGCAGGGCCGCCGGTTCCAGGTTGGCGCCTTCATAAGGCCACACCGGGAAGGCAATGGTCTCGCCGCGGCGCAGGATGCCGTCTTCATCCATGGTGAGCAGCACGGCGGCAATCTCCAGCAGCGCGTCGGTGCGCGCGTTGAAGCCGCCGGTTTCAAGGTCCATGACGACGGGCAGGAAGCCCCTGAAACGCCTGCTCATCGGCGAGAGGACAGCCGGGACCCCGGCTTCGGCGACCTCCGGAAAGATGCCGGTCATCCGGCGAGGCGGCGCAGGTCGACGGCGTGATCGAGGAGCAGGGCGAGCGCGTAGCGCAACCCGAAGCCGGTGAAGCCGCCGGGCATCTGGCCGAGGCCGTCCTTGCGCATGACGGCGCCCAGATCCATGTGTATCCAGGGGATGGCGTCCGGCACGAAACGCTGCAGGAAGCGGGCAGCGAGGATGTGATCGGCCTCGCCGGCCGTAGCGCACTGGGCCACGTCGGCCACTTTCGACTTGAGGTCGTCGTCGAAATCCTCGTCGTTGGGAAAGGGCCAGACCCGTTCGCCACAGTCCCGCCCGGCCCGCACGAGGAGATCGTTCAGCGTTTCCCGGTTGGTGAACACGCCGCTGTAGCGCTCCGAGAGGGCGTGGACGCACGCCCCGGTCAGGGTGGCAAAGTCGAGGATCAGGGCCGGTTTCCGGGTGGCGGCAAGCGCGAGCGTGTCGGCCAGGACCATGCGGCCTTCGGCGTCGGTGTGCACGATCTCGATGGTGACGCCGTTGCTGGCCGCGACCACGTCGCGCTGCTTGTAGGCCGTGGGGCCCGTCCGGTTCTCGGTGATGGCGAGCCAGCAGTCCACGGCCAGCGGGGCCCTGAGCGCCGTCAGGCTGCGGAGCAGGGCGAGTGCCACCGCACTGCCCGACATGTCCATGTGCATGTCGAGCATGTGCACCGACGGTTTCAGGTTGGTGCCGCCGGTGTCGAAGAGGATGCCCTTGCCGACCAGGGCCACGTCGGGGCCCGCACCGGACCGGGGCCCGCCCTTCGGCCGGTAGCAGAGGTGGGCGATCCCGGCGAGATCCCGCGTGGCGTTGCCCTGCGAGACGGCCAGGAAGGCGCCCGCATTGCGGCGGGCAAGTTCCGTCTCGTCGAGCCAGCTGAAGCTCCAGCCCTGCTCCCGGGCCAGTCTTTCGAGCAGTTCCCGGTAGGCGCCGGCAGACAGCTTGTTGGCCGGCAGTGCGGTGAGCCAGCGCACCAGGTTGGCGCCGTCCAGTTCGACCAGTGTGCGCTCGAGGTCGATGTGCTGCGCGTGGCCGAACACATGCACGCTCTTCAGTGCAGGGGGCTTTGCGCCCTTCTGGAAGGACGGCAGGCCAAAGGCCCGGGCACCGATCGCGAGCAGGAGCGCCCGGGTGACCCGCGCGGCGTCGTCGGTCGGGAAACCGTGGACCAGGATGCCGAGCGAGCGGGGTTCGTGCGCGAGGGCATCGGCCACCACGTCACCGGCAAAGCGGAGCAGCCTGAAACTCGACGGCAGCGCGCCCTTGCTGCCCCGGGCCGCCGCTGGCATCAGTCCCAGGGTTACGGCCGGACCGGCGGCGAGGCCGCCGCGCAGGGCGCGTCCGGGACCCGACTTGCCGAGACGTTTCACCACCGCCCGCAACGACGTGAGGCCGGCAAACTCGCGCCACAGCGAATCCGGTACGCGCGCCGGACTGATGACGACGAGATGATCAACGGCGCGCAGCGCCGCCCGCGTGGGCCGCCCGGCGATCTGCACCACCCGGAAGCGCGACGCCGGGGGCAGCAACCCGTCGCCGGTTCTTTGCTTGACCTGTTTTGGCGAAACGCCGATCATTCGCGACTGTCGTCCTGCTTGTCCCGTGCTGTCGCCAGCAGCGATGGCCGCAGTATAGGGCAAGTCGTTCAGTCCCAGCGGAGACGTCGTGGTCGATCAGCTTCCCCCGGGAGGGCAATTCGAGGATGTAGATCCCGATGAAACCCGCGAGTGGGTCGAGTCCATCGACTCGGTACTGCGCACGACCGGTGCCGAGCGGGCCCAGTTCCTGCTCAACCAGATGGTCGATCACGCGCGACGCTCCGGTGCCTACCTGCCTTTCCGGCCCAATACCGCCTACCTGAACACCATTCCGCTCTGGCTCCAGCCCCAGTACCCGGGCAACCGCGCCATCGAGCGTCGCCTCGAGGCCTACATTCGCTGGAATGCGATGGCGATGGTCGTCCAGGCCAACCGCCGCAGCACCGAGTACGGCGGGCACATTGCGAGCTACGCCTCGGCCGCGGTGCTCTACGAAGTCGGCTTCAATCACTTTTGGCGGGCTGCCAGCGAGAAACACGGCGGCGACCTCGTCTACATGCAGGGCCACTCGGCCCCCGGCATCTATGCCCGGGCTTTCCTCGAGGGCCGCCTCACCACCGAGAACCTGGACCATTTCCGCCAGGAGGTGGTCGGCCGTGGCAAGGGGCTCTCGTCGTACCCGCACCCGTGGCTGATGCCCGACTTCTGGCAGTTCCCCACCGTCTCGATGGGCCTCGGGCCGATGATGGCGATCTACCAGGCGCGCTTCCTGAAGTACCTCGAGCACCGGGGCATCCAGCAGAGCGGCGATCGCAAGGTCTGGTGCTTCCTGGGCGACGGCGAGATGGACGAGCCCGAGTCCATGGGCGCCATCACGATGCCGGTCCGGGAAAAGCTCGACAACCTGATCTTCGTCATCAACTGCAACCTGCAGCGCCTCGACGGCCCCGTGCGGGGCAACGGCAAGATCATCCAGGAACTCGAGGCGGCATTCCGCGGCGCCGGCTGGGCCGTGATCAAGGTGCTGTGGGGCTACCGCTGGGATCCGCTGCTCGCGCAGGATCACCTCGGCCTGCTTCGCCGCCGGATGGAAGAATGCGTTGACGGCGAATACCAGAACTTCAAGGCCATGGGTGGCGCCTACGTCCGCGAGCACTTCTTCGGCAAGTACCCCGAGCTCAAGGCCATGGTCGCCAACATGTCCGACGAGGACGTGTACCGGCTGAACCGCGGCGGCCTCGATGCCATCAAGGTCCATGCGGCCTACGACCGGGCCATGAATCAGGACGGCCGGCCGGTGGTCATCCTGGCCAAGACCGTCAAGGGCTACGGCCTGGGCGAGGCGGGCGAGGGGCGCATGACCGCCCACCAGGCCAAGAAGCTCGATGTCGACGATCTGAAGGCATTCCGGGACCGCTTCAACATCCCCATATCCGACGAGGACATCGAGGGCCTGCCCTACTACCGGCCCGCTCCGGACAGCGAGGAGTTGCGCTACCTGCAGGAGCGGCGCAGCGCACTGGGCGGCTACCTGCCGGCGCGCAAGGGACGGATTGCGCCGCTGACCGTGCCGGGCCTCGACGCCTTCCGGACGCAGCTCGAGGGTTCCGGCGAGCGCACGGCCTCCACCACGATGGTCTTCGTGCGCATTCTGACGTCCCTGGTTCGAGATCCGAACATCGGCCGGAACATCGTGCCGATCGTTCCCGACGAGGCGCGCACCTTCGGCATGGAGGGCATGTTCCGCCAGATCGGCATCTACTCGTCGGTGGGCCAGCTCTACACGCCCCAGGACTCCGGGCAGCTGATGTACTACCGCGAGGACCAGCAGGGGCAGATCCTCGAGGAAGGCATCAACGAAGCCGGCGCCTTCTGCTCCTGGCTGGCGGCGGCGACGTCCTACGCCAACAACGGCGTGTACATGGTGCCCTTCTACATCTTCTATTCGATGTTCGGCTTCCAGCGCATCGGCGACTTCATCTGGGCCGGCGGCGACCTGCAGGCCAAGGGTTTCCTGATGGGGGCCACGGCGGGCCGCACGACGCTGGCGGGCGAGGGGCTGCAGCACCAGGACGGGCACAGCCTGCTGGCCGCCTCCACGGTGCCGAACTGCGTGGCCTACGATCCGGCCTACGGTTATGAGCTTGCCGTCATCATCCAGGACGGCCTGCGCCGCATGTACGCGGAGCAGGAGCGCATCTTCTATTACATCACCGTGATGAACGAGAATTACGCGCAGCCCGCCATGCCCGAGGACGTGGCCGAAGGCATCCTGCGCGGCATGTACCGGTTGCGCGCGGGCGGCCGCGGCAAGGTGCGTGTGCAGCTGCTGGGTTCCGGCACGATCCTGCAGGAAGTCCTGGCGGCCGCCGACATGCTGGAGAAGGACTACGAGGTGCCGGCCGACGTGTGGAGCGTGACGAGCTACAGCGAGCTGCGGCGCGACGGGCTGGACGGCGAGCGCTGGAACCTGCTGCATCCGGACGAGCCGCCGCGCAGCGGCTACGTCGCACAGGCGTTCGCCGGGCTCGAGGGTCCGTTCATCGCGGCCACCGACTATATGCGCATCGTCGCCGACCAGATCAGGCCCTGGGTGCCGGGCCGCTACGCGGTGCTCGGCACCGACGGCTATGGCCGCAGCGATTCGCGCGCGGCGCTGCGCGACTTCTTCGAGGTGGACCGGCGCTACATCGTGCTGGCCGCCCTCAAGGCCCTCGCCGACGAGGGCTCCGTGGACAGGAACACCGTGTCGCGGGCCATTACCGCGCTGGGCATCGACGCCGCCCGGCCCAATCCCGTCACCGTCTGAGCCAGAGGCACCCGGAAAACAGTCATGGCGCGTCTGGAAGTACGGGTACCCGATCTGGGTGACTTCAGGAACGTCGAGATCGTCGAGGTCACGGTCAGGGCCGGCGATACCGTGCGCGCCGAGCAGCCGCTGATCACCCTCGAGACCGACAAGGCCGCCATGGAGGTGCCGTCGCCGGCGGCCGGTAAGGTGACCGAGCTGAAAGTGGCCCAGGGCGGCCGGGTATCCGCCGGCGATCTCGTGCTGTTGCTCGATGTGGACGAGGCCGCGCTTCCGGCAACGGCCGCGCCGGCGGCGGCGCCTTCACCGCCGCCAGCCCCGACACCGGCCCTCGCTTCCGCGCCCGCTGCCCCCGCCGTGCCGCCGTCGCGGCCGGCGCCTGCCGCGGTCGCGGGCGGGCTGCCGCCTGTCGACGAGGCGGGCTTTGCCCGTGCCCACGCCAGCCCCTCGGTGCGCAAGTTTGCCCGGGAACTGGGCGTCGACCTCGGC
>JAANMU010002269.1_pt1 | contig 14875 bp, 16 predicted proteins | sample 7279701 | NCBI WGS metagenome assembly JAANMU01 (sample SAMN14094539, study PRJNA606508) | bioreactor metagenome | isolation source: A lab-scale SPAN reactor treating ammonium-rich wastewater day 57 | place: Ireland: Galway | collected 2017-03-13 | reverse complement strand
AGCAACTCAATTATCTAGTATTTTTCGATCATTACTTACCCGTTGTCCCAAATCCTCCCCGACTAGGATGAGAAAGGCTGGATTTTTCTGTGAATTGAACACGGTCGATAGGCAAAATCAGCAACTGCACTAGCCGCTCGCCTTTTTGAACTTTAACCGGTTGATTAGAAAAATTGTAGAGGGCGGCTTGATACTCGTCATCGTCGCCCCGATAGTCGTAATCACCGATCCCCACCCCATTGGCCATTATTAACCCTTTTTTATGCAAAGAAGAGCGAGCGGTCAATAGGGCAAAGTAACCTTCAGGCAATTCCAGAGCAATGTTAAGAGGGACATAACCAACAGACTTTGGAGCGATGACTAGCGATTGGCGAGCGACTAAATCCATCCCCGCCGCTCCACTAGTTTTATACTCTGGTAAAGGTAATGAGGTGTCAAAGCGCTTGATGGTTACATTAAGTTTGGTGTTCATATTCTTATCAGCTGTAATCGGTCAATTTTACCGTTATGCTGATCATTGCCTGTACCGTCGTGCTGAACTTGGCTCCCCCGCAGCGGCGTGGGTTTCAGCATCTACTACTTACGTTTCCGGTGCCAATTAAGTTGGAAGATCCTGGATCCATCGCCTTGGCGAGGTCTTTGACAAGTCCAGGATGACAAACTTGGTTCCTTAATAGACCCTGAAACGAGTTCAGGGTGACGTGTTATTACAATGGCTTTATGACGACACCCGTTGTAGGTAATCTAATTAATCAGCTACTTCATACTCCATCACCTTCGTCTGCTCTGATAAATCATGCACTTGAACCAACTCAATTTTGTTTTCCAGAGAATGATTAAAAAGCGAAATTCCCTGACCAAATAGCACGGGTTCAATAGTCAAAAAGAGTCGGTCAACTAGACCTGCTTGCATAAACTGCGTATAAACAGATGATCCACCACAAACTGCTAACTGCTCAACTGCCAATTCCTGCAAGCGAGCAACCAAATCAACTGGTGAAATAGCAAGCTGTGTTACCTGCCCTAATTCCAAATCTGTAGAATCAAGCGAAGTTTTGCCAGCAGAAGACAACACCAGAATCGACCGACCTGACCGTGGTGCGCCAATTGTTTCAAATGTCGTCCTACCCATGACAATGACCTTGGCCTCTTTGGTTTTTTTGACAAACCACTGCTTATCTTCTTTACTCGTCCAGGTTGTTGAAACTTGATCAGCACGGCGAGCTATAAACCCGTCTGCCGTCATAGCGGCAATAATAAAAACTTCCATGAGGCTATTGTAGCTAATTGAGATATAATTGGAAGTAGTTAGTGTTTATATGAGTTGAACTGACCACAGTTATTTATAATCAACATCAATATGCCAAGAGAATTTTCAGAACAAGACCAGTCCTTAGCTAAAATTATTGAAAATAAATCTCGTACAGATCTTGAACTTGCTTTTCAGGAAATCATCTTGTTCTTACTTAAAAGAAAGTATGAGAACAGACTTCTACAGTTTAGTAATATACCAGTTACTACCGGTCATGAAAAACCAGTCTATTATCCATGGGTTCTAGACGTTGACTATGAAGACTCACCTAGAGAAACAGAGGAAGAAATCGGCCTAACTGCCACATGTACTTACACTGTTAAAGACGATAATGGAAGAGTTTTAACTGTTGTGTCTGTTCACGTTGATGCTCAAGGCAACTTTTCAAAAGTTGAAACACCAGTTGAAGATGATAGTGGAGCAGCTGGACAGATCCCACCAGACATTGCAGAACAAAAGCCAGCATCAGAAACACACGTTTCTATTGAGATCAGACTTCCTAATTTGGTTGCAAAATTAAAAAAACTTTCTCCTGAAGATCATCAACGATTGGCACAAATACTACGAGAAGATTAAGTTTTGACATTTTTAGTCAGTTGTGTCAATCCATTGATTGAATTTTTTATCTTACTCTTCCAGATCAAAGCGAATTAGCATACAATAGAGCCGTGTCATTCCTACACTACTACCTCCACCACATCCCTAGCTTGCTTAATCAAGCCAGACATACTCTGACTTGGTACTTTTTGATCCATTATGGTGTCAAGCGCCACGCCAAACAACTCTTTCTCCCCTGGAAAAGACTTTATCTTGCTGACCAAGAAAAAAAGCAGTACGGTGCTTGGCACATCTTTTCTTTTAACTTGATCAGTCGCTTCATGGGCTTTTGGGTCAGATCAATCGTCATCATCGCTGGTCTGGGGCTAGCCCTAGCCAGTCAATTTACACTGCTGGCAACCATTCTGATCTGGTTTCTTCTTCTACCCATCGATTTTCTCTTTTATCTGCTCAAGGTCGGGCTAGATCACCAATCTCTGCCCGCTGATCTTAACAACTCAACCGCTATTATTGCTTTCTTGCAAAAACAACCCGTCATTTCTGAAGTCTGGAAACGAGCCGACATGTCAGACGAGCATGTCAACGCTTTTTATGCTTGCCTAGCAAGCCAACCCACCCCACTATCACCAGACCAACAAACCGCTCTCAAGGCCTACCGTCACTTGGACGAAGCCAGCCTGGATATTTTGACCACCATTCTTAGCCACCCGACTTGTCAATCCGCCCTTTCTGAACAACCGCTCGACCAACCCCTGCTCCTGCAAACCATCGCTTGGGTGCGGGACCGAGTCACTCGCTTTGACCGTCACTATCACTGGTACGAAAAAGAGGCCTGGGCACATCTACCCATCATTGGCTTGGACTGGGCGTATGGTTTTACCCCCACGCTGGATAAATTTGCTCAAAATCTGAATGAGGTTGTCGCTAAAAAAACTCAGGTGGAAACCAGACCGGAAGAACTCCAACACCTGCTGGAAACATTTGCCAATCAAGAAAATCCCGCTGTCCTTTACGTAGGCGATCCGGGCGTGGGTAAAAAAACTCTCTGTTTTTCTCTAGCTCAAACCATTATTGATCATCGCGTCCCTCCGGCTTTGGCTGATCATCGAGTCATGCTCCTGGACATCGATGCGGTGGTGGTAGCCAGCGATCGTCCCGCTGAACAACTCTGGCTACTGTCCACAATCTTTGCTGAGGCGTCGCGAGCAGGCAATTGTATAGTGGTTATCGATCAAGTTGATCGCTTTGTGGGCGGTAGTTTTGCTGAAGCTGATTTTTCATCCCTGTTAAGCAAAGTCGGCAAAGAGTATCGTCTCAAGCTGATTGGTTTGGTCACTACCAGTGGTTTTCGCCAAAAAATCACCCAAAACTCCCTGGTTATGTCTGGTTTTGACATTCGCCACCTACACCCCCTAACTCCAGATGAAACCTTGGATGTCTTGAAGTATGTGGCTTATCGTTACGAATCCGACCGCTTTTTAATCACTCTGCCGGCTTTGCAAGAAATTGTCAAACAATCTCGACAACTGCTCGATCATATTCCCAATCCCGAGAAATCCTTGACTTTGCTCGATATGACCCTGGCAGGTTTGTCTTCTGGCAAAACCCAGTTAACAAAGGCAGATGTACTGGCAATTTTAAGCAAAAAAGTCGGTATTCCCCTGGGTGGCGTGACTGATCAAGACCGGGAGGTTTTAAAATCTTTGGAGAGTGAGCTCAGTCAGCGCGTCATTGGGCAAAAAAGAGCTCTGAAAGCCCTGGCAAGCTCTGTCAAAAGAGCCGCCCTTCAACTTCAACAATCTCTAGACAAACCCAAAGGTTCGTTTTTATTCCTCGGACCGACTGGTGTGGGTAAAACAGAAACAGCTAAAGCTCTGGCGGACATTTACTTTGGTAGTCGGGACCGGATGATTAGAATTGATTTTGGCGAGTATACAACCGCTAATTCTCTAGCAAATTTAATTGGTGCCCCGGTCGGTCAAAGGGACCATCAAGCTGGTGGTTTTCTCACAGAGGCAATTAGACAAAATCCTTATTCAGTAGTTTTGTTTGATGAGCTAGAAAAAGCCCACCCGTCAGTTTTAACTGCTCTTCTAACTGTTTTTGACGAGGGTTATTTAACTGATTCTCGTGGTCAACAAATTTCTTTTCGTCACAGTTTTATTATTGCCACCTCCAATGCAGCCAGCCAATTACTCTACGCTCACTCCCACCAGCGGTCAGGTCAATCACTAGATGAAGAGTTGAGTCAAGAGGAGTACACTTCCCTTCATGATCAGGTCATCGATAACTTGATTACGACGCAAATCTTTGCTCCCGAGTTTTTGAATCGCTTTGATGGTATTATTCTGTTCTCACCTTTAACTCAAAGTCAGTTTGAAAAAATTGTTCAACTCAAATTAAGACAAATTGAACAGCAATTAATCCAAGAACACCAGTTACGAATTCAAATTTCTCCCGAAAAAATGGCGAGCATTATCCAGCAGGCTTACAGCCCCACTTTTGGGGCGCGTAACCTAGAGCGCGTCTTAACCACCGAAGTCGTCGATGCCTGTGCGGAGAAGTTGCTACATCAGAAAGTCGGCGATGAAGGAATCATAGTGTTAGACTAAGTGCTATCTCATTACGCTAACGCAACGCTAAGTTTGTCCTTTTTTCAGTCATACTGTACCGACACCCCCCTCCTCAACAAACTCTCTAAAATTGACCCACCAAGTTGAGCTGGGTTGCGCACTGTTTCCAACGTACTTGATAAATTGGTAAAAACCAAGGAAATTTGCCTAACATACGGCATCAGTAGTTGATTCAACATCACCCCTAAAAATACGATTGCCAAGATTTGAAAAATAAACCAACCCGCTCCCCTGCTTAACCCCGCCAAAAAATTTCGCCACATCAAATTTTTATACGACACATCATAAATTGTTTTACTATTGCTGAGTCTATCTTCATCGCCATCCCACTTTTTCATTGTCATGCCCTCAGTATACAGCTAATTTGTGGTATTATCACCACCATGTCCCACTCAGCCAAAATCATCCCCAATTTAGCTCTTATCCAAACTCTGGTCGACCAGTACCGTCAAGCTGGTCAAAAAATCGTCCTGACGCAAGGTAGCTTTGACATGATTCACATCGGTCATGGTCGTTACTTAGAAAAAGCCAAACAACAGGGCGACGTTTTGATCGTCGGTGTGGATGATGATGCTAAGGTCAAACAAAGAAAAGGCACCAATCGCCCAGTGGTACCTGAAGATGAAAGACTGGAAATGCTGTCTTATTTAAAAAGCGTAGATCATGTGACTCTCAAACCAGCTGGTGCTCCCAAGTGGCAATTAATCAAGGCAATCAAGCCCGATGTATTAGTTGCGACTGAAAACACCTATAGCGCATCTCAAATTAAGCAACTGTCTAAATGGTGTGGCCAAGTTCTGGTGCTCAAGGCTCAAGCCATCACCTCAACAAGTGCTAAAATTCGTCGTTTGCAAATCGGCTTTTTTAAAACCTTTAGCGACAAACTGACAGAAAAAGTCCACCAGGCGATTGATGAAGTCGTGCTGGAGTTAAAGAAGTAATTACCAACTTGTTGTCATTCCGAAACTTATCTCTACTTTTTCCCTCGTATAATTTCTGAATTGAAACTACTGACATGACCAACTGGCTCTGAAACTAATTCTCAACAACTGGCATCAGTCGAGTTGATTTGCCCCTACTCCCTCTCTTGAGCAGTTTCTTTGCCCCCACTTGGTAGATTTGAATAAGTCAAATTTGAAAGTAGATCAGTCACAAATCAAGCTATAATAGGTAGCACACCAATTTATGAAGCTACTCCTCATCTATCTCCCCGTCTGGCATCTAGGTTACGAAGAAGTGTTCAATTCAGCAATCAACCAAGTCGACACAGTGGCAATCATTGATCCCAACTGGGCACGAACCCTAGATCCATCTTTGGATTATCTACGCAAAGAAATCAGAGCACTGACCACCAAGTCGGCAGAACGACTCATCCATAAGCTATACCCACAACTCACCACAGTGATTGTTGATCAGAACTCAATTATCAAATTAGTTGATCAAAAACCAAGCCAAATCATTACTCCAGATGAAGACATCAGCCGGGTGATAATCAGCCAGTTTTTTCCAAGGTCTGATATTGAGTCTCGACCGATTTTCCTACGTTGGGACCGAGAGAAAGCAACGGCAAAAAAAACTGTCAACTCTAGTTCGACCACCACCATCAGCGAATTAACCCACCACTTTTTGACCCAAGCTTTTACCGAAGCCCATAACTCTAGCGACTGGTGGCGACACGTGGGAGCGGTTCTGGTTAAAGATAATCAAGTCCTTTTTTCTGCCGCCAATCGTCACCAACCCAGCGATCATTCCCCTTATATTTGTGGCGATGTCAGGCAGTTATTTCACCAAGGCGAGTACATGAATTACTCTACCGCTGAACACGCTGAAGCTGCTGTCATTGCCGAAGCTGCCCAACGAGGCATCTCCACCAAAGGGGCTCAGCTTTTTGTGACCACCTTCCCCTGCCCCTACTGCGCCCGCCTCATTGCTCACGCCGGTATTAGCCAACTTTTCTTTGTGGAAGGCTACGCCACATTAGACGGTGAAGATGTAATGAAACAGACAGGGGTGGAGATAATCAAGGTCGATTTAGACAAAACTACAATCTCTGATCGGTCAAAAACAAAACCTTACCAGTCTTGAATTGGTTTAAGATCTATTCAGCTATTCCTCAGCTTGATAAGCCGTCATATTGAGTTTTATCTCAATCAAAAATACCGACCTCATTTTGCTCCCCTTTTTTTCCACGTCTTGCCGATGGTAACTTTTACGGGATCATCATCATAATCTAATGCTGCAATATCAGGTACCAATAGTTGGGCATGCAAATGAGCCACTGTACCAGCTGAATAATCAGTGTCTCCAAACCGCATTGCTAATCCACCACCAGGCATTTTATATTCACTTTCTGCCCACTGAGAGAGTTGGATTAACTCAGTTCCAGCTTCAGGGGCTATACCTGTCAATTTTTCTACATGTTGCTTATAAATAAACAACAAGTGAACTGAAGTGTGGACATACGGCCACTGATTTTTTGTTAAAATCCAAAATTGACCTTCTTTAATGAATGGTTCTTTGTGATAAGCTCGCAAATTACCCAAACAAAAAGGACAATGATCCGCCTCACGAATTTTTTCCATCACTCGCCTTTGCTCATCCACTCGAGCATTATCTAAATCAATAAAGGTAGTTTTAGTCTGGGTCATGTTTTTTTTCATATCTAATCGATCAATTTTTCATAAACGAGATTGTACCCGAAGTCCTTCAATACAAGTAAAATGTTTGGTGTTTTTGGTTAAATACCCACTCCATGACTAATCCCATAATTACTAGTCAACCAAATACTCAACTGACTCTTTTCCACATTAAAAGCAAAATTGACGAGCATGAGTTGATCATACGATTTGTGCATGGTTTGTCAATACTTTTTGGAGACTGATTTTGTATCTGACAAAGAGAAAGGAAAATACTATAAGTACATCTTAATATCGGAAGTTTAAATGATCGAGAATCTATATCCAAAATTTTGAATCAGCTTAGTCACAGTACTTAGTCTCGGATCACCGTCTTCAGTCAAAGAGTTATATAAACTACTTCTATCCAGGTTTGTTGATCTAGCAGTTTTGCTCATACCTCTGACTTTAGCCACATCACCTAAGGCTTTGGCAATCAGTTTGGTATCACCGGTGGCAAACGAAGCGTTGAGATACTCTTTAATATCTTCATCCGTTTTCCAGAAATCGGCCGCTTTGTATTTAGTAATTCTCATTTTTTGCCTTTCAGAGTCATATTCGAACAAAGTTTTTTTCTTGGGCATACAAGCCGTTATACCGCCACGGGAATGTTTTTAATTCCAGGATGGGGGTGGTAATCTGTTAGCGTAAAGTCGGTGTAGCGGAATGCAAACAAGTCTTTAACCTTGGGGTTGAGCCGCATGGTGGGGAATGGCAAAGGTTCGCGCCTTAGCATTTCCTCTACAACAGGAATTTGATCCACAAAAATGTGAGCGTCAGAAATGGTGTGAACGTACTCATATGGTTCAAGACCCAGCACTTGAGCAATCATCATAGTCAGCGCCGCGTACTGCACCATGTTGCTTGGCACACCTACTGGTACATCTCCAGAGCGCTGAAACATGTGCACGGTGAGCTTGTTACCAAAAATATGCAAATGTAGCCAGCCGTGACAAGGGCAGACGACCACTTTTTGAGTGCGACCCTTGACGCGCATAGTGTATTGGGGGATCCAAGGGGTGATGAAGTGAGTTTTAAGATGCGGCTTTTCACGCATTTGCTGCAAAATCATAGCAAACTGGTTATAGCTCTCCCCCTCACTAGTCGGAAAGTCGTGAAAAGCCGCCCCATACGACCCTGGTCCTAAATCTCCCTCTACTAGGCCTCGCTTCTCACACTTTTCTTTGGTCACCCAAAACCGCCACCAGTAACACCCAAATTCCTCCAGCTCTGCTTGCGTTCGTGCCCCGTTGATAAAACCTGTCATCTCCCCTATGGCCTGTTGCCAGACACTAGGTTTGCCACTTTTGTAAACTGGAGCGATATTCCGCTCGGTAATCATAGGAAAGCCATTGCTGAGCTTAAACCGCATAGGCGTTGTGCCAATCAGCGAAATCGTGTCAACTTCCTGTTGCGTCACTCGTCGCTCACCTTTATCCAAGATTTCTTTGAGGAGGTTTCTATACTGGGTGTCTGGGGTTTTGAAATCTTGAGTAGCTTTTCCAAAAGTTGTCGATTTCTTTTTAGATTGGGGGCTTGCTTTGGTCATATAGAATAAGGTTGTAGCATAGCTTATTTCAATCAACAAGTACCGTCCAAGTGCCAAATAAAAAAGAATACCATCCACCAGAACTACATAAAAATAAGTTTCCCCTAGCGAGATATCTGGATCATCCAAAAGAATCGCCACCCGTAGAGCGTCTCATCAAATATGTAGTGGTCCGAGCCCTCCTCTTATCAGAATCTAAACAACTTATTCTGGCCAGAAGACCCAAAAGTAGCACACAAGCTCCTGAGCTCTGGAGTTACATAGGTGGGAAAGTTGATTTGCTCTACCCATCAAGCACCGGGACCGCCCTTGTCCAAACAAGTGAGGTTACAGAAATTGAATTTTCAAAGAGGGAATGGACCAAGGTGTGGGGAGAATCGCTCAACAGAGCCTTACTGCGTGAACTAGACGAAGAACTTACTGTCGTCGGTGACCAACAACACACACTTGCACAATCACTGTCCGCACCTACAACTGTAGATGCATACCACGCCAACCAAACACTGACAGTCATCATAAAGGCAACTATCCCTGATGACCTGGTGCCTCAGCTCCGCCTCTCGCCTAAACCAGTCACTGAACAAATGACTAACCTACAAGTTTTTTCAGTGGATTTGGTTCCTATTGAAAACATGGCGTTTGAGTATGCCGGTGATTTTTTAATCTACCTCCAACAGTCATCGCCAGAAATAATTCCTATTGTTATTAAAAATGCAGTCTTGAGAATAAACGTGCTTGTCAAAAACCTACCAGTAAATATCATGACTCAACTCGTGGATGATGCTACACCTAAATCCAATCAGGAACTTTTTTTAAACTTTAACCAAGCCTACACCCAACTCGGCCAGCTCCTGCAACAGTTATGGGGAAATTATGATTCCCAACCTGATCCAGTAATTTCACTTGGTGAAGCAGCCAATCTAATCACAGACATAAAAGTATCATATGAACGGTTCATGAACAGTGAAGACACAGATCTCACCCAGTTCGACGAGGTTTACGCTCGATTAACTAGACTGTCCAAAGCTGTCATGCGGCTCATCACACTCAAGACCTAGTCTAACTTCAGTCCTCAAAAATCTTGGTGGTTTCAACGTTTCTTTATCGGATCTGCCCTTGTGCCTGATCTGCAAGACAGTATGGCACAACCTGTTTAAACCATTGACTTTTCACTCGCAGCAAAATTGCATTGATAATTGCAACTTCAACCGAATCAGACAACACCTCAGCCACACTCTGACTCATCCTCTCCACATCGCTCTCTTTTTTGACCAATTGTACCAACAGCTCAGGTTTTTGATCTACTATCACCGCTAACACTCGATCCGCGTCCTTATAACTAAACCCCAACTCAGTTTCATCCGTTTGACCCTGCCACAAACCTGCTGATGGCGGTTTCTTCAAGATCAGATCAGGCACGCCCAACCCCACCGCCAGTTCCCTCACCTGCGTTTTATACAGGTGTTGAATCGGCTCAATATCACTGGCCTCATCACCAAATCGAGTGAAGTAACCCAAGTATTTTTCTGATTTGTTTTCTGTGCCACAGACGAGTGCATCCAGTTCTTTGGCCAAATCAAAGACAAAAATCATGCGGACCCGAGCCATGATATTACCCAATCGCACCCGACCTTGCTCAGTACCACGAGCATTTTCCTGCTCTTTTGCCAATAAATCAACCACATCGGTAATAGTGATTTCTCGCCAATTTTTCTCAGGAATACCACACCACTTTACCAAGCTTCTACTGTCTACCATCGATTGTTCCCCATATGGTAAAAAAACTGGATAGACATGTTCTGTACCCAACGCTTGAGCCAATAACGTACAACTCACCGCTGAGTCAATCCCACCAGATACAGCAATCACGCCACGTTTTTTACCCGAATTCGCAAAAGTTGTTTGAAGAAATTGATGAATGATTTTTATCTCTTGCTGCATGTGCTTAATGATAGAGTTTGTTATTTAAAATGTATTCTTTTATTGATTTTGGCACAAGATGATCAATCCTCTTCCCCTTGACCACCAAATCCCGTACCTGAGTTGAAGACACCTCAATTGGCTCCGCATCCTCAATAAGAATCATTCCCTTTCTAATCGGTGATAGTTCAAAACCCAATCGAGGATAGACAAAAAACGGAAATTTCTTCAACATTTGCTGATAATTTTGCCATTCATTAAATCTGGCTAAATTGTCTGAACCAATCACAAAAGAAAAGTTGGGTTTGGGATACAATTTCGATAATTCTCGTAAGGTTTGATCAGTGTACGAAATTCCTGTTTGCTCTAACTCCCATCTTTCCACTCGAATTTTTTCGTGCGATCTTTCCACATCTTTTTGATTAAAATCGATGTTCCCAACGGAACCTAGAATAGGTCCTGAAATAAGTTCGGGTCGTCTTCGGTGGCTCAGAGTGAGATTACTCTCAGCTAGAAGTCTGGCATGATGACTATCTTGTCGATCTCCAAGCATTTTTCTCACCTCATTGGCTAATAACTCCACCATCGCTAACCGATCATTCTCTGGTGCCAATTTTTTGCCAAAGGCGTGCTCTCTAACAGGTAAAAGCCACACTGAGTCGGCTAACCCCTGATCTAATAAACTCAAAGCAATGCTCTGATGTCCCAAATGCGGTGGGTCAAAAGCGGCACCAAAAATAGTCACTTTCATGGCAAATATCCTATCATCCCTTAGCACACCTTTACCCACCTCTTTTCAGTTTTTTAAGAGTATAATTACTTCCTCGCTAAATTCTTATGCTTCAAATCCGCAACATTGCTATTATTGCCCACGTCGACCACGGTAAAACTACCCTGGTGGATGCCATGTTTAAACAAACTCAAGCCTTTGCTGAGCACCAAAAGGAGAACCAGCAGACTACCATTCTGGATAGCAATGAGTTAGAACGTGAACGAGGTGTCACTATTTTAGCTAAAAATACCGCAGTTTTTTGGCAAAACTATAAAATTAATATTCTGGATACTCCTGGCCACGCTGATTTTTCTGGCGAAGTCGAACGGGTCTTAAATATGGCTGATGGATGTATTTTGCTGGTAGATGCCACAGAAGGGGTGCTATCTCAAACCAGATTTGTCCTACACCTAGCTTTAAAACTGGGTCTACAACCCATCGTGGTTATTAATAAAGTTGATCGAAAAGATCAGCGCCTGGCAGAGGTGGCTGGGGAAATTGCCGATTTATTTCTAGATTTAGCTCATACTCCCGAACAACTTGAATTTCCCACCCTCTACGCCAAAGGAATCAAAGGCATTGTGGGACGAGTGGTTCAAGAACAACCCGATTACTCTCTCAAAATTACTGACAGCGACTCATTGACGCCACTTTTTGAAACTATTGTGGCTGTTGTGCCTGCCCCCAAAGGTGATCGTAACAAACCTCTGCAACTGCAAATCACTTCCCTTACACCCGATGATTACATTGGCACCCTGGCTATTGGTCGCGTCGCTCGGGGCAGTATTAAACAAGGTCAACCAATTGCGATTATTAATCATGAGGGTAAAACCCAGTCAGCTCGTGTTGAGCAGTTGTTTGTTTTTTCTGGCCTAAGCCGTGAAGCAGTAAAGCAGGCTCCCATGGGGGAAATTGTAGCAATTGCCGGCATTTCTCAACCTCACATTGGCGAAACAGTAGCTGACCCCAACCAACCAGAGCCACTACCTCCCCTCCTCATCAGCGAACCCACAGTCAAAATGCAACTAACGGTCAATACTTCGCCCATGGCTGGCCGCGACTCACTTTTTTCAACCTCGAGACAACTGCGTGATCGATTGGAGAAGGAGCTGGAAACAAATGTGGGACTGCGAGTTTGGCCAGGTACCAGCGCTGAAACTGTGGTGCTAGTTGGTCGGGGTGAACTACACTTATCAATCTTGATTGAGATCATGAGACGGGAAGGCTATGAATTTGCCCTGTCCCGACCTGAGGTGGTTACCAAAGACATCGATGGGCAAACTTGTGAACCTTGGGAAGCAGTGACTATTGATTGTACCGAAAGTAAAACTGGCATTATTACCACTGCCATGGCACAAAGAAGAGCTCTTTTACAAAACATGCACCAAACCAAAACTGGTGTCCGCTTTGCTTACGAAATTGCCACAGCGAATTTGATTGGTTTTAGAAGTGAACTTTTGACTACTACATCTGGTGAAGGCATTTTGCACAGTACATTTCTTGAATATCGACCAGTTGGTTTTAGAACCACTTTTAGCCGGGGTGGAGCCGTGATTGCCAGTCACGCTGGTCAAGCCACAGCCTATGCTTTAGAAAAAGCTCAGGACCGCGGCGTCATGTTGGTCGATCCTGGTGATGAGGTTTATGTTGGTCAAGTGGTGGGAATTAACAAGCGTGGTGAGGACATGCGCTTTAACGTGGTACGAGGCAAAAAGTTGACTAACATGCGTGCTTCCAGTGCTGACTCCACTGTGGTTCTAGCACCCAGTTGGCAACCTTCTCTCGAGCAGTTTCTAACTTTAATTGCACCTGATGAGCTACTGGAAGTCACCCCGACTAGCCTCCGCCTCAGAAAAAAACAGTTGGTGGAGTAGAAAATTAAAAATCCACCCCTACCCTGTCAATGTGGGCAATCAAATCTTCATTAGTAATTGAATTGTAAAGCGAAACATCAAATGTATATGGCAAATTCAACTCATCCAGCTCCCCAATTACTTGATATAGCACCTCCATGTCCAACTCTTTTGATCCCTTCAGAGTCAAGTCAATGTCAGACCCAGCTTTATAGTTTCCTTTAGCCCGCGAGCCATAAATCACCACTTGATAAATTTCTGGGTGCTTGGCAAAGACATCCAAAACTTTTTCTATAACTTCTGCTGATAAGCCAAATTTATTACTCATGGTGAATATTAGACTGTAACTCCTGAAGCTGACTGTGTAGCTGATTGAAGGCTGAAAAATATTTTTCCTTGGTATCTTTGACAATTTTCTGAGCCACCTCTTCATGATAGGTATGACTACTTAAAGTTCGACTTTTAATCATATCCATCCAAATTTCTCCCTCAGTAATCAATCCTCGCTTGAATGCCATTCTAATCACATCTCGACTACCAAACAAATCAGCTTCCCCTTGTGACTCCAAGTAGTCCTTAAGCGTATTCCACGCCAGCTCAAAAGTATACTCAAAAGCTTGAATCAGACCTTGTTCTTCCAACTCATTAAGCGATTCTTGCTCAATAAACTGCGTTAATTGTGCCAGAGCTTTAGAGTAATTATTAAATCGCTGTACCCAGCGTACATCTTGATCTTGGTTCATATTTTCCTTTGCAAAGTACTAGCATCAGTATATCACTTGATTGGAAAATTCTACCAACTCCATAGATCATCGACTTAAATGTAAAAAATACCCCTTTATAGTTCTCAAAATCATAACCGATCAGCCAGCACCCGCTTCTAGGTTTTAACTCTAACTGCAACCGTTAAAATGTTAGTATGAACTACAAACAGCTAACGGCTGCAGACAGAGGAGCAATTGAAGCATTGCTCAACAAAAAGTATACAGTATCAGACATAGCAGAGGCGATTGGTTTCCACAAAAGCACTGTCAGCCGTGAAATCAACAACTACCGATCGCCTCGTGGTTACATCGCTTGGTCAGCACAGACTAGGCATGAAACTACCAGAAAAAGATGTAGACCAAAGAAAAAGCTTTCAAGCTCTTCACTGCAAAAGTATGTAGTAGCCAAACTACAACATGGCTGGTCTCCTGAACAAATTGCTGGACGACTGAAACTTAAACAGGGTGCTACTGTTGTTAGCTATGAATCAATTTACGCTTGGATCTACCAAGACGAGTGGGCACGTGAAGAGGAGAAGCTTTATCAGTACTTACGATTTGGTAGAAAGAAACGCAAGAAACAAACTGGTCGTTCGGTACATAAGTCCAAGATCCCCAACAGGGTTAGTATTCATGAGAGGCCAACAGTAGTTAGTACAAATAGTGAGTATGGTCACTGGGAAACAGATTCGGTTATCTACCCCTACAAGTATGCCATCAACACCCTGAATGAGCGATTAACTGGTAGAGTCAAGTTTACAAAACTCCAAACCAAAACAGCTCTCTTAACTACCCAAGCCATAACAAGTCAACTGCAGGGAGAAGTGGCACTCACAGTA
>JAANMU010002260.1_pt1 | contig 14910 bp, 11 predicted proteins | sample 7279701 | NCBI WGS metagenome assembly JAANMU01 (sample SAMN14094539, study PRJNA606508) | bioreactor metagenome | isolation source: A lab-scale SPAN reactor treating ammonium-rich wastewater day 57 | place: Ireland: Galway | collected 2017-03-13 | reverse complement strand
CTCGACTTCAGCGGCGTCATCGATCCAACGATAGGAGCCTAGGCATGCCCTCCCGAATCAGACTCGACTTGAGCACCCACAACCCCGATCTGCAAGATGGTTTGCAAGCGCGCATCCACGACCCGCTCTGGATGTTGGGCCGTCAATGGCAGTTCGGCGAGTTCAACGGGGCCGATGCCGGTTCGCCTGCCGATGCGCAGGTGATCGTGGATACAGCCGCCGTCACCCGCTATCAACCGGGGCCACGCTCCGGCTCGCATCCGGCCAGGCTCTACGCAACCGCCGGCTTGGCCTTGGAAACGCTGGTGGAAGCGGAACCAGTGACGGACGACTCACGCCCCAACTGGCGCCTCGCCGCCGAATCAGGACGGCATCTGCTGCGCCTGCTGGAAACGGCCAGACTCGGGCCCACCCGCGCCCAGTGGTTAGCAAGCAGTTATGTGCTGGCCGCCCCCACAGCAGAACAGGCCAAGCAGATCGACGCCGCGAGCCTGTCCTTCATCCGCGTGCTGAGCGGCCGCACCATCGACGGACTGCGGTTTGCTGCGCACATGAGAGTGCTGCAGGCCGGCAACAGGTTGAATGATTTGTTTCGCAACGCGCCGTTCGATCAGGTGACCGACGTGGATCGTCCTAAGATTCTCGCCATCCTGACCACCTGGCTGACTTGGCTCGACGGCCTGTTCCAACAAGGCACCGCTCCTTCCGCCTGGATACCTGAACGGATGGAATACGCCCTGAGTATTGCCGCCAAGACGGCGGCGGGTGAAGTGGTGCTGACCGCGCCGGAATATTTCGATGGACGGCTGGACTGGTTTTCGTTCACGACGAGTTCGGGAAATGGGCTGGGCGCCATCGAAAGCCGCACCTCCGTCACAGAGGCCTTTCTCCCCGCACCGGTCTCGTTTCGCGGCATGCCCTCCGCGCGCTTGTGGGAGTTCGAAGACGGCGCCGTGAATTTTGCGAGCATCCAGGCCGCACCGCAGGACCTGGCCCGCCTGCTGCTCGTAAAGTTCGCGCTGGAATACAGCAACGACTGGTTCCTGTTGCCGCTCGAACTTCCCGTCGGCGCACTCTCGCAAATCCGCGCGCTCGTCGTGACCAACACGTTCGGCGAACGGTTCCTCATTCCCCACACGACCGAGGTGGATGGGCCTGCCACGCCCTGGCGCATGTTCAGCCTCACGAACGACACACAGAACCTGTTCTTCCTGCCGCCGGTGTTAGGCCCGATGTTGGAGAGCCGGCCGGTGGAAGACCTGTCGTTGTTGAGGGATGAGATGGCCAACGTGGCCTGGGCCGTCGAGCGAGTCGTCGAAAGCGCCGCCGGTCGCCCGTTAGACCGTCATGAAGCCTATCAAGCAACGCTGGCGGAACAGCCGCCCTCCCCTGCCGCTGACACTGACGGCGCACCGCTGGTGTACCGGCTCGGCACGACGGTGCCTGACTATTGGATTCCGTTGCTCCCGGTCAAGGACGGGACGACCCTGCGACTCAAGCGTGGCGCACTGCCGGCATTCGACGAAGGTGGCATTCAGGGCCTGCAACTCCCTCAGGGGCGATTGCTCGAACCGAGCCGCGAGTTGTTGCTCTACGAGGAAGAAGTGCCACGCGAAGGGGCACGCGTCATCAGAACCTATCAATATGCACGCTGGATCGACGGCACGACGCACCTCTGGATCGGCCGCCGCAAGGGCCCAGGCAGAGGGGAAGGCTCAAGTGGGCTGCAGTTCGATGTGGTGGAGAAGAGGGAATGAAAATTCTCTGATCAGCTTCTCCCCTCCAACGACAAGCACCAGAACAATGAGTCTGAAAGTGCATTTTGCTCCAATCAATGAGGACGGCACGCCGCGTGGCTACGCGGGCCCTCTACCTGAGGTGGCACGCGAGGTGTTCAGAGCGACCGTCGATCTCTACGAGACCGTCGGTTTTGACGTACCCTGGATTGGTTACCTTGCTCTGGCAGATGAGACACCTGTGGGCGCGTGTGGATTCAAATCGCTGCCGGAGAATGGACGGGTAGAGATTGCCTATTTTATGTTCCCGGAATGTGCGGGGCTCGGATTCGCCTCTGCAATGGCTGCGAGACTCGTAGCGTTGGCGAGGCAGCACGAGCCCTCTGTCGTCGTGGCAGCCCAGACATTACCGGTACGCAATGCGTCGCATCGAGTTCTTGAAAAATTTGGATTTCAGCATGTGGAAACTATCGAGCATCCGGAGGGCGGACTCGTTTGAGAATGGCAACTGACTGGCGGGGGTTCGATGCGGAGGAGGAGAGGGTAATTATCGATCCGCTGCCATGAGAGTAATAATTCGAGTACCAGCGTCGTTTACCTCCCTCCGTGTCTTACTCTCTAACAGGTGGTCAATAGAAACAATACACGTATTTCATGAGGGTACAGGTACCTTCACAATGAGGTTGCTTTCCCAGATTCATAAGCGTAGAAGCTGGTACGTGTTTATCCTCGTCCACTTGGATACTCGCCCATTAATAGGTATGGCCGCGAGGAGGTGTTAGATGGGTGATGAACCCGAGCATAATTCGGTGACCATCGGTAACCTGCCCCATCAGGAAGCAGGGATTTTGGAGAAGGTGCTTGCGGCATCGTTCGAGGAGGCTCCAGTTACAATCTCCAGATATCTGGAACAACTTTCCCCCAGCCTAATTGGTTCGAGACTTGAACTCTTCCTTAAATCTCTATGGCACCATTTCGAGGGAATACGCATAGCTCGTGCAGAAGGTAAGTTCGATCTTGCCAAGAACTTGCAGGAAACTGCTGCAGCTGGATTTCAAGAGCTGCGCATAGCTGAAATGGAAGCATCTTCTCGGGCATTGGCCTCCTACGCAGCCGCCATAATCGAACTACAACAGTCCAACGTTAATCGTTGTCACCAACTTTTCAAGGAGACCGAGGAATATCTCAGAAGTGCTGGGCGATTTGGCAAACAGTTCCACCCCCTAATTGACCATATGAAACCAGAAGCATTTTTTGTAGCTGCGGTTATTGCTATAAATGCTGGTGATATGGTCTCAGCAAGAGCCCTGATAACGAAGGCATCCACCATGTCGGAGAAAGTTGCGACAACATACTATGCAAATGATCCCCGATTTTCTTCAACGTTTTTCGGCCTAGCATACTTCTACAAAGCATTCTTCGACTTTAATGAGGCCCAGAGAGACTTGAATAAGCTCGAACTGGATAAACTTGAGACAAATGACATTGCAAAGAACGCCATTGAAGCAGAAAGACTGTTGGCTCAGGCTGACTTGCAAAACTTACAGGTTTATAACACCCATCATTTTGCAAAAGCTCTCATTGATCTATCGTCTGTCATAAGAGGACTATCCATTCGCATGCACCATTGCTTCAAGGCCACATTCAAACCAAACTTGCACGGCTTTGAGGAACTTCAATCCCGTACACATCAAGCAATTGAGAATATCTCTAGAGCTGGCCCGCATGCCACGCCGATGCTTAGATTTTGTGAAGAACTCCTTGGAAGAATAAAAAACCTTGAAAGACTCGCTAGGCCTAGGAAATCAGATTTTGGGATTTATTCTGGTCTCGTTTCTGCAGTGCTATTTTCAACCCTTTTGGTGTCGGGCTTGTGGGCACGGCATCAGTTTGGTTTCGAGCTTGATAATCGGATGTTCTTCATAGTGATAGTAGGTCTCTCGCTGATTGGAGGGTTTGGATTCGGTGCTTTGAGATTCAAGGATTTTTTTCTTTCCGCTTTCAAGACGAAATGAACGCAGAAACTTCCACTTAGCCTCTTCCCAGCGCCCTCAATCTATGGCTCCTCCCGCTTGCTTCCCGCCGCGGAGGGAATGGATGCGGGCTCGAAGCCATACTTGTGCAAGAGTTTTTGGATGCGCGGGCTGGTGATGAAATCGGAAAACTGTGCGGCGGCGGCGCGGGACTCATCGCGGCAGGTCCAAACCACCGCCTCCCCAAAACGGACCGAGATGTGCGCGCCGGCCGGTGTTTCGTCGATGATCCGCACTTGGCCGTTCCCGATGGCGTCGACGCGATACACGATGCCCACATCGGCTTTCCCGCCTTGGACCGCACTCATCACCTCGTCGCTTTGCCGGGCATACATCGTCTTGAAGCGCTGCCTATATCCGGGATCGAGCATGGTGAGCGCCCGGTTCGTGATCGCTCCCAACGATGACGTCTGAGGATCGCCCAGGACCAGGCGGGTCGTGCGATTCGCGAACTCATCGCGCAAGGAGACCGCGAGCGCCCGTGATGATGTCGACATGACCAGCACCAGCGAGGTTTGTGCGTAGACGCGCGGCGCGCCATTGAGCGTCAATCCCTTCTCATACAGTGTCTCGACTTCCTCCAGCGCTCCAGGGAGAAACACATCGATCGGCGCCCCCTGCTCGATCTGCCGACGCAGCGTTTGCGACGGGCCGTATTGCACCTTCACGCTCGCACCGTACTCGTTTTCGAACATCGGGATAATTTCTTGGAACGCCGGCTTGAGGCTTGAAGTCGCCCCGATCACCAGCGGCTCGGCTTGGACAGGATTCGCTGCCGTCCCCACCCCAATGACGAAGCCGAGAACCACGATCGCCGCAACGAACACATGCCGTTCTGCCATAGCATCCTCTCTGTTGTATGGGCCGACGAGGCGGCTATTTGATCTCCTCTTGCGTTCGAGCAGGACGAACGCAAAATCGGTACCACCTACCCCTGCCCCCTCGAACCGACCGCTCGTCGGCCTGCGGCTGCATGCTTCTCGTCACTGAACGACTCGATCGCTTCGCCTCCTCCCGGCGGCCAAAGAATGAAACCGTGAGATTGCGCACGCTCCGCACGGTACTCTATCGCACGGCTTACGGAGGTGCTTCTTCAGAGTGCGATCATCACGCCGATTACAGGGCTCACATTCCGCGACGTGACGGGACGCTCGGCACGGCATCATTCATGCTCCTTCGAACAGACCATACCAGGAGAGACCTGACGTGACGCAATAGATTCCGGTTCAGACCCGATCAGCGACGGCTCAGCGACGGGAAGACCAATCGCCCTTAGAGGCTTGCGGCATGAACGCCATCGTTCTCATCGCGCTGCGCAGACCCTACACCTTCGTCGTGATGTCCATCCTCATCGTCTTGATGGGAAGCCTCACGGTGCTCCACATGCCGACCGACGTCTTTCCCAACATCACGATTCCCGTCACCTCGGTGGTGTGGATCTATTCCGGTCTGTTGCCGCAGCAGGTGGAGGGTCGCATCACCTATCTGTTCGAGCGGTTCCTCACCTCGACCGTGGAAGGCATCAAATACATCCATAGCCACTCCTACTACGGGAGCAGCATCACCAATATTTTTCTCCAAGACGGAGTCGACGTCGGTAGGGCCGAAGCGGACATCGTGGGCATCGCGCAAAACGTGGTGAAGGCCCTTCCCCCGGACATCTCGCCGCCCATGGTCATGCGTCTCGCGCCGTCCTCCATTCCGGTCGCCATGTTGCAGATCAGCTCCGACACAATGACCCCGGCGGAACTCTATAACCTCGCCTACATGCGTATCCGCCCGCTCCTCGTGACGGTGCCGGGAATCGTGCTCCCGCATCCGTACGGAGGCCAGGACATGCAGATCATGGTGAATCTGGATCAGCAAAAACTTCTCGCGCGTCACCTGACGCCGGCCGACGTTCACGATGTCCTCATGAAACAATATCTGGTCCTGCCTTCGGGCGACATCAAGATCAAGTCGACCGACTGGATCGTGCAGACGAACGCCTCTCCGCTCAAGATCGAGGAATTCGCCGACATTCCCATCAAACGGGAAGGCAATGCCTTCGTGTACTTGCGCGATGTCGCCACGGTGAAGCTCATGGGTCGCGTGCAACAGAACGTGGTGCTGGTGGACGGCAAACAGACGGTCATCATCGTGGCGATGAAGAGCACCGAGGCCTCCACGCTCGACGTGGTGGATGGAATCAAGAAGATGATCCCTCGCGCCGAACAGGTCTCTCCGGAAGGCGTGAAGATCACGCTCCTCAACGACGCCTCCACCTTCGTGAAGGACTCGATCAAGGACGTCGTGCATGAAATGGCGACCGCCGGCGCGCTGGTCGGCCTCATCGTCCTGTTACTGCTCGGCTCCTGGCGGGCCACGGTCATCGTCTGGACCTCGATTCCGCTGTCCATCCTGACCGCCATCATCGGCCTGCATCTCCTCGGAGAGACGATCAACGTCATGACCTTGGGCGGATTGGCGCTGGCCGTCGGCATTCTGGTCGATGACGCGACCGTGATGATCGAAAATATCGACCGGCATATCGACATGGGTAAACCGCTGGAGCAGGCCATCATCGACGCCGCCAACCAGATCGTCGTCCCGACGCTCGTCGCCACACTCTGCATCGCCATCGTCTGGTTCCCGCTCTTCAAGCTCGGCGGTGTGGCCGGCTACCTGTTCAAACCCATGGCGGAGGCAGTCATCATCGCGATGCTCGCCTCGTTCATCCTGTCGCGCACCCTGGTGCCGACCATGGCGAAATATCTGATGAAGAGTCACCATGTCGCAACCGCATGAACCGCGGGACCAATCCGAGGCAGACCGATCGCGAAATCCCTTCGTGCGATTTCAGAAGGGGTTCGAGCGGCGTTTCAATCGGACCGTCGAGCGCTACGGCGCCCTGCTCGAACGGGTGATCGCCCATCGCAACTCCTTCGTCATGGTCTCGCTGGCGATCGCGCTGGGCTCCCTCTCCCTGTTCTTCTTCCTCGGGCGCGATTACTTTCCCGAGATCCGTTCGGGCGTCATACAGATGCATATGCGGGCGCCGATCGGAACCCGCATCGAGGTGTCGGGGCGCATCGCCACCCTCGTGTCCCGGAGTATCCAGGAGTTGCTGCCCGGTCAGGTCGAAAACATCGTCAGTAATTGCGGCCTACCGGTCGGACCGCACAACTTGGCCTTCATTCCGACGCCGACGATCGGTTCACAGGATTGTGATCTCACGATTCTGTTGAAGGATGAGAAGTCGCCGGTGTGGGAGTATCGCACGCTGCTCCGCAGAGGCCTGAAGGAGCGGTATCCCGGCACGGAATTCACGTTCCAGCCGTCCGATCTGACCGCGCAAATTCTCAACTTCGGCGCGCCTGCACCGATCGACGTGCAGGTCAACGGCCCGGACATGTATTCCAACTATGCGTTCGCCCTCAAATTGGCGGGCAAGTTCCGCGAAATCCCCGGCGCCGCAGACGTGGTCATCCAACAGACGATGCGCACGCCGACCCTCATGGTGGAAGGCAACCGCACCTTCGGGCTCGGCGTGAATAGGACCGAGAAGGACATCGCCGACAACCTGCTCATGACGACCGCCGGCAGTCAGCAAGTCGACCAAATTTATTGGCTCGATCCTTCTACCGGCATGTCGTACCTGATCAACGTCTATACGCCCCAACCGCAGATCAACAGCGTCAACAGTCTCAAGACCGTCCCGGTGGATTCCTCGACCAACGTCGCGGAAAACAATGTGCAGTTGCTCGGCAATCTGGCCGACATTTCACCGACAGGCACACCGGGTGTGATCACACACGGCAACATCATGCCGTTGTTCGACATCTATGTCTCCGCCGAAGGACGCGACCTCGGAGGGGTCTTGGCGGACGTTCAGGCTGTGGCCACGAGCATGGCACATGAGAAACCCCGCAGCGCAGAAGTACAAATCCACGGCCAGGCCTCGCTGATGTACGAGGCCTACGCCGAACTGATCTTCGGACTGCTCGCCTCGATCGTATTGGTCTATCTGCTGATCGTGGTCAATTTCCAATCCTGGCTCGATCCCTTCATCATCATCACGGCCTTGCCCGGCGCCTTGGCGGGCATCGCGTGGGCCCTGTTCCTCAGCCATACGCGTCTGTCGGAGCCGGCGCTGACGGGCGCCATCTTGACCATGGGCACGGGGACCGCCAATTCGATTCTCGTCGTGTCCTATGCGCGCGAGCGGCTGCAAGAGCACGGCGACGCGCTGCTGGCCGCGCTCGAAGCCGGAAAGACTCGCTTCCGCCCGGTACTCATGACGGCCTCGGCCATGATCCTCGGGATGGTGCCCATGGCAACGGGTTATTCGCAGAACGCTCCGCTGGGCCGCGCAGTCATCGGCGGCTTGCTCGTCGCCACGCTCTTCACCCTGTTTTTCGTGCCCTGCGTCTACGCGATGATCTACAACCGGCGAATGGCTCCGCACAAAGGAGCACCTGCACGATGAAGACGCTGGGAGGAAGGGGCTTGGCCATTGTCGCGATCCTGCTCTGTGCATTTTATGTCGGCTATCGCATGTACGGCAGCAAGAGCGACGCCGCACTGCTGCGTGAACAGACGCTCGCGGATGCCGTTCCCACCGTCACCGTCGTCCATCCCAAGCCGGGAGCATCGACCGAGACCATCACGCTGCCGGGCAATATCGTAGGTTGGTATGAGGCGCCGATCTACGCGCGCGTCACCGGCTACGTAAAGATGTGGTACAAGGACTACGGCGATCAGGTGAAAGCAGGCGACATCCTCGCCGAAATCAATGCGCCCGATCTCGATGCCGAATATGCGCAGGCCAAGGCGGATCTGGACACGGAGCGCGCCCGGTATAAGCTCGCCGAAGTGACCGCACAACGCTGGGCGGCGCTTCGCCCGAATCACGCGGTCTCAGAACAGTCGATCACGGTCAAAGAACAGGAGTTGAAAGCCGAAGCGGCGAAGGTCAAGGCCGCGGAACAGAAGGTCAGAAACATCGAGGCCTTCATTCGGTTCAAAACGATCGTCGCGCCTTTCGACGGAGTGGTGACGCAACGCACCATCAACGTCGGCGACTTAGTCAGCAAAGAAGGGACGCTCAGTACGCCGAGTGCGAAAAGCAACCTCTTTACGGTGGCCGACGTCCATATGTTGCGCCTCTTCGTCAGTATGCCGGAAACGTTCGGCCCCTTCCTCCAGCCCGGTTTGACCGCCGACGTGACGGTCCCGCAATTGCCCAATCGCCATTTCGTCGCGCAATTCTTGACCGTCGCCAAAGGCTTCGATGTCAGCACGCGCACCGCCGTGACCGTCTTTACGATCGACAACGATGATCGGGCGCTCTGGCCGGGCTCCTATGCTCAGGTCCACCTGACGGCCTCGGTTGATCGGCACGTCTTCATGATTCCTTCCACTGCGTTGGTGTTCCAAGAACAGGGCACGCAAGTCGCGTTGGTGACCGAGGACGACCGCATCCGCCTGCAACCCATCACCGTGAGCAAACTCATGGACAGCGCCGTTGAGGTGGCCGCGGGGATTTCTCTGAATGACCGCATCGTGAACAACCCGAGCGCCGCCTTGCTGGAAGGTGACAAGGTGCGGGTCGTCACGCCGGCGCCCGGCTATGATCTCGTCAGTCAGCCGTCGCCCATGCCACAAGACACATCAAAAGAGCCGTGACCATGGTCTGCATCCTTCGACACTATGCCCGCTCCGCCGCCCCACTGGCCTTGGCCTGTGCACTCGCGGCTTGCGCCTTTCCCGCCGTCGACCTCGCGCCTCCCTACCAGCCGCCGCGCTATGTCGTCCCGGTCTCGTGGCAGGGCTCGAGTCCCTTCGTCGAGGCGAAACCCTCCGATGGAGAACTGCGCCCCGACTGGTGGAGGGAGTTTCATGATCCGATTCTCGACAGTCTGGAGGACCAGGCCATGGTGGCCAATCCCGATCTGCAGGCGGCCGCCGAACGGTTCGTCCAGGCTCGCGACGTCATGATGAAGGCGCGGGCGCAGTACTTGCCTCGCATCGGTCTGGAGATCGGCGCGTCAGGCAACAAGCAGTCGGTCGATGCGCTCTTCCGCCCCCCGAATATTTCGGAGTTCGGCACGACCCTGTATGGGGGAGGCCTAGCCTCTTGGGAGCCGGATTTTTGGTCCGCGCTGCGCAATGCTACACGCCTGGAGACCTATCGGGCGCAAGAACGCGCGGCCGACTACGGACTGGCGCGGCTCAGCCTGCAGGCCGAGGTGGCGGCGAATTATTTCACGCTGCGAGGCTATGACGCGCAAAGTGCGATCTACGCCCAATCGATCGAACTCTACAAACAATCGCTCGCGCTGGTGAACGCCCAGTTTGTCGGCGCCATCGCCTCAGCCCTGGACGTCGCTCGCGTCGAATCACTGCTCTTCAGCACCGAGACCAAATACGCCCAAATCCAAGGGCAACGCCAGGTGACGGAACAGGCCATCGCCATTCTGCTGAACAAGGCGCCGGCCGCTTTCACGATCGACTCGGTCAATGAACTGCGGGTGGCGCACTTCACCATCCCACACACCATCCCATCCACCTTGCTCGAACGTCGGCCCGATATCGCGGCGATGGAACGCCGAATGGCGGAGGCCAACCGTGCCATCGGCATGGCCCGCGCCGCCTTTTTCCCGAATGTGTCGTTCCGCCTCTCCGGCGGGTTCGAAGACAACGGGTTCAATCTGATCTCACTCGCGAATAGTTTCTGGTCCTATGGCTCTGCCGTTTCACTCCCGCTCTTTCAGGCCGGCTATCGGCGCGCGCAATTGCAGCAGTCTTGGTCGGCCTATCGCGAGACGGAAGACCTCTACCGCTCGACGGTGCTGAACGCCTTTCGCGAAGTGGAGAACAATTTGAGCCTGACGAATCGATTGACCGCCGCGGCCAACCGCCAAGACGCGGCGGTGGGGGCGACCCAGAAGGCGCAGGACCTCACCATGGAGCTCTATCAGGGGGGGCTGGCTTCGAGCCTCGAACTCATTTATGCGCAGGTGGCCACGCTCACGGCGCGTATCGACTCGGTGCAGGTCAAGGCGGAGCTCCTCCGGTCGTCGGTGGCCCTCCTCCGGGCCCTCGGCGGCGGATGGCATCGCGAGCAATTACCGACGGACGATCAAATCCAGCCATTCGGCACGTTTCAATATACGAACCTCGACAAGCCTCCGCCCGCCGGCGGGATCGATGTCAACGCGGACAACAATTGGGCGCACAATGATCTGACCACACGTACCGGCCGGTAATCGGCCTTCGCCGTAGCCGACGACCTACCGCGGATGGCTGGTGAAGCAGCCGCCCTGCCTCACTACTGCGAACGGAAGTGAATCCGCACGGTCAGCTCGCCGTCGACGGGGTCGTCGCCGTTGAGTTGGGGAAGGAAGGTCCATTTGTTGAGCGCGATGATGCCGGCCACCGTCAGCTCCCGATGCTTCGCCGGCTCCAGCACGACGACGGTCACCTGAGCGTCCTTCGATACGAGCAGCCGCGCCTTCATCCAATCATCGAGCGGTTTGCCGTCCAACGACGAAGGAATGGCCGGCCACGGTGTGGATTTGGCGACCGGCCCCAACTGCTGGTCCTTGTTCAAGGGCAAGCCGTGAACGTGGACCTCGGGCAATTCGATGATGTCCGCATCGAGCGCATGGTCCGCCTCATGCGTCGCCTCATCACCCGTCACGGCCCACGCCCCAACCGGCGGACACAGGCACAAGACACAGAACCCCACCATCGTTCTCGTGACGCGATCTCTTGCAGCAATCATGTTCGTCATATCGTCTTCCAACCAATTGCGAGATGATGCTCAAACGGGCCATCCAGCAAGGCACCCTTGCGGTACGTCGCAGGGAGCCGGGCGACTGAGAACGTCGCTGGTGGCCCGGTTCAGCATCATACTAAAAGAACCATTGGCCACGAAAGAAAAACGACCGTGGCATGCCCGCGTGGGCCACGCCCAGCCCGATGCTGCCTTCGCCCTGGTTGATGTAATACTTTTGATCCAACAGGTTGATGATGTCGAACCCCAACAGAAATTTCTGCCCTTCCCACGGCAACGTGAATACATGCGAAATGGACAGGTTGTAGATCGTATAGGAGGGGCTGTGCGTGGAATTGGTCTTCGCGTCTTCGTTTTCCGCCGTCCGCAGGCCGGAAGCGAACAACATCTGTCCCGTGAAAGTGGTGCGTTCCAGCAAGCGGTAACTCACGATGGCCGAACTCGTGAGCGTCTGCATATGGTCGCAGAACACGCCCCCGCGTGAGTTGATATCCGTAATCTCCTTCGCCTCCAGCAGAAAGTGGCCGGATTGCAGGCCGTAACCTTTGCACTGTCCCCAGGCTACATTCCCTCGTGCGGTCAGGTTCTCGTTCAGTTGCAGTTTCAAGGCGCCGTCGATGCCGCGTTGCCAACCTCGCTCGAAGGCAAAGTAGTTCAGCAGGGGCGTAGTGCCGAATTGACCGGCATCGGAGAGAAAGTTGCTGAGCTTGTACCAGCCGGTGAATTGCAGCGTCGCGTAACGGTTCAAGGCATGGTAGCTGCCGACTTCGAAATAGTGCGCCCGCTCGGCCCGCACCGTGTTGTTGGTTACGTCCTCCGGTTGCGCCCTGGTCCCGAGCGTATTCAGCTTGGCGAAGGAAATCGCTTCCAAGTTGGGCGGCGTGAACATCCGGCCGTAGAACGCGTGGAACACGTTCGCTTGATTGTATTTATAGGTGGCCCCGACTCGCGGACTGACCTGGCCTTCACTCCGCAAATACTGCACCGCGTCGCCACGCAGGCCGAGATTGAAGGTCCACTTGTCGTTGGGGCTCCATTGATCCTGGATCCAGAATTCTTGGCGGTAGCCGATCTGGCGGTTGTCGGCATTGAGTCCGAGCAAGTCTCCCGTCGGATTGCCTGCTCCATCGTCCGCAAACGTGAACAACCGCGTCTTGTTCACCGCTTGGGTGCGATCGATCTGAAAGCCCGCTTTGATGAGGTGATGTTTGTTGTGCACATAGGTGTAGTCGAACCGCAGGCCGGTGGAATAGGCGTTGCGATCCTGATCGGACGCGGAAAACGGCTCCGCCGGATCGGCAGTATAGGCCAGGACATTGAACGGATCGGTCTTGAAAGTCGCGCGTGTGTGGCGGAAGTAACCCGCGAGGCTGAAGAAGTTGTTGGCATTCACGTCGTGCCGCCACACCATGTGGCCGTATTGGTTGTTTTCCTTTTGAAATTCATTGATGGCCTGGGAGGCGACGGGAGTGAAGCCGGGACGACTCGCCTGGAGCAGCGGCAATAGCTGTCCGCTGGGGTCGAGTTCGAGGCCCGGCGTGGTCGGAATTTGATACTTCGCCACCGAGTTCAGGAATAACCAGGTGAAGTTGTTCTTGTTGTCGTGCTGGTAGTCGCCGCGGAGGAAGGTCTGATTGCGTTCGCTTTGCCCATGGAAGATGGAATGGCCCAGGATCGGCGGCTCGATGCCGCGATTCGTCGCGGTATGGCTGTTCAAAATGTAAAAGCGGAACTTCTCGCCGATCGTGCCGCCATATTCGAAGGACGGATTGATCGTCTGGTTGGAGCCGCCCATGATCTGAGCCGACCCGAAGGCCGGCTTGGTGCCGCTCTTGGTGGTGATGTCCAGCACCGCCGCCGCCTTGTTGCCGTATTGCGCCTCCATGCCGCCTAGGATGATGTCCGCCCGCTCCCAAGCCCGAGGGCTGATAACGTCCGAGAAGGTCGTGGAGACCGTGTCGGGAATCGGCACCCCGTCGATGCGCAGCTGGAGATTCGCATGGTCCTGTCGGATGTGGACCTGCTTCAGTGATCCGTAGACCGCGCTCGGGATCGTGAGCAGCACGTCGTGCAACTCGTTGTTGTTCCCGCGCGGGAGTTCTTCGATTTCCTTGCGACTGAGCGCATAGGTTTCGCTGGAAGCCTTGTATTGAATCGGCGCCAAGGGCGAGACGACTTCGAGGGCGATCTCTCGCGTTTTCGAGAGCGTCAGCGTCACGCGTCCCGGCTGCTCCGTCCCGACCTTCAAAATGGCATACTCGCTCCGATAGGTATCCTGCACGGCGCTCACGGAGTAGGTCCCAGGTTCCGGCACCTCCACGGCAAATTCTCCCGCATCGTCGGCTACGCCCGTACCGACCAGCACGCCCTCCTGATCCTTGACCTCCACTGTGGCCTGCGGCACACGCCGGAGGTCCTGATTTTGCACCGTCCCGGTAATCGTTCGCCCCTGCCCCGCCGCAGGCACCTGCGCCTGAACGGCGACTGGTCCCAAGACCATCAGGGCAAGGACGGCACCACACACTCGGCACATCCGTTTCAACACAGACATCGCAACCTCCCATAGTTCCAGTCCCACGCATCGACGCAGAGCACGGCCCAGTGTCTGAACGCAGGGGTCCCATCAACGTGAATGAAGCTGGTACGGGCTTAGGATTGAGGAGGCGCGCGTGAGGCGCGAGAAGCAGGGAGCGATTGGGACACGAGGATGGGTGCACGAACCGGCTGCGGAGGCGCATGGGCCAGGAACGCAGACGGGGCCGGGACATCGCCCGCCAGCGAGTGTCCCGTGTGATATTGCACCCACTGACAGAGGTCGGTATCGGAATGTTCGTGGCCGTCGTGGTCGGCCGCCGCCAGTTCGTGGTGAATCTCCAGCGCGACGGCAAACGGCGCCATCGCGAGCAAGAGCGCGACGAGCAGCAACGCAACGAGCGACCCGGTTTTGAACTGCCTCAGGCGAGACACCATGACCCTGTTCGTACGTAGAGCAAGACGGCGTGAGTTGTAGCAAAAGGTTTCGCGTGATGCAAGGACGATCCGACTTGGTCTTTCTCCTATGGACTTTCCGCCCTGAATTCAGTATGTTGTGTCACCATACTACAATCAGCGATTCACCTAAAGGACGACCATGACCAGGCCGATAGACAACCAACACGTCATCGAAATCAAACCGCTGCCCTCCCCGCGAGAGGTGAAGACCCGTCTGCCGATCACGGACGACGTCTCCGAGCTGGTCTTTCAAACCAGGCAGGCGATCAGAAATATCCTGCATGGCCGTGATATGGAACGGCTCATCGTGATCGTGGGCCCCTGCTCAATTCACGATCCCGATGCCGCCTACGAGTACGCCGAGCGGCTC
>JAANMU010002259.1_pt1 | contig 14911 bp, 11 predicted proteins | sample 7279701 | NCBI WGS metagenome assembly JAANMU01 (sample SAMN14094539, study PRJNA606508) | bioreactor metagenome | isolation source: A lab-scale SPAN reactor treating ammonium-rich wastewater day 57 | place: Ireland: Galway | collected 2017-03-13 | reverse complement strand
TCCGCTTCAACGGCCGCAAGGCGGCGCATCGGCGAGCGGCGCTGAGCCGATTTCCCCGTCGGGCAAGGAATAGCCGTGCCCTCGCGACTCGCGCTGATCCTGTTCATCCTGTTCGCGCCGATCACGGTCCCGGTCTATCTGCTCTTTCTCGTCATTGCGAATCTGATTGCGGGGGCGTTTTACATCGTCGTCGAAGCGGCGCTCGCGCCGCTGCTGGGTCGGCCGATCGCCCTGTCGCGCGGCACGATGGCGCTGTTGACGGTGCCGGTGCTGGTCGCGGCGCCGCTCGTTGCCATCGCGCTGATGGTGCTGGGGCTGGTGCGGTGGATTGTGATGTCGCTCGCGGCGCTGGGTCGCTGGCAGGCCGGGGCGGCGACGCGCGGCAGCGCCGTGGCCGCGGGGTTGATCTGGTTCGTGGTCGCGGTGTGGACGACGATCGCCTGCATGAACGCGGCGTGGGGCGGGGCGCTGATCGGTCGGCCGATCGAGGGGCGCGAGCTGTTCGTGGAGTACGTGTCGCGCGGGCGCATGCTGCGACAGATGCCGGAATCGATGCAGGCGAAGCGGCGCGAGTTGATCGCACACCTGAAAGAGCATCAATCCGCCGCGCATTGGGAGTGGCGCTATCTGCTGACGGATCTGGAGGATGACCAGGCGCCGTTCGGCGGACTGACCCTCACAGTGCAGAAGCGCCTGACCGGAATGGCGTGGTACTTCATTCCCGGCGAAGTGTCGAGCGACGGACAGGATCACAGCCTGCTGCTGCTGGGAGCGCTGCTGTTTGTCTGGGTGCTGCTGATTCGCTGGCCGGGGATGTTCGGTGTCGCGCGATGGGGCTGGTCGCGATGGTACCTGTATGCGGTGCGCGTAGGGCTGGCGGCGTGCGCGATTTACTCGCTGCTGACCTGGGAACCGACGACGCTGTATCACCGGTTCTTTTTCGACGATTCGCCCGAGCTTCCGCTTGCGTTTCGCGTGTTCAGCCCGGCGTTGTGGCTGGGGCTGGATTATCAATCATTTGTGCGGCTGGAGTGGTATTACTTCAACGCGGCGTTGTGGCTTGTGCTGATCGGTGTCGCGGCGCTGATCTGGTGGCTGTCATGGCGGGTGAGTCCGTTTCTCGGCTGGCCGCGGTTTTACGTCGCGTTTCTCGCGGCGCGATTGCTTCAGCGCAAGCGGATCGCGTTTTTCTCCGTCGGCGCGGTGACGCTCTGCGTGGCGATGATGATCATCGTCATCAGCGTCATGGGCGGCTTCGTGGACAGCATCAAGGAGAAGGCGCACGGCCTGCTCGGCGATCTGGTGATGGACGGCAGCCTGCAGGGGTTTCCGTACTACCAGGGGTTCATTGACCGCATCAGCAAACTGACGGATCCGAAGTCGGGCAAGTTGATCGTGACTCAGGCGACGCCGCTGGTGCGCACGGTGGGAATCCTGCAATTCCCGACGAGCAAAAGCGCGCGAAACGTGGGCATCCTCGGGATTCGGCTCGATGAGTACATGCGCGTGACGCAATTCGGCAGCGATTTGTTCTACCACAATCGCTTTGGCGGCACATCGCTGGCCAGGCAGGGTCAGCCATTTTACGGCTTTGACGAGTCCGGCGTGGCGGCGCTGCCCGGCGACATGGACGCGAAATGGCACGCGTATCTGGACAAGCTGTCGCCTGAAGCACGGCGCGAAGAGACGCAGCGTTACACGCGCCGGCCGGGCGATCTTTTTCCCGGTCCCGGCGTCTTTGCCGGGCCGAAGGAGAAGCCGGTGATCGAAGGCGCCGAGTGGCCGGGCATCATCATCGGTCGGTCGATCGTGGCGCGGCGGCTGCCGACGGGCGAGTATCAGCGGTCGCCGAATCTGCCACGCGGCGAGCGGGTGATGCTGACGATCGTGCCGCTGACGCGCAGCGGAGACATCAGCACCGAGCCGCCCCCCAAGGCGGTGTTTCGATACGTGGATGACTCGCGCACGGGCATTCACGAGATCGACTCGCAGAACGTGTACGTGGAGTTCGATGCGTTGCAGCGGCTGCTGTCGATGGAGCCGCAGAAACGATCTGACGGCACGTCGGCCTCGGCACGATGCAGCCAGATCCTGATTAATCTCGATGAGTCACTTAGTCGAATCGGGGATCGTCCGACGCTTCAGCGTTACAAGGCGCTGATCGAGTCGGAGTGGCTGAAGTATCTTGACACGCTCCAGCCCGACGCGATGGAAGTTGCGATGCTTACAAATGTCGGAATTCAAACCTGGGAGGAGATGCAGGCGACGTATATCTCGGCGATTGAGAAGGAGAAGTTTCTCGTGTTGATCATGTTCGGCGTGATCAGCATCGTCGCGGTGTTTCTGATTCTGTGCATCTTCTACATGATCGTGCAGGAGAAAACGCGCGATATCGGCATCATCAAGAGCCTGGGCGGCAGCGCCGCGGGTGTGTCGGCGGTGTTCCTCGCCTACGGCGGGGCGATCGGGCTGGTGGGCTGCATCCTCGGGTCGATGCTGGGGATCGCCTTCGTGGACCACATCAATGAGATTCAGGACTGGCTGGCGCGGCTGAACCCCGACTGGCGCGTGTGGAGTCCGGAAACGTATTCGTTCGACAAGATTCCCAGCGCGTGGAAATGGTCGGAAGTGATCGGGATCGGAATCCTGTCGATCGTGTCGTCGGTGCTGGGGGCGTTGTTCCCGGCGGTGCGGGCGGGACGGACGTGGCCGGTGGAGACCTTGCGATATGAATAGCGAATTGCGAAGAGCGAATTGCAAAATTGGCCTGAACCGGATTGAGGATCGCGTGGCAAAACGAAGAGCACCCAACACAATGAAAGCGGTTCACGGTGATTGGACGGGCGGGACGCCCGTACCCCCCTTTCTGTTAGGCGCTCTAAGCCAACACGGCACAGCGGCGCATCGCTCTCTTTCGCCCTTCGCCCTTCGCCATTCGCCATTTGTCTATTCATGCGAAGGCACGGATCGGAGGTCGCGCCATGCCTGACCCCATCCTTCGCTGCGAGGGCATTCACAAAGCCTACCGGCTGGGACGGACGGAGTTGCCGGTCCTGCGCGGGGTGGATGTGCGCATCGAAGCGGGGCGGTTTGTCGTGATTACCGGAAGCAGCGGCAGCGGCAAGAGTACGCTGCTGCACGTGATGAGCGGACTGGATGTCCCGCAGCGCGGGCAGGTGTATTTCCGGCGGCAGCCGTTGTTTGAGCCGGAGGGCCTGCGGAAGATTCCGAAGGGCCGCGAGGAAGGTTTCGCTGGGACGGCCGAACCGGCCCGTGCTGCGGGCGTACAGGCTGGAGCGGCAACCGGCTCAACGGCATCGGGCAGCTCGCCTGCCGGGGCCGCTGCGTCAAGGGAGGCAAGATGGCCCCATCGCTTCCTGGCGCAGCAGCGGGACAATTGGCTGAACACGGCATTCGGATTCGTTTTTCAGTTTTATCACCTGCTTCCGGAATGCGACGTGCTGGAGAATGTGCTGCTGCCGGCGATGGTCGGTCGGCCGGTGGGGCATTGGTTGGCGAACCGCCGCGAGGCCGAGGCACGTGCGCGGGCACTGCTGGAGCGCGTCGGCCTGAAGGCGCGATTGCGACATCGACCGAACGAGTTATCCGGCGGCGAGCGACAGCGCGTGGCGATCTGCCGCGCGCTGATGAACGAGCCGGCGGTGCTGTTTGCCGACGAGCCGACGGGAAATCTGGACGCCAGGACGGGGCGGGAGATTCTGGATCTGCTCCGTGAGTTGAACCGGGGCGGTCAGACGCTGGTGATGGTGACCCACGACCGGGACCTGGCCCGATCGGCCGACGAGGTGGTGCATTTGGTCGACGGTCGGGTAGAATAATTCAGTGGTCTGTGGCCCGCTGTGCGAGGCCTGTGATTCGCCGCCTGACCACGTTGTATGGTTCATTTAGCCGGCGAACTTGTTCGCCGCTTGATATCCCGTCGCACGTCGTTCAACCGTAGAGCCCTGATCGCCCACGCGATCAAGACGAAAGAAAGCGAGGCGGGTACAATGAGCGTTTTGGAAAGTTCGAGGCGCGTAGCCAACATCGATCACGTTCGACCCAAGGGAGGCGCCACGATGGCCGAAGACTATACGCCGAACCCAAATCTCAAAATCTGGCTGAACGGCGAACTCGTGCCGACGGCCGAGGCTCGCGTCAGCGTTTTCTCGCACGGCCTGCTGTACGGCGACGGCGTGTTTGAGGGCATTCGCGTTTACAACGGGAAGATCTTTGAATGCCGCGCGCACATGCAGCGCTGGGACGCCAGCCTGAAGGCGATTCGCCTGTCGCTGCCGTGGACCTCCGATCAGCTCGTCGACGCGATGAAGGCGACGATCAAGGCGAACAACTGCAAGGATGGGTACATTCGCCTGGTCGGCCTGCGCGGCGCGGGCACGCTGGGCATTCATCCGTTCCGCACGATTCAGGGCGAGGCGTTCATCATCGTTGACAAGATTCAGATGTACCCGCCCGAGTTGTACGAGAAGGGCATGAAGATCGTCACCGCGGCGACGATCCGCAATCACCCGGCCGCCCTCTCGCCGCAGATCAAGAGCCTGAACTACCTGAACAACATCCTCGCGAAGATCGAGGCGATCGACGCGGGCTGTCTTGAGGCGGTCATGCTCAATCACGAGGGCTACGTCGCGGAATGCACCGGCGACAACCTCTTTATTGTCACACGCGGCAAGCTGCGCACCCCCGCGCCGCATTGCGGCTTGCTCGGCGGCGTCACGCGGCGACTGGTGATGGCCTTCGCCCAGAAGCGCGGCATCGCCGTTGAGGAGACGACCCTGACGCGGACCGATTTGTACTACGCCGATGAGATGTTCATCACCGGCACCGGCGCCGAGGTCTGCCCGATCAACGAGATCGACAAACGACCGGTCGGCGACGGCACGCCGGGCCCGATCACGAAGCAGCTCATCGCCGATTTCCGCGCGCACATCAAGAGCGGCGAGGATCTGCTGTAGTGCCGATCGCACGGGAAGGGTTCCGCGAGATCGCCCTGGCGACGCTGCTGTGCGGCGTGCCCGGCGCGGTGGGCGTGTATCTCGGTGTCTCGGGTAATCCGTGGTATCTACTGCTCGCGCCGCTGCTGGCGGTGTGGGTCTTTGTTCTCGCGTTCTTTCGCGATCCGCGACGCACGATCCCTTCGGAGCCGGGCGTCCTGGTCTCGCCCGCTGATGGTCGTGTCACCGAGGCGGCACGCCTTGAGCAGTGCGACGGGTTCGAGGGCCCGGTTCTGAAGATCAGCATTTTCCTCTCGGTGTTCAATGTTCACGTCAACCGCATGCCCTGCGGTGGGCGCATCGAGTCGGTGACGCACAAACCGGGGGAATTTCTCGACGCGCGGCATCCCGAATGCGGTGTGCGAAACGAATCGTGCACGGCCGTGATCGCCCCCGACGACGGCACGCCCGGCCCGGTCATCGTGCGTCAGATCGCGGGATTGATCGCCCGGCGGATCATCTGCCATGCGGCCGTGGGCGATCGCGTGACGCGCGGCCATCGCTACGGGTTAATCAAGTTCGGCTCGCGGACCGATGTGATTCTGCCGGCGGACAAGGGCCTGGAGCTGGCGGTGAAAGTCGGCGATACCGTGAGCGGCGGCAGCAGTATAATCCTTCGCCGGCGCGGGTAATCCGGTATTCGACTGCCCGCGTAATTGGCTCTTTGAGAAGCGTTGCATCATGCGAATCGTGAAGCTCGGCCCTGAACAGAAGCGCGCCCGCCGACGGGAGCGCGCGCTCAGGACCGTGGCCGTGTTGCCTTCGCTGGCAACGCTGGGCAATCTCATCTGCGGCGTCGGCGCGATCTACATGTGTTTGCTATCGATCCATGCGGCCGGCGGGGATCGCGAAATTCTCGCGATGGGCAGCGAGAAGCTCGAACGCGTCTTCCCCACGTTTCTGTCGATCGGCGCGTACCTGATCGTGTTGTCGATGTTCTTCGACGGAATCGACGGCCGCCTCGCGCGGTTCACTCGCAAGACGAGCGAGTTCGGCGCGCAGCTCGACAGCCTCGCGGACGTGGTGAGTTTCGGCGTCGCGCCGGCGATGCTGGTCATCACCATCGCCCATCCGGGACAAATCTCGCAGTTGTCGCGCTTGCAACTTATTTACTGGCGCGCCGAGTGGGTTATGGCGGCGGTGTTTGTCTGCTGCGCCGCGCTGCGCCTGGCGCGGTTCAACGTTGAGAATGTGCAGGATGAATCGGCGCACATGGGTTTTCGCGGGCTGCCGTCGCCCGGCGCGGCCGGCGCGATCGTCGGATTGGTGATTTTTCACCAGGACACGCTGCGCGATCTGCGCGAGTTCGCGCCGCTCTGGGCGCCGCAGGTGCTTGCGCTGCTGATGCCGCCGTTCGCGATGCTGCTGGGCCTGCTCATGGTCAGCCGGTTTCGCTATCCGCACATTGTGAACGCTGTCCTGCGCGGCCGCCGACCGTTCCGGCAGGTCGTGGCGCTGTTGATCGTGCTGCTGATCGGCTTCGTCGTGCAGCCGCAGTTCACGCTGGCCCTGACAACCGCGGCGTATGCCTTGAGCGGGCCGATCGCCGGCGCATGGCGGCGATTCACGACGGATGCAACAACGGCGGCGACGCAGACCGCCCCGCCTGGGGCGGACGCCGTCGTGCCGGCCGAAGACGACGACTCCCGCGATGAGTTTGAGGACACCGCGCGCCACGCGGGGTGATGCGTTCAATCCATCGCGCGGTTGGACGCGGCCGGCGGCCTTGAAAACTGCGATAGATAATCGATCATCTTCTGCGCCGGCGCGAAACCCAGGTCGCGCGCGATGAGCGTGTGTTTCCAAGCGAGATCATCTTTCCGCAGGCCCGCGTAAGCCGCGCCGAGCGCCGCGTGCGTGCGGGCCTTGTCCAGCCCGGCGAGCGGCGGCGAAGCATTCAGCGCACGCTCGAAGGACTCCACGGCGGCCGCCGAATCGCCGCGCGCGAACTGCACGACGCCGAGATTCGACCACGCGAACGACAGCGTCGGATCGATCTCGATCGCGCGGCGCAGCGCCAGCTCGGCCGCGCGGTGTTTGGACACCTGCAAGTGCGCTTCGCCGAGATTGCACTGCGCCACCGCGCAATCGGGATCCAGCTCGACCGCGCGCGACCACAACGCCACCCCATCGCGCCAGATTGCCGACTGCTGCCGCGTGATCGGCCACAACACCGCACTGGCGGCGAACATGGCGGCCACTCCGCCCCCCCACGCCGCCTTCGAATGACGCAACAGGCTCGCCAGCCCCGCCGCGAGCAACACGAACAGCGGCATGGTGGCGAGATAGGTATAGCGATCGGCCGTCAGTTGTTGACTGAACTGAATCAATCCGGCGTTGGGCAGGAGGATGATGAGGTATGCCAGCCATGCGGCGAACAATCCGGGTCGGCGGCGGATGTCGCTCGTGCACCATCGCGTCAATATCAGCAACAACATCACATTCAAGACATAAGGCGATTTCCAAATCGAGATGTCGGCGGGCAGTTGCTTGTAGGGGGTCAGGCGAGTCGGAACAACGGTTTGCACGGGGCCCAAGACTAGCGCGCTGCATGCGCTGCCGAGTCGGGCAGCGACGTTGAAATCCGCCAACGGCGCGCGAGAATCGTTGAAATCCTTCGCTCGCGCCGCAAAGATCGACACCGCGACCGCGACAGCGAAGAACGGCACCTTTTCCAATAGCAGCACGGGCCACGGAATGCACCGCGGCGACGGATTTGCGCGCCGCGCGAAAAGCCAATCCAGCAAGAACAGCACCGCCGGCAGCGTCACCGCAACGGCCTTGAACAACACGGCCATGACATAACAGGCAAAGCACACCGCGAGCCATTTGCCCCGTCGTCCGCGCGCCGGCATCCGCCACGCGCGCAAGTATGCCCCAACCGCCAGCAGAAAGAACAGCGCCGCCGGGAGATAGGGCTGACACGACGCCCACGCGACCGCCTCCACGCGCAACGGGTGAATCGCGAACGCAATCGCCGCGACAGCCGCCGCCCCGCGCAGGCGATTCAACGTCGCCTCGCGCGGCCCGAGTGCGCGCAGGAGAGCGAGCGTCACGCCGAACAGCGCCGCGCTCGTGAGACCGTGCAGAACGATGCTGACAACGTGATAGCCGCGCGGTTCAAGCCCGAACCACTCGTACTGCGCGCCGAGCAACATCCACGCAGCCGGCTGCCAGACGCCGAGGTGGTAGGTCCGCCACGCCCAGCGAACTTGCTCGACGCCGACGCCGCGATACGACTCGTTCTGGAGGAAGTTGCGATCATCGTCCCAGTTGACGAAGCCGTTGCTCGCGCAGTCCCAGAATGCGGCGACGGTCACCATCGCGACGGCGGCGCCGAATGCGAGCGTCACCCATGGCCGGCTCGACTCCGCGCGGTCGCGTTCGTGCAGAGTGCGTTGCCAGGCAGCCGTGGCGGAGTCGGCGTTCATGAGCGACATCGTCGGGCAGGTTGCGTCGAAAGACAAATGCCGCCTGGTTGCCCACGGCGCGTTGCGTTTTCGAATCGCGATGTGGTCGACGATCAACACGCGGTGGATGGCGGCGTACTCCAATTCGGACCTGAACCAGCGCCCAGAGCCGCAGGGTCGGAATTCTCGCACCCATGGAACGAGACCGGACCGCCAGCGGCGCGGCATGCGGGTTGCTCTCAATCCCTCGCAGTCAAGTGACGGGCGAAGCGGGGTCGCCCGAGGGGGATTCGCCGCGAGGCGAGGGGGAGGAGAGAGGCCATGGACGAGAATTCCTTTCAGAAGAAGCTGGCCGAGTTGGTTCAGGAGATCGGCAACCTGCCGGATGCGGAAAAATCCAAGATGACGGCGCTGGCCGAGCAGACCAAGGAGCGGCACGAGAAGCTGCGCAAGACCGTGAGCAGCTTGCAGGACTCGATTGATTATCTTCGCCTGTCGATCAAGTATCTGTTGTTCGATCTGGAGGCGACGCGGCGCGAAAACGCGTACCTTCGGAAAATGCTCGAAGAACAGTCGGGCAATCAGTAACTCTGCCCGCGCATCGCATTCCTTAATTCGCGTCTCTCATCACGCATTGAAGTCGACGGATCGCCATCCGTCGGCTTCTGCGCGCGTCCGAACGAGCTCGTGCGTCATCGCAGCGAGGGGAGCGAAACCGTCTGCACCGACACGATCGCCGCATGGGTGCGCAGCTCGTCGAGCACGTTCGCCGGCGGCTTTGCATCGAGACGCAGGACCATCAGCGCCGTGCGATCACGCCGCGAGAGCGTCATGTCCGCGATGTTTATCTGCCGATCGCCGAAGAGCGTTCCGACGACGCCGATCACGCCGGGCCGGTCATCGTTGAAGATCAGCGCGAGCGGCCCCTCGGGCACCATCTCCATGCGATAGCCGTCGATGGCGAGGATGCGCGGGCGACCGTCGACGAACACGGCCCCTTCGACCGCGTGCTTCGCGCCGCGCCGTTCGATCTCGATCGTGACGGTTTCGAGATAGTCGCGCTGGGCGGAGTGCGCCGCGTTCTGCACGTCGATGCCGCGCTGGCGGGCGAAGGCGGCGGCATTCACGAGGTTCAACCGCCCCTCGATGTGCGGACTCATCAGCTCGGCCAGCGCCTGCAGCGCGAGCGTCGGGCAGAGCGCCGTCAAATGCTGCTCCCCGTGTGTCGCAAGGAAGACACGATCCACGCCATCGGCGCAGAACGGCGCCAGCACGGCGGCCATCCGCGCCACCAGATCGAGGTAGGCCCGGTCGCGGTCGGTCAAATTGGCCGGCAGCCCGGCGACGTTCACCGCGCCGCGGATGCGCCCGTGCAACAGGTAATCGAGCAGTTCATCCACCGCATCAGTGGAGACGGCGGTTTGCGCTTCGGCGGTCGATGCGCCCAGGTGCGGCGTGAGAACGATGTTCTTCGCGCTTGGCAGCGGGCTGCCGACCGGCGGCTCGCTGGCGAAGACATCGACCGCGGCCCCGGCGAGCCTGCCGTTGTTCAATGCGTCAGCGAGAGCGGCCTCGTCGACCAGCGCGCCGCGGGCACAGTTGACCAGCACGGCCGACGGCTTCATTCGTGCGAGCTGCGCCGCGCCGATGAGATTTTTGTTATCACCGGTCATCGCGGCGTGCAGCGTCAGGCAATCGACGCGCGCGAGCAGATCGTCCAGCGTCGGCGCGATTCGCACGACGCCGTCCAGCGCCGTCTCGCCGCTCACGAACGGATCAAACGCCCACACCTCCATGCCGAACGCCAGCGCCCGCTCGGCGACCGCACGCCCGACGCGCCCCAGTCCGACGATGCCGAGCGTCTTGCCCGCAAGTTGCCGCCCGACAAAGGCCGCCCGGTCCCACGCGCCGCCGCGCACGTGCGCGTGGGCATCGGGGATGCGGTGCATCAGCGCGAGCAACATCGCCATCGTGTGCTCGGCCGTGGAGATCGTGTTGGCGTCGGGCGTGTTCATCACGAGCACGCCGGCCGCCGTCGCCGCGGGCACGTCGACGTTGTCGACCCCGACGCCGGCGCGCGCGATGACGCGTAAGCGCCCGGGCTTCGCGAAGACTTCAGCGGTGACCTTCACGCCCGAGCGAATAATCAGCCCGTCGTAATCACCGACAGTGGCCGCGAGATCCGCCGGCGAAAGTCCGGTGCGCACATCGACTGTGAGGCCGGCTGTGGCGCGCAGCCGGGCGAGGCCTTCTTCGGCGATCTTGTCGGCAACGAGAATTTTGAGCATGTCGATCCCCAAGCTTGTCGATTCGGCCGAACCGGGCTATGAGTTTAGAACCGATTGCGCAAGCTTGCGAGTGTCCAATTGACAGTCATGCATGCACTCGACAACCATTGACTCCGGCGCGATGCGGTCGAGGAAGAGTCTTTCGACTACACGCATGCGACAAAGCGAACAGGGGCCGTTTTCGTAGAGCCACGACAAGGAACTTAAGCCATCCCGTTCAAGACCCTTTCCAAAGACACTCAAGAGTGCCAGACCGATTCCATGTACGGCATCTTGATCGGCAAGAATAGCCCGTTCGATTGCGGCCTCAATGATTGAATTGTCGCCCGGAAGATAGTTGTATTCGAGTAACTCGATGGATTCTGCAATAAGGTAATTCGCAGATATGAAATCCATCGCGAGTTCACGTATCGCGGGGGCGACGAACTCTTCATGTCGAAGTGCAGACAAAGCCGCGATTGCAACATCAGTGTTTGGATGCTTGGCGCGAGCTATCAATAAATCAGGATCCAAAGGGAACTTTCGCTTCCGAAAGATCCGTCGAAACAAACGAAGTTTCTTCGAATCTTCCTCTGCGAGGAAATCATTCGCCGCGTTGACCAGGTCACTTTCCGAAGCGATCTTGGCCCAACGCCATGCAGAATAGAGTTTGTTGCGATATGGACCGTGCAAGAGATCAGCGTAACTCACAATATCAACCGGTTTGCGCGGTGGGGTGGTGACGTCTTTGACATCAAGAAACCCGCGGATACGAACATTGCGATTGGCGGCTTCCCGAAGCGCAGTCTCAATGGCTTCGCCTCCAAGTTCCTCTTTGAGATTGGCGATTTCAATTGAAACCATCCAACACTCTTCGGGATCCAAGCTCCCCCCGATGCGATCGGCAACGTACGTTAATCCCGCAAGACCATCCAGTTTGATCACATCAATGCCTGGACGCAGGCAGTCTGCCTTAGCACTACGATCAAACTGTTCGTATATCCAGCGTCGAAGGTCTTCGTGCCCCTGCTTTGCTGCATACACGATCAATTCCGACAGTTGATCGCGCAAGCGTTCATCCTGCGCCGAGCCAAGTGATTGCATTGCTTCGCCAACAAAAAACTCAAACTCGCAGGAGTGCTTGATCACATCATACAGGTACTCGGGCCGATGCCCCTCGCATTCAAGATCGTACGCCGGGCTTTCGAGTATCGCGTCGAGGATCTGATCATGATACTTCATGGAGGGGCTTTGCTGGAGACAAAGCACCGCACGACCAAGCCCTTTCTTGATTGCATCTGCAAATTGTGACTTGGTTAATTTATACATCGGGCCAGGAATGGAACCTATTCCGTAGCGTTGCCTCTGATGTGAGACGGAACTCTCTGCATCGCTACCGGTCAGCTAACTCCCTTCGCCTCGACCTTGATGACCATGTCGTGCATCGCCGCGATATCGGCCACCAGTTCGGCCGTCGGCTTGTCGCCCAGTTGGATCGTCGCCACGGCGGCTTTGGCCCCCTGGAAGACCGTGTTGTTCATCCCTTCCACGTTGATGTTCGCCCGGCGCAGCTTGTCCAGCACGGCCGCGAGCACGCCGACCTTGTCGTAGTGCCGCACGACAAGATGGCACTTCACCGGCGGGTTCGGCTCGATGTTCACGCAGTTCGGCGCTTCGCCGGTGGTCATGAAGCATTTGACGATACGCACGGCTTCGTCGGCGATGGCGCTCTGCGCCTGTTCGGTCGAAGCGCCGATGTGATGCGTGCCGACCAATCCGGGCAAGTCGAGAATCTCATCTACAAAAGCATCCTTGCCGCCGGCCGGCTCGGGGTCGAAGACATCCAGCCCGGCGCGGAGGCCGCGCGTCTTCATCGCATCGATCAGCGCCTTCTGATCGACCACGCCGCCGCGCGACGTATTGAGAAAGATCGCGCCCGGCTTCATCGCGGCGAACAGCTCCGCGTTAAACAGTTTCTTCGTCTCCGCCGTCTGCGCGAGATGGACCGACACCACGTCGGCCTTCTGGCACAATTCGCGAATGGTTTCGCACCGGCCGATTCCCAGTTCGTCGGCCCGCTGCTGCGTGAGCGAGCGCGACCACGCGATCACGGGCATCTCGAAGGCCCTGGCGCGCCGCGCGACGGCCTCGCCGATCTGGCCCATGCCAACGATGCCGAAGACCTTGCCCTTCAACCCGTCGGCCTTCGAATACTCCTTCTTGTTCCACTGGTGCGCACGAAGGTCGGCCGTGTTCTGCGGGATGCGCCGATCGACAGCCAATAGCAGGCCCATCGTCAGCTCCGCGACGGCCACCGCATTCTTGCCGGGGCAGTTGGCGACGAAAATCCCCCGGCGGCTCGCGGCGGCGACGTCGATCGTGTTTACGCCCGCGCCGGCGCGGATGATCAGCGCCAGATGCTTTCCCGCGTCGATCACGCCGGCCGGCACGTCGCGCCCGCGCACGACGAGAATGTCCGTATCGGCGACGGCCTGCGGCAGTTGCTCCAGCGTCAGATCGGGCTGGTAAGTGGTCTGCAGGCCCAGCTCGCGAAAGGCCGCCAGCTTGTCTTCCGGAAACTTCTCTGCAATCAGCAGCCGCATGGTGAACCCCGTGGCGTCGTGTGCGTGTCCTGCGACGCTTTGTCGCGTGAAAACGGGGTTCATTGTGCCGCGCGGCACGAAGTCGCACAACCGACCGATTGGATCGTATAATATTCCGGAGCGAGGCATCGCAGCCGACAACGGCGTGACCGCGTCGCATGGAAGGGTTGAAATGAAGCCATTACGAGAAGCACTGGAAGACGCGCTGGGCGCTCGTCCGTTCCAGCCGATCGAGGTCGTGCTGAAGGACGGTCGCCGGTTTGAGATTCGCCATCCCGAGGCGTTGGCGGTGCCGGCGGGCGACCGGGCCGGCGAGATCATGACCCCGGACGGCGAGACGCACGAGTTTGACGCGGCGCAGTTGGCATCGGTCCGCCGGTTGCAGATGTCGTCGCCGGGCGGGCCGGGGCGCGCGAGTTAATCGACGGGATTCACTTCGAGGCACGAAAGATCGCGTGTCGGATACGGCCTTCATACTCATCGTGGAAGACGAGCGCTCGCACGGCGAAGCCATCAAGGAGGGCCTCGAGCGCGCGGGGCACGTCTGCCATCTGGTGGAGTCGGGCGACGAGGCCCTGGCGTCGATGCGCGCCCGACCGCCGCACGTGGTCATCACGGACTATCGTCTGGGCGGCAAGGTCAACGGGCTGGAAGTTCTGTACGCCGCGAAATCGGTCAGCACGTGGACGCAGGGCATTCTCATCACCGCGCACGGCGACGAACGACTGGTGCGCGACGCGCTGGTGGAGGCCGGGGCATTTGATTACCTGCCTAAGCCGCTCGACCTCGAGCAGTTGCGCGATGCGGTGCAGCGCGCGGCGCGCAAGGCCATGACCCTGCGCGAGAACTTCATGCTCCGCGAGCAGTTAGGCCAGGCCTATTCATTCGAGGGCATCATCGCGGCGAGCAGCGCGATGCGCGGCGTGCTCGATCGTGTGCGCCGGCTGGCGAACACGAAGCTGACGGTGCTCATCTACGGGGAGTCGGGCACGGGCAAGGAGTTGATCGCGCGGGCGATTCACAACAACTCCGACCGCCGCCGCAAGCCGTGGATTCCCGTGAATTGCGCGGGCATCTCCGAGGGCATTCTCGAATCCGAGTTGTTCGGTCACGTGAAGGGCGCGTTCACCAATGCGCTCACTGACCGGCGCGGGCTGTTTGAGGAGGCTGACGGCGGCACGATCTTTCTCGACGAGATCGGCGACATGCCGCTGGCGATGCAGAGCAAGCTGCTGCGCGTGCTGGAGAACGGCGAAGTGGTGCGCGTCGGTTCGAGCAAGCCCGTCAAGGTGGACGTGCGCGTCGTGGCGGCGACCAATCGCGATCTGAAGGAGGCGGTGAACAAGAAGGAGTTTCGCGAGGACCTTTTCTTCCGCATCAATCAGGCCGACATCAACCTCTTGCCGCTTCGCGACCGCAAGGAAGACCTCGCCCCGCTGATTCACCATTTCATCGAGCAGGCCAACGAACTGCACGGCAAAACGGTGAAACACGTGACGCCGGAATGCCTGCGCCTGTTGTTGAACTACCGCTGGCCCGGCAACGTGCGCGAGCTGCGCAATGCGATCAACCAGATGGTCGTCTTCGCGTCGGGCGACACGGTCGATGTGAAGGAC
>JAANMU010002253.1_pt1 | contig 14933 bp, 15 predicted proteins | sample 7279701 | NCBI WGS metagenome assembly JAANMU01 (sample SAMN14094539, study PRJNA606508) | bioreactor metagenome | isolation source: A lab-scale SPAN reactor treating ammonium-rich wastewater day 57 | place: Ireland: Galway | collected 2017-03-13 | reverse complement strand
CATCCGGGAAGAGCAGCACTTTCATGCCGTTGTCGAGGGCGTACTCGGTGATGCCTTCGACGCTGCGAATCTTCTTCGCCTCGCCGGCGGCGTGCAGCGCGGCCGTGGTTGACAGGAAGCAGACAACGACGCCGGCAATGCAGACCGGTCGCCACGATTTTGTGAACGATTTCACGGCGATTCCTCCCGAAAGAAAATGTCTCTGTTTTCGACTGAAGCGGGGGAAGATTGTACCGCCGATGCGTGCTTTTCACAAGCGCCGCCGAATTCCGGTTGACCGCGAATGAGCGAATCGCACCCGGCTCGAATCGAGCCGATCTGGGGACTCGTACGGTGAGGTTGATCGTTTGCGCAAGACCACCGGGCCGTCACGGCCCCGCTCTGATCACGGCAAATACGCCGCGAGAAACAGCGCGATGTCCGCCCCGTCTGCCGCGTTGTTCCCATCCAGATCGCTTCGATCGATATGATCCGGATCGGTGTCCGCACCCAGCAGCACCTGCACGAACAAATCGACATCCAGCTCATCCGCGTCGCAATCCGCATCAATATCCGCCGCCACGACGCACGGCGCGACGCTGAATCGAATCACCGCATCGCCGCCGGCCGTGCCCTCGCCCGAGGGCAGCGATGCCGGGCTTGATGGGTCAGCCATCTCGCCGTCCAGCGCCATGCCGCTGTTCACAGCCGTGAGCGTGTCGCGGATCGTCAGCGTGTAGCTGTCGGGCGGCAGCGGATCGGCGAAGTTCAGCACCACGGGGTTCACGTTCGCGCCCGAGGCCAGCGTGAAGGCGACCGGGCCGGTCGAATCGCCGACGACCGAAAAATCGCTTGCGGTTGTATTGACATTTGTGTGCAGCCAGACGCTGACCTGATTCGCGCCCCCGTCCACGGTCGCGCCCGGCGCCGGCGTCGTCGCGACGATCTTCGGCGGACCGGCGACATACGCCACGCTGCTCGTCGTGCCGCGAAGAATCCACGGACCGGGATCAAATGCCACGGCCGTCACCGCGCCGCTGACGGGGATCACAAACCACTGGGTGCGAGCCGTGTTGTTCGCGATGACGGTCTGCGGGCTGCCGCCGATCGTCGCCTGAAGTCGCACGGGCATCTCATACACGCTTAGCACCTGAGGCGGCGAGCCGGCCGTCGCCGTCTGCGTCTGGGCGATTCTCGCGAGAAGGTAGTTCTGCCCGTTGACGCTGACTGACTGCCAGCCGTATTGATACGTCGGCGCGCCGCGGTTGTAGACATATTGATTAAAGAAGGGCGTCAGCTCGACGCCGCTGACGTTCTCCGCGAGGATGGCGAAGTCGTCGGTCGTGGCGGCCGAGTACTCGTAGGCCGCTCGATACGCGGCGAGGATGTCAAAGAACGCCTCATCGCCGACGATGCCGCGGAGCATGTGCAGGACCCACGCGCCCTTGTTGTAGCTGTAGGTGCTGGAGAAGACCCGGTTCATGCCCCCGCTGACGACGGTCGCGGGATAAATATAGACCGAATCACCACCGCCGTTGCTCGAAGGCCGATGGGCATTCACGGCCGCCTGATACGCCGCGGGATCGACCACCCCGGTCTTGCGTTCGTCCCACAGGCACTCGCTGTACGTCGCGAAGCCCTCGTTCAGCCAGATATCGCTCCACGTCTTGCACGTGATCATGTCGCCCCACCACTGATGGCCCAGCTCGTGCGCGGTGACGCCCTCGTTGAAGGTGCCCTGGCCGGTCATGGTCTGGTGTTCCATGCCGCCGCCGAAGTTGAAATGGTAGATGCCGTACTTTTCGTTGATGAACGGATACTCGCCGTAGATCGGCCGAAACGCCGCGAGCATGTCGACGCACTTGCCCCAGCTCGCGCGATTGGCCGGCGTATCGCTGTTGGGGTAGATGTAGAACTCCACCGGCATCGTGCCGCCGGGGTACATGTAAGTCAGTGTCCACGTGTTGTAATTTGTCGCGGCGAACGCCAGAAGATACGTGGACATCGGGTAGTTCGTCGCCCAGTTGTATCGCTTGCGATTGCCGCTCAACGTGTCCACGCCGAGCAGCAAGCCGTTGGACGGCACCACCCAGTTGTTCGGCGCGGTCAACGAAAACTCAAACGTCGCCTTGTCGCCGTTGTCCCCCGGGTCGTTCGTCGTCCCGTCTTTCGCCGGCCACCACGTGTACGCGTACCACGCTTCGCTCAACGTCGCGACGACAGCCGTGCTACCGCCCGTTTGGGTGTCGACTTCAATCGAGCCGAACCCCGCGGAAAACGACGTGCCGGTGTATTCGATGGTCAGCGTGAACACTTCGTCGGCATTGTACGCGCGGTCGAGCGTCGCAAGCCGCGTTGTCGTGTTGACCGTCGCGACCGAGATCGGCGTCGTACCGTTGATCAGCGCGCTGGTGATGGTGTACTGCGTGCGCAGGCGAAACGTGAACTCCGACAAACCATCGACCAGCGACTTGATCGTCATCACATTCCGGCCGGTGACGGTGCAGTTGTTGTTCGCGGTGTTGATGTTCGAGATTTCGATATCCAGGTCGTAATGCAGAACGTCGGTATCGGTCAGCGCATCGCGCAAACCGGCCGCGCCCGGCGATTCCGCATCCTGCTCCGCCGCACGATCGCGCAGGACCGCCGCATGAGCCTTCCCGCATCTCGGGCCGTCCGCATCAGCACACGGATCCACCGGCGGCTCGACCGGCCCGAACAGACCGGTACACCAGAATGCCAACACAAACAATTGAATTGTCACCACCACTCCACCTTTCCCCCCGATCCCCCGGAGCTACCCATCCCTATTATAACTGCTCGCCGAGCGTGCCCGAGATGCAGAATCGGCCCGAGCCGCCGCCGTCATGCGGCGGAAGATTCCGAGCCATAACTGGCCCGGCTCGTAAAGGCGTCTGGTAATTGACAGCCCTTCTGCGGCGTCCTAACGTAGCCCCTATGGCCGTGGACCTTCGCAGCTACACGTTCCTCGACAGCCTTCAGCCGCAGTTCGCCTCGTTTCAGGCGACGGTCTCGCAGGGATTCCTGCCCAATCCGTTTCAGGCGGCGCTGTTTGTGGAAATTTCCCCCGGCATCGAGATCAACCGCGTGACCGATATCGCGCTGAAAAGCACGCGCGTCACCCCCGGCATGCAAATCGTCGAGCGGCAGTACGGCATGTTGGAGGTCCACGCCGACAGCCAGGCCGATGTCCGCGCGGCGGGTCAGGCCATCCTCTCCGCCCTGGAGCTGAAGGAAGAAGACCGCATCAAGCCGCGCGTCCTCTCCAGCCAGGTCATCCGCCACGTCGATGCATACCAGACGCAATTGATCAATCGCATGCGCCACGGCAACATGATCCTGCCGGGCCATTCGCTGTATGTGATGGAGCTGGAACCTGCCGCCTATGCAGCGCTCGCGGCCAACGAAGCAGAAAAGGCCGCGAACATCAACATTCTGGAAGTCCGCTCGTTTGGAAGTTTCGGGCGCGTGTACCTCGGCGGCGAGGAGCGGGACATCGACGTGGGCTATCGCGCGGCCGAAGCGGCAATCGCCGGTGTGACCGGGCGCAGCGCGAAATAGTCCGTGGCCCCGGGTAGCGTGGGCGTCCCGCCCGCTTGGATCGAGTAGGCTCGCGCCCGCCGGCAAGGTACGAGCGGCTCGGTTGCAGGATGGGCTGACGACAAGATTGGACGGCATGACCAGGAACGTTGGCTGACCTGGATGGAGGATTGCGGTGAGCACCGAAGCATTGGGAATGATCGAGACGCGCGGATTCGCCGCGATGGTCGAGGCGGCCGACGCGATGGTGAAGGCTGCCAAGGTCGAATTGGTCTCGTACGAGAAGATCGGCGGAGGCTATGTCACCGCAATCGTGCGCGGCGACGTGGCCGCCGTTCGGGCCGCCTGCGACGCGGGCCAGGCTGCTGCGGCGCGCGTGGGCGAGGTGGTCGCGGTGCATGTCATCGCTCGCCCGCATACAAACGTGGACATCGCCTTGCCCCTGGGCCGCGCCGAGCAGGCGAAGAAGGCCGGAAAGTAGCGGCTGCTCTTCTGGAGCGCGTACGCAATCCGAGCCGCGACCGTTAGGGAGCGCCGGGTAACCGTTCCGCGAGCGGCGAGTCGCGAATGCAGGAAATCAGCAGAGCCGGGCCGGGTCGGTCCGGTGCATCGGAGTGGAGCTTCGAACCGCTCAACGACTTCCAGGAATCCGGTTCGACACGAATCGGCTCTGATCAACTTGGTCTAGATCATGCTGCTCGCCCAGGTCATCGGCACGGTCGTCGCCACCCGCAAGGAACCCAGCCTTAGCGGGCTGAAGATGCTCGTGCTCAAATGCGTCGATCTCGACGGCAAGCCGACCGGGGCGACGGTCGTCGCGGCCGATGCCGTCGGCGCGGGCGTCGGCGAGATGGTGCTGTACGCCGCCGGTTCCTCGGCGCGACAGACCGAGGCGACCGACAAGAAGCCGGTCGACGCCGTCGTCATGGCGATCGTCGATCAATGGGAAGTCGGCGGGGAGACGAAGTACAAGAAGAATTGAGAATGGCGAATGATGAATCGGGAATGGTCGACGCCGAAGAGTAACCACGCTGCGCGACCAACTTTTGCTATTCGCTATTCTGTCTGACGGCTGTCACCGCCTGACTGTTTGATACGATCTTTGCAATACGCCGAGCCGCTCGACGCTCCCTGACGGTCGCGGCTCGGATGGGTGGCGCTCGCATGGAAGCCTGGAGCATGAACCGTGTCCTCCCTCGACGATAGCCAGATCGGCGCCATCGCTGCTCGCGTGTTTGACCGGCTGCGAACCGGCGCCGCGACCGGCGCGCCCAGCCTCCCACCTGCCCAGCGCGAAGCCCTCTCGCGCGGCGGCGCGCTGCCCGCAGGCGTCTTTCGCACCATCGACGAGTGCGTCGCCGCGGCTGCCGAGGCGTTCAGGCAATTCAAACGCGTCAGCCTCGACAAACGCAAGGACATCATCGCCTCCATCCGCGAATCGATGTTCGCCAACGCCATCAGCCTCGCCCGCGACGCACACGACGAAACCGGCCTGGGCCGCGTCGAAGACAAGATCATCAAGAACCGCCTCGTCACGCGAAAAACCCCCGGCCCCGAAGTCCTCGAGCCTCGCGCCACCTCCGGCGATCACGGCCTCACGCTCATGGAGCGCGCCCCCTTCGGCGTCATCGCCGCCATCACGCCGACCACCAACCCGACGTCCACCATCATCTGCAACACGATCGGCATGGTCTCGGCCGGCAACACCGTCGTCTTCAACGTGCATCCCAACGCGAAGCGCGTCTCATGCCGCAACGTCGGCCTCATTAACGAGGCGATTCAACGCGCCGGCGGGCCGCCCAACGTCATCACCGCCCTGGCCGAGCCGACCATCGAGTCAGCCCAGCAGCTCATGCAGCATCGCGGCGTGCGATTGCTCGTCGTCACCGGCGGACCGGGCGTCGTGAAGGCCGCCATGGCCAGCGGCAAACGCGCCGTCTGCGCCGGGCCGGGCAATCCGCCCGTCGTCGTCGACGAGACGGCCGATATCGACAAGGCCGGTCGCGACATCGTGCGCGGCGCATCGTTCGACAACAACGTGATCTGCACCGACGAGAAGGAAGTCTTCGCGGTGGAGGCGATTGCCGACAAGTTGCTGAAAGTGATGCAGGCCAACGGCGCGATCGTCCTGACGCCGCCGCAAACCCGCGCCTTGGAAAAGGTCATCTTCGAGGAGACGCGCGGCCCGCGCAAACCGGGCGTCATCAATCGAAAGTGGATCGGCAAGAATGCGAACGTCATTCTCGAACAGATCGGCCTGCGCGTGCCCGATACCGTGCGGCTCGCCGTCCTCGATGTGCCGGTCGAGCATCCGCTCATCTGGACCGAGCAGCTCATGCCCGTCTTGCCCGTGGCGCGAGTGAAAAGCGCCGACGAAGCCATCGACCTCGCCATTGCAGCCGAACACGGGTTCGGCCACTCCGCCGCGATGCACTCGCTGAACCTGGCGAATCTCTCGCGCATGGCCCGGGAGATCAATTGCAGCATCTTCGTGAAGAACGGGCCGATTTATTGCGGCCTCGGCGAGGGCGGCGAGGGATATTGTTCCTTCAGCATCGCCAGCCCCACCGGCGAGGGCCTGACCGACCCGCGGACCTTCTCCCGCGAGCGCCGATGCGTGTTGGTCGATCATTTCAGAATCGTCTAGGGGCCAAACGTGTCCGACGCACCCGCCATCGCCCTGATCGAATACGCCAGCATCGCACTCGGCACGCGCGCCGCCGACGCGCTCGCCAAGAAGGCCCCGGTGGACATCATCCGCGTCGGCACGTTCCAGCCGGGCCGATTCGCCATTCTTTTTGAGGGCGAAGTTGCCGCCGTGCAGGAATCTTTCACCACGGGCTGCCAATACGGTGCTGACAGCCTGATCGACCGCGTGCTACTGCCCGACGTCGATCGCTCCGTGTATGCCGCCATTGGCGGCGCGACGACCGACTGGTCGCCTGACACGCTTGGCATCATCGAGACGCCGACGCTCGCGGCCGTGCTCGAAGCCGCCGACGCCGCGGTGAAGGGCGCGAACGTGACCCTCGTTCAGCTTCGCCTTGGCGATGGCCTGGGCGGCAAAGGACTGGCGTACTTCACCGGCGAGCAGGCGGACGTGGAGGCGGCGATTGAAATCGGCTGCACCCGCATCGCCAATCGCCCTGCGCCGGCATGCAGCAGCATCACTCCGCGCTGGGACGATGCCGTGCGCGAGAAGCTGTCGCGCTCGACGCGTTTCGGGGAGGGCTGGTGATGCACCTCGGTCGCGTGATGGGGACGCTCGTAAACGCGGTCGCTTACAAGGGCCTGACCGGCGTTCCGTTTCTCATCGTGCAGCCGTTGGACAAGCAGCAGCACCCGGCGGGCGCGCCGATTGTGTGCTGCGATGCGACGCGGATGGCCGGCCCGGGCGAGTTGATTTACTTCGAAGGCGGGCGCGAGGCGGCCATGGCGCTGGAGGAAGCGTTTGTGCCGGTGGATCACACGATCATCGGAATCGTGGACGGCGTGGACCTGCCGGTCATGGAGCCGCCGAGGCGGGGAGGCGCGTCGTGATTCTCGGCATCGTCCGCGGCAACATCTACTCCACGATTCATCACTCGATTTGCACGGGCAAGAAGTTGATGATCGTCGATCACATTCACGCCGACGGCGCGCCGACGGGCAAGTATCTCATCGCTGTGGATTCGGTCGGCGCGGGGCCGGGCCAGCGCGTGCTCGTGCTCGACGAGGGCAACGGCGCGCGTCAGGTGTTGAACGACTCCAAAGCCCCCGTGCGGTCGATCATCGTCGGGATCATCGACGAGATCAGTGTCGCCATCCCAGCCTCAAGCGCCCGTCATGGATCCGCCGAGGCGGGCGAGCGGGCACCGAGGGCGACAGAATAGCGAAGGGCAAGTGGCGCGACGTAATGTAGAATGTAGAATTAAGAATGTAGAAAGTGTGTCCCGCGGCGGAGAAGTTGTCAATTGTGCGACAGCCTTTCTACTTTCTAACTTCTACATTCTTCATTGGACCGTTACCTTTCAACGACACGCGAAGTCATCGGCAACTAAATGGAAACCCTCCTCCTCATTGCTCTGGCCGTCGTCTCCCTCGCCGGCATCGCCCTCGCCGCATTCACCCTGCCCGGTTCATGGCTCATCCTTGCATCCGCCATTGGCTACGACGGGTATTTCGGCTGGCAGCGATTCGGCTGGAAATGGCTCGTCGTCCTCGGCGCGATCGCCCTCGCGGCCGAAATCATCGAACTGGCCGCATCCGCCATCGTCGCGGGCAAGGCCGGAGCCAGCCGCCGCGCAGCCATCGGCTCGCTCATCGGCGGCTTTGCTGGCATGCTTCTCCTTTCCGTCCCCATCCCTGTGATCGGTTCCATCCTGGGCGGCTTCATCGGCTGTTTCATCGGCGCGCTGGCCGGCGAAATGACGCTGCGCGATGACCTGCGCACCGGCGTGCGGGTCGGCGTCTTCGCCACCCTCGGGCGACTGCTCGGCATGATGGTCAAAGTCTCCGCCGCCATGGCCATCGCGGGCGCCGTCGTCTCGCTCGCATTCATCGCGACATGGTAGAATGGGTCGATGCATCGCGTCGCCCGGATCATGCCCCGACTTGCTCGATTCGCGCTGCTCGCCCCGATCTGGACGGCACTCGCCGCGGGATTGCTTCCGCTGATTCTGCAACCGAGCGCTGGCCACGCAACCCCGCCGGCGCAGCCGTCGACTTCGCCCAGCACACAGTCGACGACGCAACCCGGCGCACGCACGGCGCAATCGCCGCTGGCCCATCGCGTCGATACGCTTGTTACCCAACTGGGGGATCGCGACTACCGTCGCCGCGAGACCGCACAGCAGGAACTGGCCGCACTGGGCGCTGCCGCCCTGCCGCTGCTCATTCAGCGCGTCCCGAATCCTGACGCGGAGATCAGCGATCGGCTCATCACGCTGATCGGCACGCCCGCCGCCCTGGCTCATCGCATCGAGTTCGCGGCGCGCCTGCTCGAGACGGCCGACCCGGACCACATGGAACGTGCCGTGTACCTGCTCTTTGATGATCCGGCGGCCGCCTGCGAGCCGTTCAAGCTGCGCGTTCGCGGCGCAACGGGCGCGCTCGCGGCGATCTGCGCCCCCATCATCGAGCAACTGGATCGCTGCCGCGCGTCAGACGAAAACACGCGGAGCCACATCGAAAAGATTCGGCGCAAAAGCCCGGCCAAGGCGGAGGAAACGCTTCAGAAAAACAAGGAGGGGTTTCTCTACAACGCCGAAGCAGCCTACTGGTCGGCCGTGGAGGCCCTGGCGGCGTACATCGAGCAGGAAACACCAGACGCCCGCAGTGGATCCCCGGCATCCCAGCGATCCGCGCCTTAACCGGCGTATCGTCAGATGTGCGCAACGACGGGGTTCGAAGAGCGGGAGCCGGGGTTGCCCTGCGACCCCAGCAACACGTCCATAATAGACGTTTTGCGTAATACCGCCCGAACGGCGTCGCTGACTTCCAGTTGCGATCGATCCAGGGTCGTCTGCACGGTTGGCGGTAGCCCCTTCACCGTCGACGGCTTGGTCGGATCCGACATCAACGCCCCGACGCCGTCGAACACGTCATAGAGCGTGATCGCCTCCATCGGCTTGTTCAACCGGAATCCGCCGCGCGGGCCGCGATCCGATCGAAGTACGCCGGCGTTGGCCAACTGGCTAAGAATCTTCGCCACGTAGGCCTTGGGGAGGTGATGCTTTTCCGCCACGTCGCCGGCGCGCACGCCGAGCGGAGCGGTGGCACCGCGCTGCTGCTCGGCGATTTCATAAATCGCGAGCAGCGCATAAGCAGCTGTCTTTTTTCTCAACATGGGCGACGCTCCTGTTGGATGCCCGCGCGATGGGCGTCGCGCGGCATTCCAAGGGCGGGGGTCGAACGGTCGCTCGTGCGAGCCGTGGGTCGCCGTTCCTGAAGTCTGACCACCCTCAAAGCGTCGTGCTCGCTTCAAGGGTTTCAGACCCGGGGAATCCTAGTAAGCGGAAATGCCCTCTGCCACCGGATTCCGAGTATCATTAAAGACTAACATTCGAGTTGCCGGACGCCAAGTGAATTCAAACTTTTTGTGCCCCATTTTCGGGCGCGCTTCGCGTCAGCGCTCTCCGGTGAGCCGAGTACCACGCGATGGATTCACGCGATCACAAGACTCCGCCAAGCTGGCTGCGTGCGCTCGGTCGACATGACTTGCCGCCAACACTCATCGCCGACGGGCGGCCCTATCGGCTCATCAAAACGTTTAAGCACGACTTCTTCGCCGCGACCGGCCTCTATCAATCCGAGACCGGGCACAAGATCATCTTCAAGGTCGGACGCGTCGCGACGCTCATGGGCATCCCCCTGTCGTTCATCGGGCGCTACCTCGCGCGGCACGAGGCCCGCCTCTACACGGCCGCGCAAGGCATCGAGGGCGTCCCGCGATTTCTCGGTCGATACGAAAAGACCGGAATCCTTCATGACTTCGTGGAAGGCGCTCCCCTGTCAAAAGATGGCACGCTCGCGGATGATTTCTTCCCCCGGCTTGAAGCCCTGCTTGGTGAGATTCACCGCCGTGGCATCGCCTACGTCGACCTCGAAAAGCGCGAGAACATCCTGCTGGGCGACGACGGCCGCCCGCATCTGATTGATTTTCAAATCTCGTGGCGAACCGGTGACGGCTTCTTCGGGCGGTCCTGGCCCGCGCGACGAATTCTTGCCACGCTTCAATCCGCCGACCGGTATCACCTGTACAAACACTGGCGGCGCATGCGGCCCGATCAACTCAACCCGGCGCAGATCGACGAGACGTATCAGGCGCCGATCTGGATCCGATGGCACCGGTTCTTCTTCCGGCCGCTGACGCTGCTGCGGCGGCAGATTCTGGTCTGGCTCGGCGCGCGCGACTCCGCCCGAGTCCGCTCACCAGGCTGACGCGACGTTTCGCCGATCGCGCGGTATAATCCCACCACTCGATGTCAGCAATCTGCACGCTGTGATCGTCAGCCGCGATCGATTCCATCTAACGAACAACACGGAATAAGAGGCACCTCGCATGGTCATCACCGCCGCACAACGCGATCTCGTCGATTCGTTTCGCTCGTCCTTTGAAGACGCCTTCGCCCGCGATGAACGCTTCAAAACACCGGCCCGCCACGATCGGCCGGACGGCTCGACGCTCGCCGTGCGCTGGCCCACCGCTGCCAACGAGCACGTCTGGCTCGAAATCGCCGTGCGCCCGCTTATCCCGCAGGTGCGCGTCGGCATCCTCACCGACGACCGCTGGAAGAGCGAGGACTTCGAGGAGAAGATCGAAGAATCGGGCGACACGATGTCGGAGTTTGTCGAAATGGGATTCGAGGAGGCCGGCCTCACGTGGCTCGACCCGCCCGTCGAACATTACCGCGAAGACCGGACTTTTTTCTACTTCGCGACGGCCGTGGAGCTGCCGCGCCTCGACGACCTCGCCACGCCCGCCGTCCGGGAGAAAGCCCGGCAGATGTTCGAGGGCTACTACCACGCCTTCGGGCCGTATCTTGAATAGCCCCGCGCTCGCTCAAGCCCGCTCGACCAGGAACAATTGTTCCTTCACATGCAACGGGCGATTGCGAAGGTTGCGGCTACCGCGAAACGCGTTGTAGGCCGTCTCAATCACTTCGACGCGCCCGAACCGTGACAGCGTCGCATCGAACTGCTCGCGCGAAATGAACCCCTCGCTGTTGTAGGAGATCAGCATGTGCGTCGCCGGCGTGTGCGTGAGGAGGTCTTCCAGGGCATCCCGCGCCGCCGCACGCCGGTTGTACGCCGATCGCTGCCAGCCCTGCGCAATGCCCGACACGTCGCTGATGGCCGCCGGTTCTTCGTACGTGGCGATCAGGTTGAGCATGAAGTAATTGGAGCCGTAGGGATGCTGGTTGTACGGCGGGTCAAAATACGCCACGTCCAGCAGCGGTAAGCCTCGCACCAGCCGATTCGCATCCTCCCGATGCACCTGAACATCACACTCGAATCGGCTGAAGACTGGGAACGGCAGCTCGATTCGACCGAGGATGCGCGCGAGCGCGTCGCCGTTCTGTCCGCCGAATCGACCAACTCCTCGCGCGTCCTTGTAGAACCCCTTAAAGACCCCCGACGTGTTGTTATGAACCGACGCCTCCGCGAGCAGCGGCGCGAGGAGAAACGGTTGCATGGCCTGCGGCACACCATGTATCGCCGTACGAATCGAGTCAATCCGCATGGCGTTGTCGACCGTGAAGAAGACGCGCTCGCCGGGCTGAATCGCGTCATCGCGCGCTGGTGCATACAATCGTCTTATGAAGCCGTTACGAACGGGAAGCGACCGCGCTGCTTCCCTTGCCCGCGCGTGATACCGGTGCAGCTCCTCGAAATCAATGCCCGACGCGTTGGCGAGATAGCACTCGCCGATCACCTTCGAATAAGGCTCCAGGTCGTTTGAGATCAGCCGCGTCGCGTGCCGCTTAAAGAAACGCGACACGACGCCCGATCCGGCGAACGCATCCAGGATGCGCAGCCGCTCCCGTCCCAACCGGCGACGGACTCTCCCCAGCGCCGCGTCAATTGTGTGCAGCAGGCTGCGCTTGTTGCCGAGGTAGGTGATGAGTTGCTCGCGGAGGTAACGTTCATCCTCCGAATGTGCAGGCGACGCGCCGCCAGTCGGCACGGGTCCGGCTGCTGCGATGCGAAACGTTTCAGTGGTCGCCGCCATGTGTCATCACCTGTCGCATCGTTGTACCGGTCGCGATGCGTTGCGGCAACAAAAAAACCGGCGAAGCAGGTCGCTCCGCCGGTTGTTGGATTAGCTCTTGAGATTTCAAACCACCGACACGAAATCGGGTTTCAACCCAGTTCTTCCGGGTGAATCAGGTTCCCATCGCGATCCATGAAGCCCTCCAGCTTGCGGCAGCGGACCGGGTGCTGGAGCTTGCGGATGGCCTTGGCCTCGACCTGTCGCACGCGCTCGCGCGTCACCTTGAAGATCTTGCCGACTTCCTCAAGTGTGTACGTGTAGCCGTCGCCGATGCCGTATCGCAGCTTGATGATCTCCCGCTCGCGATAGGTCAGGCTCTTGAGCACCTGCTCGATGCGCTCCTTGAGCATCTCGTTGCTGGCCGTGCTGACCGGGTTCTCGGCTGCACCGTCCTCGATGAAATCGCCGAAGTACGAGTCCTCGCCCTCGCCGACCGGCCGATCCAGCGAGATCGGGTGGCGGCTGATCTTCAGGACGCGCCGCACTTCGGCCATCGGCATCTTCGCGCGCTTGGCGATTTCCTCGATGGTCGCCTCGCGGCCCAGTTCCTGGAGCAGGTCGCGCGAGATGTTCCGCAGCCGGCTCATCGTCTCGATCATGTGAACCGGGATGCGGATCGTCCGCGCGTGATCGGCGATGGCCCGCGTAATCGCCTGGCGAATCCACCACGTGGCATACGTGCTGAACTTGTAACCGCGGCGGTACTCGTACTTGTCCACGGCGCGCATCAGGCCGGTATTGCCTTCCTGAATGATGTCGAGGAACGACAGGCCGCGGTTGCGGTATTTCTTGGCGATGGAAACGACAAGCCGAAGGTTTCCGCCGGAGAGTTTCCGCTTGGCCTCTTCATACTCGGCAAAGACACGTCGGATGACCGCCACGCGCTTGCGAAGCTTCTCCGGCGATTCCAGCACCATGTCGCACAGACCCGACAGCTCGTCGCGCATCGCCTCGATGTCGTCGGCCGGCGTCGTCTCCGCAAGCCGCGGGTCATTCAGTTTCGATTCCAGCTCCGTCATCTTGTCCGACAGCGCGAACAACTTGCGCATCATCGGCGTCACGCGGCTGGTGCGCAGGGCCAGTTCTTCCAGCAGCGTCACGCACTTGCGCCGCCGCCGGAGAATGTTCGACCAGAGCGCGCGGCGCGTCGCCTGCGCCACGCGCGGCTCGCACAGCTTCGTCCAGTCTTCCTGATTCATCGCCATCAGCTTGCGCGCCGTGACCAGATTGCCCGGAAGCCGCGCCATCACCGCGTTCTTCACCTGATTTTCGCCGCTGGAGATCTTCATCGTCCGATCGAATGGCAGCGTGCCGTCGAAGACCTGTTGCAGCGTCTCGACCGCCACCGCCAGGCTGCAATCCGACTCCAGCACCTTCCGCCGAAACGCCGTGCGCGTCAGCTCGATCCGCCGGGCCAGCGTGATCTCCTGCTGGCGCGTCAAGAGCGGAATCTCGCCCATCTGCGTCAGGTACATCCGAACCGGGTCGTCGATCCGGCGGCTGGGCGCCTCGATCGGAAACTCCTCTTCGGCCGGAAGCGCTTCGGTGGGGTTGAACTGCGGCTTGGTCGCCGGTGAGGCGCTGTCATCGGTGAAGGTCGGCTTCTGCGCGTCAGCCTCGTCCACCATCTCGATGCCGAGTTCGTCGATCTTGATCAGGATGATTTCCAGCCGGTCGGGGTGAATGGCTTCATCCGGCAGAGATTCGTTCAGTTCTTCCCAAGTGAGGTATCCGCGCGTGCGGCCCTTCTCGATCAGGTCCGTCACGCTCATGTCGATCGGGTCCGTCGATTTACGTTCGCGCGCCACCGGAGCTTGAACCGGGGCAGGCGTCTCAACGGCGGGTTGTTTGGACATCATTCGACTCATACCAGTGCGACTCCCATCAGTGCTCATGATGCTGCGGGGCGGATCCGAACCGACAGGCCGATCGCGCCCTGCGCCTCGCTCTTGTTTCACACTGCGTCGAAGCTCCCTCGCCACGACGCGCTCCCTTCGCACTCCATCACCTACGTCGTCCCTTGCGGCCCGACCGATCCGACGCCACGCAGTGCTGGGGCCGTCAGATGCTTGCGCGCCGCAAAATGCCTGATTCGTTTCGCAGTCTCCTGCACCTCGCGGGCCGCCTGCTCCTGACCCGCCGAAGGTGCCGCAATATTGGCACTCCCGTGCGTACCGTCCGCGGACGCGCTCGCCGGCTCTCGAAGCCGCGAGACCTGCTCGCCCAACTGACGCTGCTGTTCGATCAGCCGAAGCCGGGCCACCGCCCCCTCGACTGTGTTCGCAAAATTCCCCCGATGCTCGCCGGCCATCTGCAAGTCCGTGATTCGACCGGCGATCTCCACTGACTCAAACCGGCCGATCAATTCCGCGGGCGAGAATCCACCCTCCCGGCCTGCCATTTCAATGACTGCTTCCGCTATCTGACGCAAATCCGGATCGGTGAAGCCGTCCGGATGAAACACATCGGCCGCGTCGTGAAAATATGCCGGCGCGTTGATGAAGACCTCCAGCAGGTCCTTCAATGCCCGGCCCGTCGCATCCGGCGCACCGACGAATGTCGGTTGGGAAGTCGCCGGACCCTCCGGAGCACGCTGCCTGCGAGCCACGATTCGTAGCTGGCGGTTGACCTCCTCGCT
>JAANMU010002249.1_pt1 | contig 14938 bp, 8 predicted proteins | sample 7279701 | NCBI WGS metagenome assembly JAANMU01 (sample SAMN14094539, study PRJNA606508) | bioreactor metagenome | isolation source: A lab-scale SPAN reactor treating ammonium-rich wastewater day 57 | place: Ireland: Galway | collected 2017-03-13 | reverse complement strand
AGCCAGGTGGTCATGCCCGCCAGGCCGCACCCGGCGCAGATCACTACCCTGCTCGATGCCGTGGGGGCCATCGGGGCCGAGACCGGTTATCCGGCCCTCTCCCTGCGAGTCCTGGATGATTGGGAGCAGGCCCGCACCGCTGATCTGGATACCCTGCTCATCGGCACCCTGCCTGAGGAGTTTCAGGGGGATCTGGCGCCAGATGCCCTGCTGCAGTCCACCCGCAGCTGGGTCAACGAGCCGACTCGCCAGCATCAGGGGGATCTGCTGCACAGCATGGCCGATCGCCAGCCTCAGGCCAGGGTCGGCATGACCGGCAACCGCGCCATCGCCGTCATCCTGGGTCTGCAGTCGCCGACCCACGAGCAACGCAGCCTGGTAGCCCTGCTGGCCGACGGCCCGGCGGGGGTCAAGCTGCTCAACGACACCCTGCAAAACACCACCCTGCGTGGCCAGGTCGCGGGGTCGGTGGCCATTATCCGGGAGTCCGGAGTGAAGAGTCTGGCGGTCGGGGATCGTTATGAGGTGGGCTATCTGCCCTGGTGGGAGCGCATCTGGCAACTGTTTGCCGAGTATCCGCTGCGCCTTGCCGGACTGACGCTGCTCTGCATGCTGGTGCTGGGCTGGGGCCTGCGGGTGCTGCTGGCCGGTGCCAGCCGTCGCCGCCTGAAGGAAGACTAAGAGATGACTCAGATGAAAAATGCCTGTGGCGCCCTGCTGCTCTGGGCCCTGTGTACCCTGCCTGCCCTGGCGGCTTGTGACTGGCCCGAGTGGGACTATTTTCGCCAGCACTACATCAGCGAGGAGGGGAGAGTGATCGACCCTGCCGACGGTCGGCGGATCACCACCTCCGAGGGCCAGAGCTACGGCCTCTTCTTCGCTTTGGTCAACAACGACAGGGAGGCCTTCGCCCGTCTGCTCGACTGGACCGAGCGGCGGCTCGCCCGCGGGGATCTGACCGGCTTCCTGCCCTCTTGGCTCTGGGGTCAGCGAGAAGATGGCAGCTGGGGCGTGCTGGACGAGAACAGCGCGTCCGACTCGGATCTCTGGATAGCCTACAGCCTGCTCGAAGCGGGCCGTCTGTGGGACAACCACAGCTACGAATCCATCGGCACCCTGCTGTTGCGGCGCATCGCCCGGGAGGAGGTCGCCACCGTCCCCGGTCTCGGCCCCGTGCTGCTGCCCGGCGCCCACGGCTATACAGGGGAGGGGCGCTGGACCCTGAACCCGAGCTACCTGCCGCCCCAGTTGCTGGCCCGCTTCGCGGCGCTGCAGGGGCCCTGGCGCGAGATGCGTGGGCAACTGCCGAGGCTGCTGCAGGAGAGCGCACCCCTGGGCTTTGCCCCCGACTGGGTTGACTGGCAGGGGGAGAAGGGGTGGCAGGTGACGACGGACAAAGGCCCCCAGGGCAGCTATGACGCCATCCGCGTCTACCTCTGGCTCGGCATGCTGAACGACGAGGATCCCGCCAAGGCGTCCCTGGTGGCACACTTCACCCCCATGCTGGAGAGCACGGCTGCCCTTGGCGCCGTTCCCGAGCGGGTCGACACCCGGAGCGGCCAGACTCAGGGGCGGGGACCGGTCGGCTTTGCCGCCGCCCTGCTGCCCCTCTCCCAGGGGCAACCGATGCTGGCCAGCCTGCGTGAGCAGGTGAAGCAGCACGGCGAGCAGGCCGACGCCTATTACGGCAGCGTCCTGACCCTGTTTGGTGCCGGCTGGGATCAGGGTCGCTATCGCTTCGCCGCGGACGGCACCCTGCAACCAGGCTGGAGCGAGTCATGCCAAGCAGATTGACCCCTGGGTTGCCTGCTCGTCGGCCTGATGGGCGGCACCCTGGCTCAGGGGGCGGTGCAACCGGTGTCGTGGTTGCTGGAACAGGTCCGGATCGGGGAGGCCCGCGGGCGGGAGGATCTCGTCAGCAACAGTCTCTACTCCCTCTCCCTGGTGGAGCCCAATCACCCGGAACTGCTGGCGGCCCAGGCGCGCCAGGCCCTGCGTCAGGGCAAGACCAGGGAGGCCGGGGGGTTGCTCGCCCGGCTCGGCAAGCAGGATCCCGACTCTGCGCTCTATCGCCAGGGCATGGCCAATCTCGCCCTGAGCGATCCGGCCCGGCGCCAGCAGTTGCAACAGGCGAGGCTGCTGACCAGCGCCGGTCGACTGGAGGAGGCTGAACGTCTCTATCGAAGCCTGTTCGCGGGGGACAGGCCCCCCAATCTCGAGGTGGCGGTGGAATATGCCCTGCTGCAGATGCGCATCCCCGCCATGAAGGCAAAGGGCACGGCGATGCTGGAGAGCCTGAACCGGCAATATCCGGGTGAGCCACGGGTGCGCAGCGGGCTGGTCCGCCACTACCTGGCCGACGGGCGGCGCCAGCAGGCTCTGGGGCTGCTGCGCGAGATGGCGCAGGATGACAACAGCCGCGGGGAGGCGGCCGCGATCTGGCTCGCGGACATCGAGGCCATGCCGGTCGGCCCCCGGAGCATCGACGAATTGAAGCAATACATCCCCCTCTTCAGTACCGAGATGGAGGCCGACAAGGCCGAGGCGCTGCTCGCGACCCAGGAGGCGCAGTGGGCCTCTCCGGCCTATCGCTCCCGTCAGTTGGCGCTGGCCCGTACCGCCAGCGGCGGGGCCACCATCGCCGAGTTGCAGCGGGCCCTCGCCGTCAATCCCGGGGATCCCGAACTCATGGGGGCCCTGGGTCAGGCTTATTCCCGCAACGATCAGCGCGCGCTCGCCATCACCCAGTTCGAACGGGTGCTGCGCCATCCCGATGTGACCGACAAGGACAAGTGGGCCAGCCTGCTGGCCACCAATCGCTACTGGCTGCTGGTCAACCAGGGCTCCCAGGCCCTGGCGCAGCAGCAATGGGAGGCGGCGGCGACCCGCTATCGCAGCGCCATTGCCCTGGACGGCAAGGAGCCGGAGGCCTGGCTCGGATTGGGAGACAGCGAGCGGGGCCGTCGTCGCGACGGCGAGGCCGAGCTCGCCTATCAGAAGGCCTTCGCCATGCCGGGAGCCCGTGATCGGGCCCTGGCCCGGCTGTTCGATCTCTACAAGGGTCAGGATCCGGCGCGGGCACTGGCCCTGCTGGATCAAAACGGGAGTGCAGCTCTGCAGGCCGAGGGCAAGCGGCTCAAGGCCGAGCTGTTGCAGGAGCAGGCCGATCAGCTCGACAAGGCCGGCAAGCTGCCCCAGGCCCTGACCCAACGCCAGGAGGCGCTGCGGCTGCTGCCGGATGATGTCTGGCTGGCCTATCGGGTCGCCGCCACCCAGGCCCGTCTCGGGGATGTTGCTGGCGGGGAGCGGTTGCTGCGGGGGCGGTTGGCGGCGCAACCACAGAACGACAGCCTGCGCTACGCTACTGCCCTCTACCTGTCGGGGCAGGATCAGTCATCCCAGGCCCGCGCCGTGCTGGCCGAAGTGCCGGCTGCGCGTTGGTCGGCTGACATGCAGGAACTGGATCGCCGCCTCGCCCGTGGCGAGCTGCTGGCCAACGCCAGGCAACTGCACCAGCAGGGGGATGAGGCGGGCGCCGAGCGCCTGCTGCAGCCGTTGCAGCCCGATGATGTGGTGACCCTGATGCTGGCGGGCTGGGCCGCGGAGCGGGGGGATGTTGCCGGGGCAGAGCGCCATTACCGCGCGGTGCTGGCGCACGCGCCGCAGCAGCCCGAGGCCAGGCTCGGCATGGCCGAGCTGGCCCAGACCAGGGGAGATGTGGCTGAGGCCCGCCAATGGCTGCCGGCCTGGCCGGTCAGCCCGCTGCCGGCGGACGAGTTCAACTACTACCGCCGGGTGGCAAACCTCTATCAGGCGCTGGGGGAGGGGGAGACGGCGCGGGCCATCTTCACCGGCTACGAACCCCTGGTGTCGACGCAGCCGGCCTCCCAGCAGACGGCCCTGTTCTGGCGGGATGCCGCCCGCCAGCGCTTCGCCACCGGCGACGCCGAGGGGGCCCTGTCGCGGGATCGCAAGGGGCTGGTGGCGGCGGGCCTCTCTCCCCGCGAGGATCTGGATGAGGGCGCCCTGACCGCGCTCGCCCGCAGCCGTGACGGCGAAGACTGGCTGGCCTCCGGGCTGCGCGGGGATCTGGACAGTCACTATCGACAGCAGCAGACCACTGTCTCCCTCGACAGCGACTACTGGGGTTCCAGCGGTACCGGTGGCGTCTGCGATCTGCGGGCCCTGACCCAGATGGTGCAACTGGATACCCCCCTGGCTGGCGGCACCGCCTTTGGCCGCCTCGAGCTGGTGGACATGGATGCGGGCCGGCTGCCGGCCTCTCCCTACCGGGAGGAGTTCGGCACCTGCGCCGCCCGTGATTGCAGTGGGCAGGAACATCAGCAGAGCCGGGGCACCACCCTGGCGGCGGGCTGGCACAAGGGGGCCTGGGCCTTCGATCTCGGCACCACGCCGCTCGGCTTCGAGGTGGTGGACTGGGTCGGTGGCGCGACGGTAACGGGAGACTGGCGCGAGCTGGGGTGGGGGCTCACCCTCTCCCGGCGTCCTGTCAGCAGCTCGCTGCTCTCTTATGCGGGCACGGTGGATCCGGGGACCGGCATCAGCTGGGGCGGGGTGAGAGCGAACGGGGTTCGCCTCGATCTCAGCCATGATCTGGGGGGCGCCGTCGGCTTCTGGGGCAGCGCCCAGCAACACCTGCTGACGGGCAAGAACGTGCCGGACAACTGGCGCACCCGGCTCATGGGGGGCGGCTACTACAAGCTCATCAACGAGACGAACCGCCGGGCCAGCGTGGGGCTCAGCACCATGCTGTGGCATTACCAGCAGGATCTGAGCGGCTACACCCTGGGGCAGGGGGGCTATTACAGCCCGCAAGGGTACTTCTCGCTCTCGGTGCCTGTCAGCTACCGGCAGCGCACCCCTGACTGGTCATGGGAGCTGGGGGGATCGGGATCCTGGTCCCGCTCCCGTACCGACGACAGTCGTCGCTACCCCCTGGAAGGCCTGTTGCCCACCGGACTGCCGGACAGGAATGCGCCGCTGCAGGGGGGCAGCAGCAGCGGCTTCGGCTATACCCTGAACGCCGTGGTGGAGCACCGCCTGACCGAGCACTGGCGCATCGGCGGGCGGATCGACATCCAGCAAGCGGATGACTATGCCCCCAGCCATGCCACCCTCTTCCTGCGCTACACCTTCAAGCCCTGGCAGGGGGATCTCGACATGCCGCCCCGGCCGTTGACCCCCTATGCGGACTTCGACTGACAGGAGCGCCCGATCTCTTCGGGCACCCTTATTTCAGATAGGAGCGCAGTACCCTCACCACCTGATCTAGGTCCTCCAGCCGCTCGGCCGGGGTCGCTTCCGCCGCCCCCAGATGCTCGCGCATGTGGCCTTCCAGCACCTCCAGCATCAGACCGTTGACGGCACCGCGGATGGCGGCAATCTGCTGCAAGATGGCGGCGCAGTCCGTCTCCTGCTCCAGGGCACTCTCCAGGGCACCGGTCTGTCCCTTGATGCGTCTGACCCGTGCCAGCAGCTTCTTCTTGTCGTGAACCGTGTGTGACATACAGGATCCTCTCGCGCATTAAAACTATACTGGGGTATAGTATATTGCATTGTCGCTCTCAGGAGAAATTCATGTCATCCCTCGCTTCATCCCACTGCCAGCAACCCGTCGTTCATGAAGGGAATCCGCTGGCCGAACAGAAAACCCGTTGGGCCGTGCTGCTCACCCTCATCATGATGGTGGCGGAAATCGGCGGTGGCTGGTTCTACAACTCCATGGCGCTGCTGGCGGATGGCTGGCACATGAGCTCCCACGCCCTGGCCCTCGGCCTCTCCGTCGTGGCCTATCGTGCCGCCCGTCACTTCGCCCGGGATCACAGATTCAGCTTCGGTACCTGGAAGATAGAGGTGCTGGGAGGCTTCAGCAGCGCCCTGCTGCTGGTGGGGGTGGCGGGTCTGATGCTGTTCGAGTCGGTGGCCCGGCTGCTGGATCCCAGCCCTATCCACTATCAGCAGGCCATCGGCATCGCCATCGGCGGCCTGTTGGTAAACCTGGCCTGCGCCTGGTTGCTCAAGGACGATCACGGTCATCACCACGGTCACGGCCATCATCATGACCACCATGACCACCATGACCATCATGGTCACCATCACCACGGCCATCAGGATCTGAACCTGCGTGCCGCCTATCTTCACGTGCTGGCGGATGCGGCCACCTCTGTGCTGGCCATCTTCGCGCTGGTGGGGGGCATGCTGTGGGGAGCCGACTGGCTGGATCCCCTGATGGGCATAGTGGGGGCCGTGCTGGTGGCGGTCTGGGCCCGGGGGTTGCTGAGGGACACGGGTCGCGTGTTGCTGGATGCGGAGATGGACGCCCCCCTGGTGGCGGAGATCCGCGAGGTGATAGCCGAGCTGCCTGACGCCGAGATCCGCGATCTGCACGTCTGGCGGGTGGGGCAGGTGCAATATGCGGCCGTGCTCTCCTTGCGGATGGCGGTCCCCATCCCGGCACAGGCGATCCGTGAACGGCTCGCCATCCACGAGGAGCTGGTGCACCTGACCATCGAAATCGCTCAGGGATAGGAAATAGGATGGCGCCCGGTGCCTATCCCAGGGCCTTGATTCAGTGCGGCGGGCGTTCGTTCTCCCCTTTGGCTTGATCCTGCCAGAGCGAGCCCAGCATCAGTTTGAGCAGCAGCCCTGGTGGGTCATCCAGCAGCCGACCGGGTTCCAGCAGCAGGTGACCGTCTGCGCGAAAGCCCAGGCTGGCGTGGGTCGCTCCCTCGTCATCCAGGATCTGGATGATGCCGATCAGGGTTCCCCGCTCACCGGGCTGACAGCGAAGCCGCAGTTCGCGCGGCTCACCCAGCAGGGTGAAGGCCCGGCAGAGGGGCGGCGTCTCTTCGTAATCGGGCCAGCTGAAGAAGTGATACTGCTCGGCGAGTCCCCCGGCCTGCTGACAGAATTGGTGAAACAGCTGGGCAATCCCCTGATACTCCTGATCCAGCCGCTTCGCCTGCTCCTCGATCCGTTTCATCGGTCATGACTCCTTGCTATCCATTTGATCGGAAATTGATTTTTTCCGGCATGAATCCGTCGCTCTGCTGGTATGGGCCCAAAGCGGGGGCGGGTCTGTGAGCGCGATCCAATTTTCGTTATGAAAACGTTATCTTGTTGAAACAGGTTGGTTTTTTTGCCCGGCCGCTCACATTTACAACAATCTCCGCTGATTAATATGGCATCGCTCGGTTACGACCGGGTACCTCGAGTATCGAGACCAACTACAGCGGGAATTATAAAAAAATGGATATGAAAAAGACCAAGGTGGCGCTGGTAACAGCCTCACTGCTCGCGCTTTTGTCAGGCTGTAACGACAACAGTTCTTCACCCTCCACCCCTCCGACTCCCCAGGATGAGCCCGTCGCTCGTCTTCCCAATGTGCAACCTCCGGCCGAGCAACTGGTGGCCGGCCCCAATCAGGCGGTGATCGCCCTGGTCGACACCCAGAGCAGCGCGGCCCGTGGCGTCGACGGTCCCTTCGCGGGTCACAGCCTGCACCTGTGGAACAACGATGCCTGCAACGCAACGGCAGAGGCAGGTCTCAATACCGGCTGGGATGACAAGAGCAAGACGCCGTCAGCGGCAGACAGCTTCGGCCCGGCCTGGGTGGTGCCGCTCAGCAAGATGGAAGGCTGCATCAACTTCATTGCCCGCAACGGCGATCTGGCGAACCTGACCGGCAGCGACATGAAGGTCATCTTCAGCGAGCACCCGGATCGCACCGTGGCCATTGTCGTGGGCAAGAACGAGATCTTCGGCAGCCGTGCCGAGGCCTTCACCGCCGCCTTCGGCGTGGCGGGAGCCAGTGCCCACCTGATCGACGGCAACACCCTGATCTGGCAAGGGGGCAAGGACAAGCCCCATGTCCGTCTCTATTACACCGAGTCCGGCACCATAGCCGCCAACGGCGAAGGGGTATTCGACTTCCCCTACCTGAAGCTGACCCCGACCAGCCTCAGTGCCGAACAGCAGGCCAAGTATCCGCACCTCAAGGATGCCGCCGCTTTTGCCCTGCCATCAGGGAAAGACCTCAAGCCCCTGCTCAAGGGAGAACTGGTGGCCATCGGCACCGATGCCGACGGCATTTTGCAGGGGGCGACCCTGGTGCAGAGCGCCGGTGCCCTCGATGCCCTCTACAGCGAAGCGGCCACCAAGCTGACTTATGGCGCCATCGTGGAGGGGGACAATGTCACCTTCCGGCTGTGGGCGCCGACCGCGAAGTCGGTCAAACTGGCGCTGTTCGACGAGCAGCACAACGCCATCGGCGAGCGCGCCATGACACAGGACGAGGCCAGCGGCAGCTGGAGCGTGCAGGGGGGCAGCGATCTGGTGGGCAAATACTATCGCTACGACATCCAGGTCTATCATCCGGTCAGCCGCAAGCTGGAATCCTATCAGGTGACCGACCCCTACTCCCTGAGCCTGGCCATGAACTCCGAGTTCAGTCAGGTGGTGGATCTCGACGATCCTGCCCTGAAGCCCGATGGCTGGGACAGCCTGAAGGCGCCCCACAGCCAGCAGAATCCCGCCGACATCACTATCTATGAGGCCCATGTCCGGGATCTGACCGGCAATGACCCCTCGACCGATGAAGAGAAGCGTGGCAAGTTCCTCGGGCTGACCCAGCCCGACAGCGTCCCCGTCACTCACCTCAAATCCCTGGCCAAGAGCGGCGTCAGCCACCTGCACCTGCTGCCGGTGTTCGACATCGCTACCGTCAACGAGGATCCGGCCAAGGTGGCGAACATCAGCGATGACTTCAGCAAGCTGTGCGAGGTCAACGCCGAGGTCAAGAACTCCAAGTTCGCCAGCCACTGCGGCGGCGGTGAGACCATCGCGGCGGTGCTGGACGATCTGCAAGCCAGCGACAGCAAGGAGAACCCTGTGGTGCAGGAGCTGTATGGCTATCTGCGCGGGGTGGACTCCTTCAACTGGGGTTATGACCCATACCACTACACCACCCCGGAAGGCTCCTACGCCACCAATGCGGAAGGGACGGCCCGGATCAAGGAGTTCCGCGAGATGGTCATGGCCATCAAGCAGAACATCGGCATGAACGTGGTGATGGACGTGGTCTACAACCACACCAACGAGGCCGGCCTCGGCCCCAAATCCGTGCTCGACAAGATAGTGCCCTGGTACTACCAGCGTCTGAACCCGGAGACCGGCTCGGTGGAGAACTCCACCTGCTGCTCCAACACGGCGCCGGAACACGCCATGTTCGCCAAGCTGATGGATGACTCTCTGGTCACCTGGGCGCGGGACTACAAGATCGATGCCTTCCGCTTCGACCTGATGGGCCACCACCCGAAAGATCAGATGGTGCAGGCCCTGGCCGAGGTGAAGAAGGTCAACCCGGACATGTACTTCTACGGCGAGGGGTGGAACTTTGGCGAAGTGCAGGATGACAAGCGCTTCGTGCAGGCGACCCAGAAGCACCTGGCTGGCACCGGTATCGGCTCCTTCTCCGACCGGCTGCGGGATGCGGTGCGTGGCGGCAGCCCGTTCGACGGCGGTGACGCCATCCGCAAGACCCAGGGCTTCGGCAACGGCGCCCTGGTGGATGCCAACGAGGTGGACGGCGTCGATCTCGCCACCGCCCTGCACCAGTCCGACCTGGTGCGCCTCGGCATGGCGGGCAACCTCAAGGAGTTCGTGCTGACCGACAAGGATGGCGTGCCGAAGAAGGGGGCCGACATCGACTACAACGGTCAGAGCGCGGGTTATGCCCAGGATCCGACCGAAATCCAGAACTACGTCGACAAGCACGACAACCAGACCCTGTTCGACAACCTGGTCTACAAGGCGCCAGCAGGGGCCGATCTGGTGCGGATGCAAGGGGTATCGCTGGCCACCGCCATGCTGGGGCAGGGCATTCCCTTCACCCATGCCGGGGTCGAACTGCTGCGCTCCAAGTCCATGGAGCGGGACAGCTATGACTCCGGTGACTGGTACAACCGGGTCGACTACACCCTCGGCGACAACAACTTCGACAAAGGCTTGCCACGCAAGGATAAAGACGGCGACAACTACCCCTTGATCGAGCAGGTGCTCGGCCAGCACGCCAAGCCGGGCTCGGCCGAGATGCAGCAGATGGTCAGCTTCTACCAGGAGCTGTCCGAGTTGCGTCAATCCTCCCGCCTGCTGCGTCTGGGCAGCGGTGCCGAGGTGATCAAGCGGGTCGACTTCCGCAACACCGGGCCGGATCAGACCCCGGGTCTCATCGTGATGACGGTGGATGATGGCAGCAAGGCTGGCGCGGATCTGGATCCGGCCATCGACGGTCTGGTGGTGATGATCAACGCCACCAGCCAGAGCCAGACCATCGGCGACTTCCGTGACGGCGACGATCAGCCCATCGACCTCTCCGGCATGGTGCTGAGTGGTAAGCATCGCGGGGTCGACAGCATCGCCAGTGGCGCTGCCGTGGGTAACGGTGAGCTGACCCTGGGAGCCTGGTCTGCTGCCGTCTTCGTCAAGCCGCAGAACGGCGCCCAGGGCGCAGGTCTGCCGGTGAGCAAGAAGACGGATCTGAGCACCCTGCCTCCCTTCGGTGATACCGAGGTGTTTGTCCGCGGTTTCCTGGGGGCCTGGGATCCGGTCAACAAGATGAACTTCAGTGGCAACTATACCTATGAGTTCACCACCGACGTGACGACGGATCAGCTGGGAACGACTCAGGTGAAGATCGCCGGCAGCGACTGGGGTGGTCCCGTCAACTACGGCAAGTGCAGTGATACCGACCAACTGGCGACCGGCCAGGTCAGTGCGCTCTGTGCCAATGGCGGGGATTTGCCGTTCAATGTCGACAAGGCGGGCAGCTACAAGTTCGTCTTCACCGCCATGAACAAGGACAAGCCGACCTTGAGCGTCAGCTACACCGAGCCGGTGCAGAGCTGCAAGGTGCTGGATACCGTCGCCGGTAATCCGCTCGGCTTCCCGCTCTATGTGCGCGGCAGCCTGAGTGACTGGAACGCACAGCCGACCTATCAGCTGAACTACAAGGGGATGGAGGGCAATCTCGCCATCTATCAGGCTGCCTTCAACTACGCGGGCAGCTTCGACTTCAAGTTTGCCAACGACGACGGCAACTGGAGCAAGCAGTTCTTCGTCAAGGATGCCGGTGGCACCCTGATCGCCCTGGAGCCTGAGCAGTCCTATCCGCTGCAGCACGGCGATGGCGGCATGGGCAACAACAGCATGACTCTGGCGCAGGGCCTGTGGAGCTTCCTGGTCAAGGTCGATCCGACCAAGACCTCTGGCGAGGTGGGTACCGTCATCGTCCAGGAGTGCAGCGCCAAGTAAGCAACCCCATCGAGCCCTGGGCTGACTCGGCACCCCAGGGTTGAATTCCACCTCGCCAAGGGTGGGATAACTCCGAGAGAGTAAGCAAAGCGCGACTGCCGACCGGCAGCCGCGCTTTTTCTTTGTCGTGGTGGGCGAGACAATAAAAAAGCCGCCCTGCTGGGGCGGCTGTTGGTTGTACCGTTAACGGCCGGCTTAGCGCTTGCGCAGCAGGCGCAGGGCGTTGGCGGTGACCAGGGCGGTGGCGCCGGTATCGGCCAGCACGGCAATCCAGAGCCCTGTGATGCCGAGCAGGCTGGTGACCAGGAAGATGGCCTTGAGCCCCAGCGCCAGCGCTATGTTCTGGTGGATGTTGGCCAGTGCCGCCCGCGACAGCCGGATCATGGCGGCCAGGCCGCCGAGCTGGTTGTGGGTCAGGGCCGCATCGGCGGTCTCCAGCGCCACGTCGGTGCCGCTCCCCATGGCGATGCCGATGCTGGCCCGCTTCATGGCCGGCGCGTCGTTGATGCCGTCGCCGATCATGGCTACCTTGCGGCTGCTGGCGAGCAGACCAATCTCCTCTACCTTGCCTTCCGGCAGCAGGCCCGCGCGCCAGTCCATGCCCAGCTCGGTGGCGATCGCCTCGGCGGCGCGCGGGTTGTCGCCGGTCAGCATGATGCTCTGCAGTCCGAGCTGGTTGAGCTCTTGCAAGGCCGCCGCCGCTTCCGGCCGGATCTGATCCCGCAGCGCCAGCAAGGCCGCCGGGGCGGCATCAGGCTGACCGAGCACCACCACCGTCTTGCCTTGCTGCTCCAGGGCGGCGATCCGGGCCTGCATCGCGGCATCCAGGGTGGTGACCCGGCTCGGGGCCAGCAGTTGCCAGAGGGCGCCGTCGATGCGCCCCTCCACCCCCATGCCGGGGAGGGCGCGCAGATCGCTTGCTGTGGCCAGGCTCAGCCCCTGCTCGTTCGCTGCCGCCACCACGGCGCGGGCCAGGGGGTGGTGGGATCCCTGCTCGATGGCGGCGGCCAGCGCCAGCAGTTCGGTCTGTGGCTGGCCATTGAGGCTGATGAAGTCGGTCAGCTGCGGTTTGCCCAGGGTCAGGGTACCGGTCTTGTCAAAGGCCACTGTATCGATGTGGGCCAGCCGCTCCAGGGCCGCACCGCCCTTGATCAGGGCCCCCTGCCGGGTTGCCGCCGCCAGGGCCGAGGTAACCGCCGCCGGGGTGGAGATCACCAAAGCGCAGGGGCAGCCGATGAGCAGCAGCGCCAGGGCGCGATAGATCCACTCGTCCCAGCTCTGGCCGAAGGCCAGCGGTGGCACCAGCATCACCAGCAGGGCGACCAGCATCATGGCCGGGGTGTACCAGCGGCTGAAGCGGTCGATGAAGCGCTCGATGGGGGCGCGCTGGCTCTCGGCCTCCTCGATGAGGTGCAGGATGCGGTCGATGGCGTTGTTGCCGGGCTCGGAGACCACCTCCAGGCGCAGCACCCGATCCGCCGCCAGACTGCCAGCGGGCACCTTGTCCCCCTGACGGCGCTCCACCGGGATGGACTCGCCGGTCAGGGCGCTCTCGTCAAAGGCGCCGAGGGGGTCGAGCAGGCGGGCATCGGCGGCCAAGCGGGCGCCCGGGGCGATTTCGATGATGTCGCCGGGACGCAGCATCTCGGCGGCAACCTCTTCCCGTACTTCACCTTCTGCTGTGGTACAAATGCGCAGCGCCTTGTCGGGCACCAGGGCCATCAGGGCGGTCACCCCGGCGCGGGCGCGACCGGCGGCGTAGGCCTCCAGGTGCTCCCCCAGCATAAAGAGCAGCAGCACCATGGCCGCCTCGGCGGTCTCCCCGAGGAAGAGGGCGCCGAGCGCCGCCACCGTCATCAGGGTCTCGATGGCGAAGGGGGAGCCGCTTCGGGTCAATGCCCACGCCTTGCGGGCCACGGGCCAGAGCCCCCACAGGGTGGCCAGGGTAAACAGTGGCTGACCGATTTGGCCAGGCAGCAGGGCCGCCACCCCCATCAGGCCGGCCAGCGACAGAGGCTGCCAATATCTGGTGAGCATGGCCATCTGTGGGCTGCGGCGTTTGGAGCTGTCGTCCCCGGGTTGCATTGCCCCCTTGAGCCGGAATCCTGCAGCCAGCACGGCGGCGGTGACAGGGTCGGGGGAGAGGCCGGGGGCGAGATCCACCACCAGCTTCTCGGTGGCGAACAGCACGCGAGCCTGGGTGACACCTTCGACCCGGTTGACGGCCGTCTCTATCTTGCGGGCGCAGCTGGGGCAGTCCATCCCCAGCACCTGCCAGCTGTGGCGGCGACTGTCGCGGGTCGGGGCGGGCAGAGGCCCCTCGGTCACTGCTCCATGGGCGCGATGATCATGGTCGTGTGGATGAGAAGGCTTGCCTTCGGCGTCATTGCCCCTGGGGGGGTCTTCATCCCCGGGTCCCTCGTCGACCCCGTGCGCCTGGTGATCCTGGGGCGCCTGGCTGGCGCAACCGCTGGCAGAGGCGACCTTGTCGCAGCAGTGGCTGTCGTGCCCGTGCTCATGTTGATGGGGGGCGGCCTTGCCGATGGCCTTGATGGGGGCGGCATGGGAATGGCTGCAGCAGGATTTGCTCATGATGAGTCCCTCTTGAGTGGATCCCGCCCCTGCGGGATCGCCTATGTCTGAGCCCAGTGTAAACCTTGGTGTTAAGTCCAAGGTCAAGCCCTTCTCTTTCCCACCTCAGCGGGACAGGCGAGACAGGGCCGCAACAAATCCCTCTTGTTAGCGGGTGTTTGTCCCCTGCCGCTGGGCCTATACTGGGAACCCTGGATCCCCCATCGATAATCAAGGACCTAACATGAGCAATACCGTCACCCTGCAAGGCAACCCCGTCTCCGTCTCCGGCCACTTCCCCGTTGCCGGTGAGCAGGCCAAGCCCTTCTCCCTGGTTGCTGGCGATCTGTCCGATGCGACCCTGGCGACCTTCGCCGGCAAGCGCAAGATCCTGAACATCTTCCCGAGCGTCGACACCCCGACCTGCGCCACTTCCGTACGCAAGTTCAACGAGCAGGCCAGCGCCCTGAGCAACACAGTGGTGCTGTGCATCTCCGCCGATCTGCCGTTCGCCCAGGCCCGTTTCTGCGGCGCCGAGGGTCTGGACAAGGTGGTGAACCTCTCCACCCTGCGCGGTGTCTCCTTCCTGCAGGACTACGGCGTGGCCTTCTCCTCCGGTCCCCTGGTGGGCCTGGCTGCCCGTGCCATCGTGGTGCTGGATGAGCACGACAAGGTGCTGCACAGCGAGCTGGTGGCCGAAGTGGCCGACGAGCCGAACTACGCCGCTGCCCTGGCTGCTCTGTAAGTTTCGTCTTGCGCTGATTGCCGACGGCCTGCTGATGCAGGCCGTTTTTATTGCGGGCGCAGTGGCCCTCAAGGTTGAGGTGATCAGACTCGCTAGCCCATATTCCCCTGCTTCTTCTCACCGGCCTTTTACTTATGGGATCAGGCTGCCTGGACAACGTCACTCCCGCCTCTTCCAGCGTTTGGGCTCATAGCTCTTTTACTTATCGGGTCAGTCTGGCTAGACTTCGCCTCCCACTTCTTCTTGCCGCGTAGCCCCATGACCTTCAACGAACTCTCCCTCCATCCCACC
>JAANMU010002242.1_pt1 | contig 14972 bp, 13 predicted proteins | sample 7279701 | NCBI WGS metagenome assembly JAANMU01 (sample SAMN14094539, study PRJNA606508) | bioreactor metagenome | isolation source: A lab-scale SPAN reactor treating ammonium-rich wastewater day 57 | place: Ireland: Galway | collected 2017-03-13 | reverse complement strand
GTAGTGAGCCAGTTGTTGAGTACGATGGAACCCATGCAACGTCTTCAAGCCTTCAAATTCGAGCTTCGGCCCAACGGGAAGCAAGAGCGCGACATGCGTTGCTTCGCCGGGTCGTGCCGGTTCGTCTACAACAAGGCGCTGGCGTTGCAGAAGGAGAATCACGAGGCGGGCGGCAAGTTCATCGGCTATGCGGCCATGGCAAAGCAACTGACTTCGTGGCGGAACGGGACTGAGACGCCATGGCTCAAGGATGCGCCTGTTCACCCATTGCAACACGCGCTCAAAGACCTCGAACAAGCCTACAAGAACTTCTTCTTGAAACGCGCCGCCTTCCCGCGCTTCAAGAAGAAGGGTCAGTCCGACATCTTCCGCTATCCCGACCCGAAGCAGATCAAGCTCGATCAGGCCAACGGCCGCATCTTCCTACCCAAACTGGGCTGGCTGCGCTACCGCAACAGCCGCGCTGCACCGGGCGAACTGCGCAATGTCACCGTCAGCCTGTCGGGCGGCAAGTGGTTCGTCAGCATCCAGACGCGGCGCGAGGTGGAAACGCCACTTCCACACGGCGGCGCGGTCGGCATCGACATGGGTATCGCGCGTTTCGCCACACTGTCGGACGGCACGTTCTACGCGCCGCTCAACAGTTTCAAGCACCATGAGATGGCCTTGCGCAAGGCGCAACGGGGGCTGAGCCGCAAGACCAAATTCAGCAGCAACTGGAAGAAGGCGAAAGCCCGCGTCCAGCGCATCCATTCCCACATCGGCAACGCCCGCCGCGACTACCTGCACAAGTCCACGACCGCGATCAGCCAAAACCACGCGATGGTGTGTATCGAGGACTTGCAGGTGCGGAACATGTCCAGGTCGGCGGCAGGCACAACCGAGAAACCGGGAAGCAGCGTTCGGGCCAAGTCTGGTCTGAACAAGTCCATCCTCGACCAAGGCTGGGCGGAATTCCGCCGCCAACTGGACTACAAGCTCCAATGGAGAGGCGGCTGGCTCATCGCCGTGCCGCCTAAGAACACAAGCCGCACCTGCCCGTGCTGCGGTTATGTGTCGGCGGCCAATCGCCCGACGCAAGCCAAGTTCGAGTGTATGGAGTGTGGCTTCGAGGAAAACGCCGACCTGGTCGGCGCAATCAACATATTGGCGCGGGGACACCGCGTTGCAGCCTGTGGAGAGCCGGTGCAGTCAGGCCGCTCTGTGAAGCAGGAACCCGCCGAAGCGACTATGCGTGAGAGTAGCCATGTGTAGCACAGTAGGAATCCCACGCCTTCAGGCAGGGGAGGATGTCAAGCGTATCCAGTTTCTGCCGGAATCAGCCGCCATGGCGATCGAGCCTGCGCCGGAGCGTGCCATGGTATCGATCACCAATCCGGGGGAGGCAGCGCAGTTACGCGATGGCTGGGGCGCGCTGCTTCGCGTTCAGTTTGCCGATGCAGCCTACGACGAGGCAACAATCCACGGCTATGGACGCATGTGGAAGCTGTCCTCCCGTGGGTTCTTCGACAAGCCTAAGGCGATCCTCGTCCGGAATTTCATCGCCAGCCTCCCAGATTCGATCTCGCAGCTCTACGTTCATTGCGGCGCCGGCGTGAGTCGCTCGGCTGCGGTGGCCAAGTATGCCGCGGACTACTTCGGTGTCCCCCTCGATCAAAATCATGACCGTTTGAATACGACGGTCCTCGTGCTTTTGTGCGATCCAGATCGTTACGATGCCGTGCTCGCTGTCTATCAACCGACTCCGTCTTGGTGGCGAAAAATATGGAGACGAACCACGTCGTGAGCACGCAAGAACCGGAAAAGCAGCCTATCCCCGCCGCCGAAGACAAGAAGGCGATGCTGAGCTGGCGGTGCGCGCTCTCCGCGCTGCTGGCCTGGGTCGTCATCGACATGGCCTTGCACTTTTTGCTGACCGAGCGCCTGCACATCGCCACCCAGATGTACCTCGGCCTGGGCTTCTATGTCCTGCAGGTCAAGAAGATCCGCCTGCCGGTGCGGCTCGATGCGTTCGACGTGGCCGGCTGGTTCAGGGCCTTCTACTGGGCGGCGTGGTGGCCGTGGTATCTCGTCCGCCGCCACCGCTGAATTCTGTTTGAATGGAGCATATGAGGGGAAAAAAGGAGACTGGTTTGTCGGCGATTACGTGATCCAGCTAAACGGCCTGGAGCTTGACGTACCCGGACCCAATGACGGCTATGGTGGGGGCTATCGTGATGGCATGGTCGCCGTGCTAAGCGCGATGCGGGGAGTCGCCTCAAAACATGCATTGAACGGCGCCTTCGAGGAGGCGGTGGAACGCTTTGCCGTCAAAGCAACCACTAGGCTCGCCGGCGATGCAACGAATAATCCAGATCCAACCCAGTCACACCGATAGACTGGCTGCTCCTATTTCAAGAAGAGGCCATGATGATTTTTCAAAACTCATTGACAACACGTCTCGGTACACTGTTTAAGCTCGGTGTGCTCATCTTCATGGTGGTGGTCGTGGCCACGTTCTTGCTGCGGCGGATCACGACCGAGCCGAGCCATGTGACCGTGATCGTCGACAAGCCGTGGTTCTTTGGTCACGGCGGAGTGAGGCCTGAAGTCCAGAAACCCGGGGTGAGTTGGTATTGGGTGACTACGCATGGCATCCATGTGCCGACCTATGATTTCAGGGCTGACGAGGGATTCGACGACCTGCCGACGAGGAAGCAGAGCTTCATCGACTTCAAGTCGTATCTGAAGATCAGGATCACCGATCCGGTGAAGCTGGTGTCGGAATTCAAGTACACCGACTGGGAACAGACCAAGTGGGACTGGTACAAGCATTCAATCCAGGAGCAGTACCGGACGATCGTCAGGAACGTCGCGAGAGAATACCTCATGGAGGACATTCTCACCAGCCCGACCGCCATCAACGAAATGGAGGCGAAAATCCGGGCGGAAATGGACAAGCTCATCAAGGAGATCGGCATCCCGATCCAGATCACGGATCTGTCCCTGGGGCGAGCCTCGCCGAATGGCCCGGTGATGGCCGAAATCGATGCGACTGCCAGCCAGCAACAGCGCATCAAGACCGAGCAGGCGCGCGAGCTCGCGGAGAAATCGAAGAAGGACGCGGAGATCGCACGCGCCGAGGCGGACAACGCCTACCGGACGAGGATGAATCTGTCTTCCCAGGAATTCGTGGCCCTGGAAGCGGTCAAGCGATACTCACATGCCTGCGCTCAGAAAGATTCACACTGCGTCATCATGACCGGGCAGACGCCGGTCGTGGTTCCTCTTGGTAAGTAGACGATGAAATCCCTGCTTGACACATTGAAAGCCCGCATCAAGCAAGCCGTTGCCACGGCTCAGCGCGGCCTCACACGCAAGGAGATCGCCAAGGCGCTTGGCGTGCCACCCGGCAGCCGGGATCTGGCGGCTGCGCTCGAAGCGCTCCTGCAGGACAGTGCGCTGATCCGCGCCGGCGGCGTGGGCGCGGGGTACCGCTACTGGCTGGGTAACGCGTGAAGCGAATCCTCAGCCTGGTAGTCGCACTGGCAAGCTTACCGGCCCTCGCCGACACACTGGTAGGGAAGGTGGTGCACGTCGCCGATGGCGACACCGTGACCGTTCTGGACGTCCAGCGCCAGCAGCACCGCGTGCGCGTGAGCGGTATCGACGCCCCAGAGAAAGGGCAGGACTTCGGTCAGCGCTCCAAGGAAAACCTCACCCGTCTGGCGGCGGGAAATCAGGTCGAAGTCATCTTCAAGAAGCAAGATCGTTACGGCCGTATCGTCGGCAAAGTGCTCGTCGCTCAGGAGGGGTGCGTTGGTTCATGCCCTAAGATGGATGCCGGCCTGCGTCAGATCGAGGCGGGGATGGCTTGGCACTACAAGCAGTATGCCAACGAGCAAACGTCGGAGGATCGGCACCGATATGCCGAGGCGGAGGAAAGCGCTCGAACGAAGCGGCTTGGCCTCTGGGTAGATCCAAAGCCATTGCCGCCGTGGGAGTGGCGGCATCGAAGCGACCGCTAGTTGTCCCGAGGGTGAGTCGCTTGTCGCTCTCGTACCATTTTCCACGCTGTCAGTAATTTCACCCAACTTGGCCTGGGGTCAGGGAAGCGCGTTGGAAAATCCAACAGCCAGGAATGGATGTCTGCTGAAAGCCACACTTCTTCAATCGCGGCAACATCAGACAGGCGTCGAACAAGGCAGCTCGCCGCTTCGTACATGAAGTCCTCGTAAAGATGGTCCTGGAGACCCCCGTGGGTGCGGTAGAGCAGCTTCTCCCAAGGGCGCAGCTGCAAGGGCTGGCGGAATTCCAACGAGAGTTCGCCGCCGGCGCTGGTGCAGCAGCTCCTCACGCTGATGCGTGATCCCTCGAACAAGAAGTCCAGTAGTGAATGCAGTGAGCCAGAATCGGTCGGGCTCAAAGTCTTGTAGCTGATCTTGATCGGTTCGGAGAACGCCGGCACCTGGAAATGAAACACGGCCTCGGGCACGAGCGGATCGATCGGACGAATGCAAACCTCGCCCCGGAATGCCGCGGCGATCGCGACAACGACGTCGCTTGCGGCCGAGGAGGACGCGGGAAGCATGGTTGGCCTACTTTCCAGGGGGAGGCTGCTTGGGCTTGCGCTCATCGGACGTGAGACGTTCCTGCAGCCGCTTCACCTCGGAAGCCAAAGACTCCGCGCGCGCTGATTCGGCCTGCCGGTATTCCTCCACAGCGGCCGCACGGCTGGAAATCCGAGCGAGTTCAGTCCGTGCCTCCGTCAGCAGGTCCATGCTGTTTCGTGAATCCGCCTCCTGCTGCTCGGCCCGCTTCTTGTTCTGCTCGGCCTCGGTTCGTGCGCCGGCCAGCGCGGACGCAAGTTCCTCGATGCGTGCCAGGTTGGCGGCATCACGCCGCTCGGCGGCTTCCGTCTGAGCAGCGAGGCGCTTTTCCAGTTCGGAGCGCACATTGCGGGTGTCGGCGCGCGCATCCTCGATATCCTCCAGGGACTTCCTCTCCAGGCCGCGGTAGGCCTCCTCGAGACGATCGATCTGCGCCTGCATGTCCATCCGATGGTCATCGGCGTCCTGCCTGGTGCGCGCCAGTTCTCCTTCAAGGCTGGTGACTTTGGCGTTGGCAGCGGCCAGCGCCTCACGCAAGCTGGCCAGCTCGATCGCTTGAGCGTGGATCCGCTCGGATTGCTGCTGCGCCTCAACGCGCGCCCCAGCGAGGGTGGCCTCTGCCGATTTGGCTCGGACTTCGGCGTCATGGACCTGCATGCCTGCTTCCAGGCGAATACGATCCACAGAGTCACGGGATGACTTTATTGCATCCTCCATCTCACCGCGTAGCCCGTCCAGCTCTCCACGTGCGATACCCAGGCATTCATCCCAGGCGGTGACGGCTAGTTGCCGGATGCGCTCTGAGAATGAATCAGGAAGTCCGGGCAGGAGCCGGTTGTTCTCACGGTCCAGCCATTCCGCGATGTAGCCCTGAACCACCTTCGAGCCGCCCTTGTTGGACATCTGCTTGTAGACGCGGGCGAAGGTTACACGCTCGCCGCTGTCCCTTACGGCATCGCATGCCTTGAAGACATCATCTTGTTGGACATCGGAACTCTTCGGCATCGAGACCTCCTTGAATAGCGGCGCAGATGCGTTATGTTATAACGTGTATGACGTCATATCAATACGCTATTTGCAATTTATTAGACATTATGCTTATACTGTCAAAAAATGACGATTTTGAGGACCGCGAAAAACATGGAGCTCGAAAACGCTGGCGGCACGCTGGTTCGGATGCATCCCATCGCCCCGATCGACGCAATCCAGTTCGACGGCGATCTGGACGGCAGCACCGGCACCAACCGAGCAGTCGGTGCAGCGCAGATCTCAGCCGCGAATGACGTCGCCGCGGTGAAAGCCTGGCTGGCCAGCTTTCATGATCGGCGGGCCACTCTGGAAAGCTACCGAAAGGAAGCCGAGCGTCTACTGCTCTGGTCGGTAATTGAGCTTGGTAAGCCTTTGTCCTCGCTGACGCACGAGGATTTCCTGGTCTACCAGCGCTTCCTCGCAGAACTGCGCCCAGGCAGCCGCTGGGTGCTTGCCGCGGGCCAGAAGAAGGTCTCGCGCAAGGATCCGGCCTGGCGGCCTTTCGCCGGCCCGCTGTCAGCCACCAGCCAACGTCAGGCCATGGTGATCCTCAACGTCATGTTCTCCTGGCTGGTCATGGCCGGGTATCTTCGCGGCAATCCTCTGGCCCTACTACGGCAGCGCCGGCGCCGGACCGCACCGCGCGTGACACGCTATCTTGAGCACGACATCTGGCGTGAAGTGAAGGCCACGATCAGTGCCATGCCGCAGGAGACCGATCGCGAGCGGGCGCACTACTTTCGGGTGCGGTGGCTGTTCTCGCTCCTTTACATCGGCGGCTTGCGGATTTCCGAGGTGGTCGGCAACACGATGGGAGGATTCTTCCGCCGGCGCGACAAGGAAGGCGAGGAACGTTGGTGGCTTGAAGTGTTCGGGAAGGGGAGCAAAACCCGGTTGGTGGTGGCCACTGACGAACTGATGATCGAGCTGGCGCGTTACCGCCGCGAAAACGGCTTGGCGCCCTCTCCCTCGTCGGGGGAAGAAATCCCCCTCCTCTTCCGCATCACCAACGACCCATCGCAGCTGCGGCGGCCGCTCACGCGAGCATCCGTGCACGAGATCGTGAAAGTCGTTTTCGAGGCCACGGCTAAGCGGCTCAGGGAACGCGGTCAAGAGGCTGCGGCTCAGACCGTGGAGAGCGCCTCAGCGCATTGGCTGCGGCACACCTCGGGGACTCACATGATGGACAACAATATCGACGTCAGGCAGCTGCGCGACAACCTTGGGCATGAGTCGATTGCTACAACGAACATTTATGCCCACCAGGAAGATGATGAAAGACACAAGCAGATCGAGGAAAAGCATAGACTCGGCTGGTGAATCAATACTTTTGTCTCTGTTAATCCCTCAAGTTCGAATTTGTCTCGGCATGCAACATACGATTCAAGCCCATAAGCTCTTTCCTTCAGCAAATTCCTTAGCGTGGTGCGTGCGCAGCGCATCGGTCCCATTCCTGATGCCATGGGTGCAGGCTATCGACCTCAGTGGCAACATGCCCGCACACGGCGCACGTAATCGGCTCCAACTTCCGTTCCTTGGCTACCCATGCCAGCATCTTCACAGGGTAACCGCTGCCGTCCTCTACAAATACAGTCGCGTGTTCGGCGTGCTCTCGTATCCACTCAGCAGCCAGCTTCAGTCCGGCCACCAGTGCAAGCCGCTCGACGGTCTCCAGTTGCTGCTGTAGTGATTCTTCAGTCACTTCGCCCATGCCGTTATTTCTCTCCGACGACGTCGGAAGACGATTTGCCCGCCATTATGCGTTTGATAATTTCGGCGCACTTGCTGCAGGTAACCGCCTTGCGATTTATCGTCCAAGTAGCTCGCGTCATATCTATGGCGCGTGGTCGGGTGAAGCACATGGCGGATACGGCGCCATCCGCGCGAATAGACCTTGCAAGGTGGCAGATCCTGGTGTCCCGGTTCGGGCGCATAACGGTTCTGATCATCCGACCTGTTTGACTGAAACATACGGTGGTGGCGAAACAAGTGTTTCGCCTGAGGCCATATCCAACCAGATCGGCCGCATCCATTGTCCGAATCCATCGAATCGAAGGATAAGGGTATCTCCATTGGTTAACTGGAACTCGTACAGCTTTCCTTGCTCAGGAGTCATCGTTTAAGTCTTTACGTTATGGGTAGTCTCATCGATTGCAGCATCTATGTCTCACATACGCAGACCTTCGCCATCATTCGTTGCCGAAAAAAAGAAACTGATCCACGATGGGAAATCCTATCACCGCATGATGCAAGGTAGGTAAGGGAGCAACGAAAATGCGCCAGCTCCTTGAGTAAGCCCACTACAAGATGCCCGTTCATCGGGAGGGCTCGAAGCGAAGCGGCACGGACTCGACGGTGTTGCTCGGACGACGGATCGGGCAGGCCGCAGCCGCGCTGAAGTGGTGACTGATGAAGCGGACCGCCACCACCTCGACACGATGAGGGGACTCGCCGAGCTTGATTTCTCCGCGCTGCACCCGCGCTGTTTCCTCCAACCCCGCAGGGGTGTTTGGCAGCGCCCATGCCTCACTTGTGCGGATGACAAACAGGCATCGGGGATTTCCCAGGTAGCGCCCGATAAACGATTCCTCGTTTTCGGAGGTCATGCCTTGGATAAATATCTCCCCCGTTTCGAAACCGTCTCCGTGCGTGACCAGGAGGGGCGTCAGGGTCGTGGGAAGTTCATGACCAGCCAAAATGAGCGCTCGCGCCCCCTCGATAATGTGCTCATAGGATTCCTGCACGAGCGGCTGCAGGTTCTCAAGGAGTCCAGGAGAAGTGTGGGGTGGGGGTGGGTCTGACTCTTTCGGCAACCAGCTCGCCCCACCGTCGGGTCGGCCGGTGGAATCGACCACAGCCTGGTAGGTAAGAAGCTCGTCGGTCGCCCGACTGACTACGGCAATCCGGAACTGTTCGGAGTCTGCGGTCTGCCATTCCTCGCGCGATACCGCCACCTTCTTGTCAAGGAAGGATTCCAGCGCGCCGGCATGGCCGACAAGCCACAGCAGGTCGCCGATAAATCCGGCGATGAGCCCCTTGAAATGGGTGTGCCGGTGTTCGTCGGAGAGCAGGAGGTGGGAAAGGCTGCGTGGGTCCAGACCGAGGTAGTGACACAAGGCATAGCCTACGAAGTACGCCGACACCTGCAGGATCGCATCGCGCGGGAGTTCGTTTGGGTGACTGACGCGCGCCCCGAAATAGGGCAGCGTATAGAGCAGGCTGGCAGCACCGCTCCAACCCGGCACCCCGACCAGCGTACTGGAGACGCCGGCGCGCAGGTTGCCCGCCACGCTGACCACGTAATAGCCGAGACCGTGGACCAGGTTACCGATGGGGATGTACTGCCCATCCTCGTCCGAGCTGCGCATCACCAAAACCCGACGAGGATCGGTAGGGGTGGGATGCTGGAACAAATAATCGTCGAACTGATCAGCGGTGGCTCCGAACTCCGCCTTCACAGTTTCTCGGAAGCGTGAAGGCGATGCTGTAACGAAGGCCAGCCCCGGAAACAGACGTGCGACATGGCGAGCCGCGTCGCTGACCGCCACGTTCATGGGCGGCAGCATCGGGAAGATGCGACCGTCAAGTTCCCGAAGCATCAGCCAGGAGGCCTCCCGGGCAAGCGCCGGATTATTAGCCACGATGCCGTCCGCATCGCAAACACCAGAAACTCGCCAACCCAGCGAGGGCGTACTCCCAATGTTGCCGGACTTGCGGGTAGAGAATGCACTGCGGCCATAGTTAGGGTCGATGGATTTGCGTCGCTTTGATTCACCCATTTTCGATTTATCCTCTGTTCGTTTCAGTCTGACACACTACCCAACACTGTTCCTCGCGTTGAATGAATCCTATCGTTCCCTGAGCGCCTCGCCCCCGTATTGGACCAACGGGCTCAAGAAGAAATCGATGATCCGTCGCTTGCCGGTTTTGATCTCCACAGATGCCGTCATGCCGGGAGAGAGATTGACCGTCTTGCCGTCTACCTCGATGATGGTTCGTGACATCTGCACCTTGGCCGAGTAAATCAGCCCGCGCTTTTCATCGCTGATGGCGTCGCCCGATACGTGCGTCACCGTTGCCGGCACCGTGCCGTAGCGCGTGAATGGAAATGTCTCCAGCTTCACCTGCGCCTCCTGACCGGCGAACACAAAGCCGATGTCCTTGTTCTCGATGAACGCCTCGATCTCCAGCGCTCCTTCCCTGGGCACCACGACCATCAAGGGCTGCGCCGGCGTGACCACGCCGCCAACGGTATGGACGGCAAGCTGCTGCACCGTCCCGTCCACCGGGGCGGTCAAGGTCATCATTCTGTTGCGTGAATCGGCCTTGGCATAATCCTGGCCGAAGGCAGCGATCCTCTGCTCCGCTTCGTTCAGGGATTCCAGGGCAACGCGGCGCGTTTCCGCCACCATGGCCTCAAGTTCCGCCCTCCCCTGCGCGATAGCGGCTTGGAGTTCGCGCGCGCGGCCGCGCTGGGTCGCCAGATCCCCCTCCTGCTCGATCCTGGCCTGCTCCTTGTCGAGGTAGCCGTGGCGCGAAATAAAGTTCTTCTCGACCAGGCTCCGGAAGTCGTCGGCGCGCTGCTTGGCGAGGGTCGCGGTCTGCTCGAGTTTCTTCACGACCTCACGCGTGGTCAGCAACTCGGCCTCGCGGCGCACAAGGTCGGCCTCCATGCGAGCGCGCTTGGCCTGGAACTCCGCATGCTGTCCGGCGAGGACGCGCTCCTCCTGTTCGACGCGGGCGGCCGGTACTCCTTCCGGCCAGGCCGGCACCGGCGCTTTCCTCGATTCGATGGCGGCCAGAAGTGCCCGTGCGCGCGCCGCCTGAAGCCTGGCAGCCTGCAGCCCGACGTTGGTCTTTTCCGCGTCCGCCTGGGTCTGGGTCGCATCGAGCTCGATGAGCACATCTCCCGCCTTGACAGACTGGCCTTCCGAGACATGAATGGCACGGATGGCCGCTGTCTCGATCGGCTGGATCGTCTTGGTATGCCCGCCGGGGATGATCCTGCCTTGAGCGACCGCCACCACATCGACCTTGCCGAAGATGGCCCATGTCAGCGCAATGACGCTGAACCCGACGATCAGGCGCATGGCCAGCCTGGGGGCCGGCGACGGCGGCGTCTCGATCAGCGAAAGCGCGGCCGGCAGGAATTCCGCCTCCTGCGGCATGCGGCCCGGGCGATCCAGCGCATGGCGCTCGCGCCAAGCAAGCGAGATGGCATCCGTGTACCGGCGAAGGAGGTCGCCGGCGGCCTGGAAATGGATTCTGGAGGCAATCATAGTCAGGCTGATTGAAGTCGGTGGAGCCGCGCAAAATGCCCGGCCTGGTGCGACAGCAGATCGGCGTGGCTGCCCTCCTCCACGATCTGGCCGCGATCCATGACAAGAATGCGGGTGGCGTCGCGCACGGCGGACAGGCGGTGGGCGATGATGAAAACCGTGCGGCCGGCGCAGATGGATTTCATGTTCTGCTGGATGACCCGCTCGGACTCGTAGTCGAGCGCGCTGGTCGCTTCGTCGAAAATCAGGATGCGCGGGTTGGTGATCAGGGCCCGGGCGATGGCGATCCTCTGGCGCTGCCCGCCGGAGAGCGTCGAGCCGTGCTCCCCGACCATGGTGTCGTAGCCTTCCGGCAGTTCCAGGATGAATTCGTGCGCGCCGGCGAGCTTGGCCGCGGCCATGACCTGCTCGATCGGAGCGCCGGGGTCGGCCAGGGCGATGTTTTCCCGGAGGGTGCGATTGAACAGGATGTTCTCCTGCAGCACGACGCCGATCTGCCGGCGCAGGGACGATGAATCGACCAGGGCGATGTCCAGGCCGTCGATCAGCACGCGGCCACGTTCGGGCAGGTACATGCGCTGGATGAGCCGCGCCAGCGTGCTCTTGCCGGATCCGGAGCGCCCGACGATGCCGATGACCTCGCCAGGCTTCACCGTGAGGCTGACGCTGCGCAGGGCTTCCCGCGCATCCGTCCTGTAGCGGAACGTCACGTCGTCGAACTCGACCGATCCCCGGATCTGGGGCAGTGCCGATTTTGCGAGAGATCGCTCGGTCGGAGCGTTGAGGATGTCGCCGAGGCGCTGCACCGAGATGCCGACCTGCTGGAAGTCGGTCCAGAGCTGGGCCAGGCGCATGATCGGCGCCGATACCTGGTTGGCGAGCATGTTGAAGGCAATCAGCTGGCCCACGGTCAGCCGGCCCTCGATCACTTCCCTTGCGCCAATCCACATGACGCCCACGGTGACCAGCTTGCCGATCAGCGCGACGCCCCCGCCGGCCAGAACCGAGATGGTCGACGACCGAAAGCTCGCCTGGACGTAGCCGGCGAGCTGGTTGTCCCACCGGCGCTGCAGCTGCGGCTCGACGGCCATGGCCTTCGCTGTGTCGATGGCGCTGACCGTCTCGACCAGGAAGGACTGGTTTTCCGCGCCGCGGGCGAACTTCTCGTTCAGGCGAGATCTCAGGATGGGCGTGGCCGCCAGCGATACGAGCACGTAGCAGGGGATGGACGCCAGCACGATCAGGGTCAGCGGCACGCTGTAGAAGAGCATCAGGAGGATGAAGATTGCCGAGAAGGCGATGTCCAGCACCAGGGTAATCGCGTTGCCAGTCAGGAAGCTGCGGATGTTCTCGAGTTCGCGCACGCGCGCGACGGAGTCTCCCACCCGGCGCGCGCCGAAATAGGACATCGGCAGGCTGACCAGATGCCGGAACAGCCGCGAGCCGAGCTCGACGTCTATCCGGCTGGTCGTGTGGGAAAAGACGTAGCCGCGCAGCATCGTCAGCGCGGCATCGAAACAGACCACCACGAGCAGCCCAAAGGCGACGACATCGAGCGTTGCGAACCCGCGATGGACGAGCACCTTGTCGGTGACCACCTGGAAGAACAGCGGCGTGGCCAGGCCGAAAAGCTGCAGGGCGATCGAGACGATCACGACCTCGCCCAGCAGCTTCCGGTAACGCATGATTGCCGGGATGAACCAGGTGAAGTCGAACCGCGCAAGGTCGCTCACGATCGAGGCGCGGGAGGCCACCAGGATCAACTCGCCGGACCATGTGGCCTGAAATTCCTCGTCCGTAAGGGTCAAGGGGCGTTCCTCGCCCGGCCGTTGCACCAGGACTTTCCCGTCCGTTGCGCGCGCCAGGATCAGGTAGCGCCCCTCCAGATCAACCGCCAGCGCCGGCAAGGGCTGCCTTTCGAGGCGGGCCCGGTCGCAGCGAACGGATCGGGCCTTGAGCCCAAGCCTGCCGGCGGCCAGGAGGATTTCCGCCGTCCCGAACGGTCGCCCGTCATGCCGGAACTCATGGGCAAGCTGCTCGGCGCTCGCGGCCACGCCATGAAAGCGTGCCAGCATAACCAGGCCGATCAGTCCAGCTGTTTGGTTCATTGAAGGTAATCCGGTTGCAGGTTACAGCAAGCTTAAGGATTCAGTAAGGCTTCTGTTCTGGAGCGGACAATCGTTTGATGAACCCGGTTTGCAAAGCGAAGGCTCATTTAAAGCAGCTGAAAAACGTTACACAGATGTTAAACAGATAAAGAAAACAGAACTTAAACGCTGGCTTAAGAAAGCGCGGGATATTCAGTGGGATTATAAAAATATTGTTAAACGAAAGGGAAAGCTGGTGCGGCTAAAGTAAGTTTAATCCTGTTTCCCAATCCGCCGTGGCGGACCAGTTTGGAAAACAACAAGCTGTAGAAAATCCACAGCCCCTGCAGAGTTCTTGTGAGCGATTTTTTATAAGACTGCATCGGCAAAAAACGACTCGCAGAGTATTCCCTGCTTTCGCAAAGTCTGCTTTAAGGGATTCTGGTGAAAAACCTAATCCAATTCGTGAAATTTGTGAAATTAGTGGTTATTCTTTTCTTATATACCCATATCAGAAACGTTAATTACCTTTAAACCGTTAAGATTTTTACCTTTAATATTTTCAATTAATCAGTTAATTTTTAATTCCAAATCACAAAAAATAGAGGAATTAACACAGCGGCAAATTGCCGTTTATTTTCATTTGAAAAAAATAATAACTTAAACTATAATTTATTCTATATTATGAGTAACACAAACGGAAACGGAAAATGCCCTGTAGCAGGGCATGGTTTCGCCGGCAGCGGAACCAAAAACAGCGACTGGTGGCCAAACCAGCTGAAGCTTAACATTCTTCGCCAGCATTCTGAGCTTTCAAATCCAATGGGTAAAGATTTCAATTATGCCGAAGAATTCAAAAGCCTGGACTACAAGGCAATTAAGGAAGACCTGAAAAAATTAATGACAGATTCACAGGACTGGTGGCCCGCTGATTTCGGGCATTACGGTCCCCTGTTCATCAGAATGGCATGGCACTCTGCAGGCACATATCGTGTTGGCGATGGCCGCGGCGGAGCCGGGCAGGGACAGCAGCGTTTTGCGCCGCTTAACAGCTGGCCCGATAACGCTAACTTAGATAAAGCGCGCAGGCTTCTCTGGCCCATCAAACAGAAATACGGAAAGAAAATTTCATGGGCAGACCTGATGATCTTAACCGGTAATGTTGCGCTGGAGACAATGGGATTCAAAACCTTTGGTTTTGCCGGAGGCAGAGAAGACGTTTGGGAGCCTGACCAGGATGTTTACTGGGGCAGTGAAGCTAAATGGCTTGAAGCTGATAAACGCTATTCCGGCGAGCGCGATCTTGAAAATCCGTTGGCCGCTGTGCAGATGGGATTGATATATGTAAATCCCGAAGGACCTAACGGTAATCCCGACCCGGTTGCAGCTGCAAAAGATATCCGCGAAACATTTGCAAGAATGGCTATGAATGACGAAGAAACCGTTGCGCTTATTGCAGGCGGACACACATTCGGCAAAACACACGGCGCAGGCGATGCTGCAAATGTTGGAGTTGAGCCTGAAGGCGCAGATATTACCGAGCAGGGACTGGGGTGGACCAGCAAATTTAATACCGGCAAAGCCGGTGATACAATCACAAGCGGGCTTGAAGTAACATGGACAACAACACCAACCAAATGGAGTAATAATTTCTTCTGGAATTTATTTGGATATGAATGGGAGCTTACTAAAAGTCCTGCCGGGGCAAACCAGTGGAAGCCTAAAGGCGGAATGGGTGCAAACACTGTTCCCGATGCATTTGACCCGAACAAAAGACAGGAACCAAGAATGCTTACGACTGATCTTTCTTTAAGGTTTGACCCGGAATACGAAAAAATTTCACGCAGATTTCTGGAAAATCCGGACCAGTTTGCAGATGCTTTTGCGAGGGCTTGGTTTAAGCTTACTCACCGTGATATGGGTCCCCGCGCACGTTACCTTGGACCCGAGGTGCCGGAAGAAGTTCTCATCTGGCAGGATCCGATCCC
>JAANMU010002239.1_pt1 | contig 14989 bp, 19 predicted proteins | sample 7279701 | NCBI WGS metagenome assembly JAANMU01 (sample SAMN14094539, study PRJNA606508) | bioreactor metagenome | isolation source: A lab-scale SPAN reactor treating ammonium-rich wastewater day 57 | place: Ireland: Galway | collected 2017-03-13 | reverse complement strand
AATTGGTCTTCGTGCTCATGAATATCGCCGATTACAGTTATTTTTGTGCCTTTTGGCAGCTCAATGTTAAGCAAATCTGTCATTATTTCCTTGTCAATAGTTTCGTATACTTTCAGGATTTTACCATGCTAATCAAACTGGCACAAGATAACTCGGCAAAAAAGTTGATGGGTAGCCTGGTGGCTTTCCTTCGCGCACTATATCAGATACACCAGAATGCGCATTGGAGAACTAAAGGTAATGAATTTTACGGCAACCATTTGTTATTTCAAAGACTTTATGAAGGAACGCAAGAAACAACCGACGAGGCGGCCGAGAAAACAATAGGCTTGTTTGGTTCTCTGCCAGAAATGGAAGACCAGATTGCGGCGTTGACTGAGAAGTTTCACGCAGACAACTTTGATGGTGATTGGGTTCAGGCCGCCCTAAAAGCCGAGCAGACATTCCAGGCGCTATGCAAAACCGTGTATGATAAGATTAAGAAGCTCGAAGCTATGACGCTTGGCCTTGACGACATGATCATGAGCATAGCAAGCCGGCACGAAGTCCATATCTATTTGTTGAAGCAGGCTTTGGAAGGAGTAGTGAAAGAAGCTCAGGAAAAGCCACATGCCACCTTGTTGGTTGAAAATGATGGTATAACGCCCGTCATGGGTGGGAGAACAGAAATGGTTGGCGGCACACAAGAAGAACCAGAACTTGCTTGGAGAGAAAGGAAAATTTGGTTGCCTAAAATACCAATTGGAGAAGTTTTTAGAATCATACCAAGCGCGCCAGGTTTAGGTTATTGGTTCGTATCCGAGGGTGATATAGCAAGAAAGATTCCACATAATTACTCCTCAAAACTTGAGGAATTATGGCAAAGCATAGATAGAGACAAATGGCTTGGAGAAAGTTATATTTCTGAAAGAAAGCAAGAATTGGAAAAACTAAAACAAGAGATTGTTGGCGCGCTATCGCAAACAAAGCTTGCAAAAGTCTCCGTGAAAGAATTACCAAAGCTAAACTCATATAAAATGACTGATGCTGTTTTCTGCTCAAAAGCACGCAGCATAGCTCTTAATGAACTGTTTAAAGCTGCACAAGCTACAGATCCAGAAGTGGAAGGCCCAAATGTTCGCATCGAACCAATGGAAAGCTTGGTACAGCAAGCCGTCAACCGTCTAAAGCAGATGGATCCAAACTATTTCAAAGGCGTACGGTCGATAGTTATTGCTTCGCAGCCGCATTATGGCTTTGTCGAGTCAGGCCCGGAAAAAGATCCTACAATTATCCATCTAAACTATAACCGAATAAAACAAGAGATCTCTTCAAAGGGAGGATCTGATGAAGATGTGATTAATTCGATTATGGAAACTATTGCACATGAGAAAGGACATGTTGCGTCTTTTAGGCCAGAGCATGGGTTCGTAGGTGGGGAGCAACCAGCAGAGCAAGAGGCGCAGCGTATCCACGGATTGATACAGCCAAGGACATCGTGAAGGTTGATAGCATAACCAAATTGGCACAGGATTACTCTGATGCCATTCAGGAGTTCAATGCACTTATGGAAGAGCTTGGAGGCAAAGCGGAAGCCCTACCAAAGCCCAAGGTACGCAAGCCAGTATTAGTTCCGCCATCTTCCATGCATCCGGCACCTGTCGATACAGGTAGTCGCAATAGCGGAATCATCGCCAGACTAGATGAGCGACTTAAGCCTCTTGCTGAGCGATTTCTGGCAGCCGTCTCGCAACAAGGTATCCCGCTTGTTTTAACGCAAGGCTTCCGATCAATGGAAGAGCAGCGAAGGATATATGAGCAAGGACGAACAGCGCCAGGCCACATCGTAACTTATGCTCCACCAGGAAAGTCAAAGCACAATTACGGCTTGGCATTCGATGTTGCACCACTGAACGAAAAGGGGCAGCCTTATTGGCCAGAGGATGAAGACCTTTGGACGCGAATAGGCGAGATCGGTGAGTCGGTTGGCCTGCGCTGGGGTGGAAGATGGCCCGGTGTGCAGCGAGATAGACCGCACTTCGAGCTACGCGCGCCAGCTAAAGCTGTGTAGTGTGCCGACGTAGAGGATTCCATTCATCGCCGACTTTTACCTCGATAACGTCTGGGCTGATGTGGTGGTGAGTATACCAATCTGCGTCTCGTTTTAGTTGTACGTTTTCGCGAGGAAACCTGAGAAGAACATTGCCATAATACAAGCTTTGCGGCTCTTTGAGGTTAACATATGTTCTCTGCACAAGATCTTCTTCAGGAAAGTCTTGTAGCTCTTCTTCATCGAACATATCAGGTGACAACATCTCGCCCTGGTTACCGACGAATGACTGGCCGTAGGACATTGGCTGGATTCCATCGTTGATGATGTCAGCCAAATGCTCGACCTGAGTCTCGTGGTACAGATATTCCTGCTCTGCCAGCTTGAGCAAAGCAACTGCACGATTAGATTTCTTCCATTGCTTTTGTTTCTTTTGGTAAGCCTTCACACACTTTGGGCAGCGGCAGCCATGCTTGCGGTACATCCAGTAGGTTCCGTGCTTAGGTTCTGGCGCGTTGAAGTCCCAAGCTTCGTGACTCTTTTCGTGATGGCATTCGCGGCAAAGAATTTGAACATTCTTTAGTTCTTCCTGTAGCCTAGCATCTGAGACGGAGTGGATGTCCGCCATGCGCAGCTTTTTCTTGGAGCTGTTAATGTGGTCAAACTGGAGATCTTTTTTAGATCCGCAGCGCGCACATTTGCCGCCCAGCTCTTTCATCACGCGATCACGCACGGAGTGATAGCGGTTGCGCATGTAATCGCGCATATACTGGCTGCGGTCAGCGGCCTCACAAACCAGAATTGATGTGAGTATTTCTCGGGCATTTGCCATCACAGAAATGCCCTGATATTACTTGTATCTATAGCGCTCCATACATAAACGGCATCGGCGCAACAGGTCTTCTAAACTGGCAGATCTATTCACTCTACCAAGCTTTAAATCAATCTCAGAAATTGGGGTTTTATGATTCAGCCCAGAGGGCCAACCTCGCCGGCCCATTTCGCGCACCAACGCATCATGGCGGGCTTTTATATTGTGGGTCTCAATTAGACCATTCTCGACATAACCATTTAATGATTTGTTTCTAGCTATACATCCAACCAACATATGAAGCTCTTTGTGCTCTCCCAATAAATGATTTGTGCATAATATTCTTGGTGAACACATCCACATTCTCATTGTATTTTACCGCTCCAGAAACGGGCGCACAACTCGGCAAAACCACGTGCGATGTTGTTAGTCACTTCATCCATCTCGCGTGTCATAATATCGATGCAGTCTTTGTCGATCCACACCTCGAACCAGCGTGTTCTAGGCGAGCCATCGTGTTCTTTGGCTCGGCCTTCCCAAGCTAACTTCATGTAGTTCGGTATATCGTCCATACGTTTGAACGGAAACGATGGAACACCAGGCAGATCTACGAAGAACCTGTCTTCGTCCCATCGCACACTGCCGATTCCGGCTACGTAATCTTCCAAGACGGCTTGCAGCTGTTCTCGCGTTGGGACTTTCTCGTCCCAGTGAACGAATGTATCGAGGGACATCAGTGGTACCCCATATATTCAACAAACTTTTCTGCCAATTGTTCGTCTGTTTCTGTCTTGACGTAATCGTCCTGGGAATGTTGATCGTACAGACCGTAGTACATGCTCATCGCATGGAACATTTCGTGCGTGAAGACTTTCTTGAAGATGGGGCGTTTTACAGTACTTATCGTAAACGTATACCGTTGATCGCGCCCAGTGTAGCCCCACAATTCGTCACGCACAAATCGCTCTGCAAAGCGGAATTTAGTGTCGTTCAGACAGCGGTAACAATGGCCATCAGGCACTATACTCCAGTTCCAGCTCAGCGACCCGGAACGCGGAGATCTCAGCCCTTGTGATTCGATAAACGGCTTGAAGTTGTTCAGAGCCTTCGTGCACAGTGAGTCCATCATCTTGATGGCTTCGGGACTGGGCTTACTCTGCCCGCGCCATTCCCTAATCGTCACTCCGCATGGCAGGCTGATTGGCTTGTTCAGCAGCTCGTTTGTAAAGGGCTTCATGTGCCCTATAATTCGTTCGTCAGCTTGAGCTTGGCTGGCCGCCAGAAGCATCGAAAGGGTCAACAAAACGCTGCGTAGCATTGTTTATCGGGCCTTCCTGTCGGTTTTCGTCTTCTGGGTCGAGAAGTCTGGCTTTCCGGTTTTCTACGGCCCATCGAAGAGCTGCCGCCGAGTTGATATTGAGGTGTCGAGTTATCTGGCACAGGTCGAAAATGACTTCGCCTATTATTTCAGCTTGCTTAGCTGGTAAGCTGGCCATTTCTTCAAGCTTGTCAACTGCCTGATGAATTCTATCAACAGCCTTTTCTACTGTGTCATCGGTAAATCGCGCACCTAGTTGTTCGGCACCGTTCCAAAAGTCTTCAAAATGCATGCCTTGAAATATAACAAGGCCGGACTGCTTTAAGCAGTCCGGCCTCATTATGCCGATCGTGGTTTCGATCAGTTGGCGTCGGCGCTCTTGCCGATGGCTTCGAGTGCGTCCTTTTCGGGCTTCGCCAGCCACCACTTGTAGCGGCCCTTCTTCGCGCCCTTTTCGGAGACGTCCTCGTAGTTGACGATGCCCTTGTCGGCCAGCGCATCGAGCGTTGCGCTCAACGTCGAGCCGAAGTCGTGGCCGAGATTGATTCCGCCCTGCATGACGGAAGCTCGTTCGACTGCGCCTCGCTTGTTCGTTGCGCCGCAAGCCGCGAGCGCTCGAATCGCCATCTCGGGATGGAGACCGCGCTTCACGCGACCGCTGGGCGTTCCGCCGCTGGCGCGCTTCTTTCCGCTCTTCGGCAGGTTGCCCTGTACGAAAGCGGCGACGCGCTCCTGGATCTCCGAGTCTTCCTTGAAAGCCTGGAGGATCTGCGCCTGCGTGATCGGAACGGAAACCGAAACCTCGAACGTTGCCTTACCTCGTGCCATCTGTAGCTCTCCTTGTTGGTTCTCTTTGCCCGCGAATCTTGTTGAGTTCGTCAGGGTACAAGGAGGAGTTTAATGTCCAGGCTCCAATTAGTCAAGCTCAAAAATCAGCTTTTTGCACCTTGTCTGTTTCCTTAGGAAAAACCGCATGCTTGAGGCGTAAAATCAGTTCTTTAACCGGTACAGCGACCGAAAAAGATCGATATCAATCTGTATGTCGAACACCCAGCTATGTTCGATGAATTCTTGTGGCGTCGGAATTTCGCGGCCTTCTTTTAGCAAGACTGCCACAGCATTCATCACCGCTGTGCAACACCTCTCAGCACAGATGCCGGTCGGATCTAAAGCCTCTTTGCCGGCTTTGATAACAATGTCCGGGAAGTCTGGAAACCGTATGACCCATCTATCATCAAGGCCAGCATTCTCGTCTGTGTTGAGCGTAACGTAACCGCGATAGCAGCGGGCGTCGGCCATCAGTCCGACCCCTTCAAATTAGCCACAGGATACATTCGATGAGCAACACGGGCGATGCCCTCTTCCTCCAAGACCTCCAAGACATCATCGAGATCTTTGTAGACCTCACCGCACTCGTCCAGTGGCGTCTTGTTATTGTTGCCGACAATGCCGCGAATCTCTGCGCCACCGAGCTTGCGCTTCACGTTGCGCATCTGATCGTCGATCCACTCTTGCTTGTGTTTGAGCTTTCTGATGGCGTCCTTGCGTCCGAGGCGACGACCAGAGCCGTGATTCACCGAGCATGCCGTCTTGTAAGCGCCTGGCTCTGGAAACAAGATCGCTGCGCCGTCGTACATTGAGCCAGGGATCAGACAAGGATGCCCAGTTTCAGCCCAGCGCGTTCCGACAAGATCTGGATGGCCAGCTGGGAAAGCCCGCGTTGCGCCTTTGCGGTGAACAAAGCCGCGCTTGGTTGATCCGTCTGGAAGAACCAGCGTCTCCTGCTGCACGAGGTTGTGCGAGATTTCGTAGTAGAGTTCGCCTTCGGCCTTGAAGATCTTCCGAAGCGCCTCTTGCACACCTTCGACAATCACGTGGCGATTGGCAATAGCGTAGTTCGCGGCTGCGTTGTGCGCTGCCCAGTATTCTTTGCCAAGCGGCTCATCCACGCGAAGCCAAGACTCTTCGCGTCTATTTTGACTCAAACCGCGATGTAACGCTCCGGCTTTGAAGTAGTGCTCGGCGGTTTGATAGCCGAAGCCGCGCGAGCCGCAGTGGATCATCACCCACACACTGCCATCTTTTTCGTCCACTTGCATCTCGATGAAGTGGTTGCCGCCGCCGACAGAACCAAGTTGCGGCAGCGCTTTTTCGTATGCTTTTTCGATTCTCTTCAGGTCAACGCCCGGATCGATTGGGATGTACTGGCGCTCGCACAGATCGGCTTTGACACCGAGAGCTTTTGCGCCGTACCGAAGAATTTCCTGCAAGTCTTTCTCGGAGTAGTTCGCCACGCTCTGTCCGCGACCAACTCCCATTGCAATACGCTTTTGGACAGCACGCACCCAACTGTCTCGCTTATCCCAGCCGGCAACGTCCTGTGCTTGAAGATCGGGAACCTTCAAGTAGATGACACCACAGCTGATGTCGTAGCCAGAGCCGGCTTGTAGAATAACGTCATCGGTAACGACTACGCCGCCAACTGGCACTACATATCCGACGTGCGTGTCTGGCATTAAGTAGACGCCATTCACTCCTGGGTGGCATGCCGCTGCTTGAGCTTGATTCCACAAGCCCTCTTCCGATATGTCGTAAAGTCGCTGCGAAAGATAAGCGTGCACCTCGGTGCGCATTTCGCCTATCTTAGGAAGCACGTAGTGATTATCTGTGACTTTTTGAGCTTGGTATTTGAACGACATATCTCAGCCATTTGAGCGGCCCATAAAAAAAAACGAACCGCTAATGTAGCTCGCCTGCGTGTATGTTCAGGCTGAGCGCAGGCCCAGATTAGCCGAGTCCGGGTGGGCTGTCAATGTTTCCGCCGCCGCCGTAGTCGTCTTCATCGTAATCGTCGTCTTCATCTTCTAGACGATTGTCGATGTTTGAATCTTCCATATCGGACTGTAGACGCTTCTTTCGATGTTCGAGGCGGCTGATTTGCAATTCTTCAGATCCTTCTCGTGACAAGAAAATCGTGAAGAAAATGCCCTCCGTTGTATCGATAAACGCAGGACAAAGGGCCTCTCCAACGTAGCCGATATTTCCTTCGCCGTCAGTGAACGAGTGAAGATCCACGCATATCTTTCCGAACAGCGTTCTGGTGCCATTGATTCGTTGTAGACGTGCAACTTCGTCCTTTTTGTCTTCTCGGATTGGGCCGATGTACATTCTCTCTTCGTCTTGTTTGGAGACGAAGATCATGAACGAGACTCCTTTTTTGAAGTCCATCGTTCCTGGGAATTGGAAACTGCCGATGTAATAGAACTTGAAATTAGCATCGGTTTTGCGAAATAGACGGATTGAAGGCTTTGCCCTGTCATCTACTTGCCGTGACATTTTTATTCTCCGAGAGAGTGGGTATCCAGCCTCGTTAGACTACTACATAATCTAACAGACGCTACCTCGTTGTCAACTCTCATTTTTTTTCGGCGAAGCTATTGCCGCCCAATACACTCTTTGTGCCACGGTTGCGTTCCGCATCTGTTTTTGCGTTCAGTACGTACTAGCCATTCCTGCCGCGCTTCTTTTGGTCTCTCGCCCTTTTTGCGCGATTTCTCCTTCGAGGGTCTTGTTTCGAAAGAAACAGCGCCATTTTTGCGAATCGTTCATCAGAGAGCAGACTTTCTACGGTGTTGTATTTTTTCTCAAGGTCTTTATTCGAGAACAGTGAATGAACGGCTCGATGGCAGTCACAACAAATTGTCAGCGTTTCTTTGCCGCCGCGAGTTTTTGGAACCAAGTGATGGTCGCTGGGAAAATGCATCGGGCGATTGCACAAGGGACAATTTTCTTGCGGCTCTTCGATCACATTGACTCCTTGTGATATGCCCCAAACCCAGTACGCTTGTTCTCGTAGTCATTGGAAGAGATGTTTTTCTTCATCTCCAGCATTGTATTCAGCGCATCTTTGTACTCAGTTTCGAATAGAACCACCGAGATGAAAAGCTCTTTAATATGCGCCAGGGTGAATTCGGCAGTATCCTTTACCCATTGCTCAATATCAACAAGATCTTTTGCACGCCCAACTTTGGCAACCAAGTACTCGATATATTGAAAACGAGCTTTTGGATTTGGGAACCCGATTTCGAAACGACGATCAAACCGACTAGGACGATTCTTTATTCTGCCTTCAAGTTCTTCTGGATAGTTCGTTGTTGCCAGGTACACAATATTTTCGAAGCTATCAATGCCGTCAAGAACATTTAGGATTATGGACTCATCATATCGATCCATAATGCCGTCGATGTCCTCCATGATACCAACAACAGGAGTCTCGGGTTGAACCAGGCGAAAGTTGCGCATGCAGCGTATGAATACACCAGGGTCGTCAAAGCGCAGAGCAATGCCACCTTTTTCTATTACGTCATTGATGATGAGCTTAACGGCGCATGACTTTCCAGAACCGGCCGGGCCATGCAAGAGAATGCCACGGCGGTAAGGAAAGCCAAACTCTTCGAACCTGTCCTTACGCTTCCAGAATTCTGTAATCTCTACAACTACGCGATCGATGTTTGAATCAGAGAATCGTAACAACTCTTCTGTCGAAAAATGGATACGGTAAAAAAATGGCTGCCCCTGTGGCGTAAGTCGTGGTTCGTAGACGTCTGGCGGCAGTTCTTTGTATGTATCAGCAACAGAAAAATATGTTCTAGAATCGGCAGATGACCAAAGCTTGTGACCAATTACGCCGGAGTCCTCTTCTGCCGCTTCTGTTTGCGCGTATTGCGCTAATGCTCGTGACTTTCTTGCCATTATTTTCCGTTGCCTTTCAAGTTCTTTGCGAAGCATACCTATATTTAGTTCCGGAAGTTCCGGAAGATGCTTAGGAAGTAGAGGTGGTGGCCAGGTCATAGTTCTATTATCTGCCCTTGAGCTAACATTGGTAATTTATCAGCAACAAAACCATCTGGGCAATGGATAAGATGCATCCTAACCAATATTTCTTCTGGCAATGATAAAAGCATTTCGTACGGGGTATGTGGCCCCAGATTGCTTTCATGAATGATTAGGTCGCTGCCATCGGCCAGCCATTCAATCAGTGCTGGATCGAAACAAGTGTCGGCGCTGTATGCCAACGTCTTGCCGCCAGCAGATATCTTCCAGGCAAAGGTTGGGATGTGATGCATGGTGCGGCGACACTCTAGATCAAACCCATTGAACGTTAACTTTCCTCGCACATGGCGCTGAACATGTCCATTTGACGAGCTTGTTTCAGATGTATCTTCACACTCTGGTACCAACATATAACTAAAAAAAGCCGTTTCACCCGGCCTGCTATGCGCTTGGCTCCTGTGATAGTGTGGAAGATCGGATAATTGGTATTTTTGAATGCCGCCAGACGAGAAAGCCGGAGGAAACATTGTCCCCATGCTTGCGTTGCGTGCTGGCCAAATATCTTTTTGTACGCTATTGTGAGTTATTATCAAAGCAGGTTTATGTAAAACGATTCGTGAAAAGAAAGCAAACCCCTCTAGCCCGCTAGCATGATCTGCATGCAGGTGGGTTAGTACAATAGCGCTTATGTCAGAGATATCCAGCTCCGCAGACTCTCTCAAGATCTTTCTGATTGGATGCGGACAATCAACTAAAAGTCGCTGGCCTTCATGTTCGACAATAAAGCATGACGAATATGATTTGGCTGAAAAGGCGTCGCCAATGCCCAGAACAATAACTTTCATTGTCTTTCCATTTCTAGATTCTCTTCGAGTTCCGCAAACCCTTGATCGCCAGTTGGTCTGGCCCTGTGAATGTTAGTCATAAAATTAAGTAGTATTTGTGCAGGATCGATATAGTCAGGCAATTTATAAGCGGCGTTTCCAATGTATACTGCGTTTTCGCCGTTTGTTGTTGGCTTGCCATCTAGAACAGACACAATAAACGCAAAGATCTGGGCTTCGGTTGTATGTACACGATATGTCTTACCACGAATGGTAACGGTACAGCTGCGTTTGCGGAGGTCATCATGCTCTTTGAAAACTCCTAATCTACAGATGCCACCATTGCGGCCGTTACGAGTCTCGAAACCAGTTATCTTTCCAAGCCTAATTGAGTCTTTTACACATTTGACAAACAGATACTGTTCCATGCTGATTCTGTTTTGCATCCGCTCATAAAGCTTACCGTATGGAATGCAAATCATTTCTTTTTCTGGCAATGCGGCTTCAAGTTCTGTTTGAATTAGAGCAACTTGTTCTGGCGTCAGCATTTCTATTCTTCCTCTTCCAAGTCGCGCCCAGCTCTGAAAATATCGCTGCCAGAATTTAGGATTGTCATAACAAAATCCCGGTTATCAACGAACTCTGGCAGACTGGCATCGATAGCCCAACGCTGTCTTGTGATTTGGCCAGATTCTGTTTGAATTATTTTTGGTACTCTGTAAGCACCAATTCCAAATCGAAACCGCTCTGGATAGTACTCGTTAAAATCTATGTCACATTTTTCACGTAGTAACTCTATTCGATCTTTGGTCGTCCTTTCTTCCAACAAAGAGGCGGCTGTCTTACGGCCAAATCTGTTTCCAAGCTCTGCTTGCGCCGCTGTTGTAACTGCATTACGGATACAGTCTTGTTGTCTAAATATCAAATTGTTTACCACCTCGTTTAGAGATGGAACAGCAAAAACACGAGCGTCAAATATTGCTGGGCCGGCAAGTCCAGGAGGATCATCCATATCGCGAAGCCCTTCGTTGAAATGGTATGTTGTAAGGGCGGCAGAAATGGATGCTATTTTCTGGATTCTGTTTCCGTACCAGGGCTCTGTGTCTAATGTATTATCATTTCTCAGAACGAACGTTATTTCATCGCTTTGTTGATACGCAAAAATACAACCTTCTACATCTTTTACAACTGATAGCATTGTGTGAGCCATCAGGCTCATCAGTTTCGGACAATAAGGTCTCGGAAGTCGTCTCGTAAGTCGAGAGAAGTTCTTTCCATCAACGCGAACGATAACAGGAAGCCGCCTAATAATTTTGTGATCATAGGCTTCTTCATACGATTTTTGTCTGTTTGCAAGCGTAAAACCCATAACAGTTGAACAACCGCTCGGGCGCTTGCAATCGACAAGTATTTCTAAACGAATAAGTTTGCTTTATTCGTATCGTACGCAATTCTACTTAACCTACTTGGGCAGGAAAGTCAAGCATCCTGCTCCTGAAAAATATGTATTTTCCAGCGGTAACGTGTCTATCGTTCGAGCGGAGTGCGTGCGGCCCTCCGACGCTGGACAATGACTTCTGGTTGCGGCCTCCGGAATCGCGGCCGGCTCTTCTCTGGCGGGTTGTAGCGCGTTTTTTCCTCTGCCTGCGCGACAGCCCTGACCAGCTGCGACGAGTTATCTAGCCCGCAGCCGGGGCAGCTGATATGGATGTAAGCGCCTTGTTTGCCATGGATGCGCACAGGCGATCCACAGTTGTTGCACAGCATGAGAGCTGGAACGTGCGTTGACATTGGCTTCTCCAGGTCACCCCCTAGAGCTTGCATGAGGTATGCCTTACAAGTTCACAGTTTATCACGGTTTTTTGACCGGTCAACCCGTATACTTTGCGGTGAGCTGGCAAACTAGCGAAATGATTACGTAATCTGTCGTGGAAAACCTGTGGAAAACCGCTCTGTTTCAAGCGGTGTGCCAAGTCCAGACAATCTGGCCAGGTGGATGACATCCGTCAACTCATTGAAAGTGGCGCACTTGACAAACTGCTTGCTTCCGTGCACTGGGCCAGACAACGGTCGGTTCATTTCATCCACACTCGTGTTCCATTTGAAATCTTCTGGGATCCCAAGAGTGGTTTTGTACGTCCCGACAAACCAAATGCCATGCATTGGTTGAATTGCCAGATCATATCCCTGTACGTACGCGGCCTGCATTCCGCCATCTTCCAAAGCAAGAGCTACATTATCAACTACCGTGTAGCTCTTAGACATTTTCTTCCAGGCCATCAGTGCCCAATGTTGACGAGTTTTTTCACTGGCCTCTGAAAAACTGGAAACTTGTTCCATGAATTCTTGTTGGCTTACTCCGCCTTCTCGGCAAATATAGCAAGCTGACAACCACCAAGCAGTTTCACTATCTACAAAGCTATCTTGAACGTTTAGAGCAAAGTGTTTCTCGAAGTCGTCACGCACTTGCTGAACGGCGTCCGGGGTGTAATTCGCATGAAGCTTTGCCGAAAGATGTTGCTTGTTACGCGGAATCAGATCCAGCGCACAGGCAATTCCAGCATCGAAACCAGATGCTAGTTCTCCATCCTTCGGAATACGATCAAGCAAGCTAGATGATTGAATCCATGCGGGCCATTCGCCAACCATTCTAACACGGTCGGCGTTTAGCTCTACGAGCTTCCGAAGTGCGGCCAAATCACGCTCAATATTTTGCATAGCGAAATTCATTTCCCCCTCGCTTTTGGCTACGAACACATTGACAGGAACTCGTCCTCACTGATGAGTTTGGTTCCGAGTTTTCTGGCTTCTTGAGCCTTTGACGAAGTCGAATTCGGATCAGCAGTCACCAAGTAGTTAAGGCCGCGCCCCACGCTTTTCTTCACGTCGCCGCCATTCTCTTCGACCATGCGATGCAGCTCGGGGCGAGGCTTACTCATTGCTCCCGTGAAGCAGAAGCTCTTTCCAGTGAGAGCCCCTTTTGTCCTGGCCTTGATTTTCACGCCGGCAGCAAGGATGTCTTTGATTCGTGCATCATTCTCACGGAGGCCATTCACGAACGCTTGTGCGCGAGTTTCGCCGAAGCCAGGAATGTTTTCGATAGTGCGCGCTGAGAGTTTTTTCATTGCGTCCAACGAATCGTGGCCGGCACTGATGATCATCTTCGTGGTACTGGTTGCTACGCCATCGATGCCGAGGCCGCCCACGAGATTTTCGAGCGCAACTTCTCGGTGCTTGTTGAGCACGTCGATCAGATTCTGTGCGCTCTTTTCTCCCATGCGGTCGAGCCCTGCCAGCTCTTTCACCGTAAGACGGTACAAGTCGCCAACATCTGACACCAGCTCCGCTTCCAGGAGCTTTTTGAGAACCTTGTCACCCCATTCCAGGATGTTGTTCTCCTTGATCCACATCTTGAGCCGCCCGAGCGCTTGGGCCGGACAGTCTTTCTTGTTCGTGCAGAGAAGATACTCGCCGTCTTCGCGGACTGCGCCGCCACAGGCCGGACAGCTGCGCGGAGGAGAGGCAACCTTTCCATTGCTTCGAGAGACTTCTTCGACGCGAGGAATGACGTCGTTGGCACGAGCAACAATCACCTTGCATCCGATGCTGATGCCCAGCTCGCGGATGTAAGAAGTATTGTAGAGGCTGGCCCTCGTGATTGTAGCGCCGACGAGCTGTACGGGATCGAATTCGGCAACAGGCGTTAGCCGGCCGGTAGAGCCAACCTGCCAGACGATGTCTCGCAGCGTAGTCTCGCGCATCTCTGCGGCGAACTTGTAGGCAATCGCGCCTTTCGGCCCTCGGCCCACATCTCCGAGTTTGAATTGAGCGTTCATGTCGTTCACGCGCCCAACGAGACCGTCGATTTCGTAATCGAGCTGCTCGCGAACGGTCTTTTCGTACCTGGCGAACTCTTTGAGCGCCAAGTCCACGCTCTTGAATACGTTGTAATGAGGAGTTTCGGTACCCAGCGAAGCCAGATAAAGGAATTGATCTCGTTCGGTATCGAAGATTTTTCCGGATGCAACTTGGTACATGAGCACCGTCAGATGCTCGGAACCGTGCCCATCGTAGCGCTTTGCAATGCCAGAAGCAGCATTGCGCGGATTGGCGTATTCAGAAAAATGAGCTTTGTGGTCAGATCGTCGCAGGATGATTTCACCGCGAAGGCTGCCAGAAAAATCTTTGCGGAGCTTCTTTGGAATGCCCTTCATACGCCGAACGTTTGGCGTGATATCTTCTCCAACACTTCCGTCACCGCGAGTGATGGCTTGAACCAGCTCGCCATGATCCCATACGGTATTGATGGAAATGCCGTCGAGTTTTTCCGTGAGCAAGATTTCTTTCGCATTGCATTCTCTGGCCCACGCACGGAATTCGTCAGCTGTATTCACCTTGTTGAGGCTGGCCATCGGAATATCGTGCGTGGCCTTCTTCCATTCGGTGACCGCAACCTGCGCGCCAACACGACTCAGGCACGCAACGATTTGGTCACTCATTCTCTTGTTGACGAGGTTCTTGCGAACCATGTCACCAAGCTCATCGCGCCAAGCGTCGTAGACGGCATCGCTGACGATAGGGGCGCTCTTGTTGTAATAAGCGTCGTCAGCTTTGTTGATGTCACGGATCAGTTCCGTCGCGCGCTTTTCAATCTTGGGATCCATTTGGCACCGTATCGAGAGTTGAGCTTATGTCCCCATTCTAACTCAGCCCGGCTTTTTTGTCAAGACCTATTAATTCAGCTTCGAGATATCCGGCTTTGGCAAGAATGTTCCGAACTCTTCTTTCATGTACAAGCTGCTCATGTCGATTGGAAAGAAGTCGCTGGGCGAACGTTTGTCGCCGTCTTGTTTGATTGGAGATAGCCATGCCGTTGTCCCAAGCAAGCTGTGTTCGTAGACTGCCAAGATAAAATCCTTTGCACCAGCTAGTTGACCACCTTCATTGAGCCATGTGTTTGCCTTGTCTGGTGACAACAATGCGCCAGCAACTTCAGCAAGGAACATCACCCCATAGGCATCAACTTGGGCTACCAATTCTTTAATGACCGCAAAAGTAATTTCGCGATCTTGTTTTGGAAGGTTGTCGGAGCTGAAATGCCAGGTAAGTCTAATCTAGTTGGGCTCGTGTTAAACCCGCTTGGTCACGATGAGCGCCCCGTTGTTGGTACAATA
>JAANMU010002238.1_pt1 | contig 14999 bp, 10 predicted proteins | sample 7279701 | NCBI WGS metagenome assembly JAANMU01 (sample SAMN14094539, study PRJNA606508) | bioreactor metagenome | isolation source: A lab-scale SPAN reactor treating ammonium-rich wastewater day 57 | place: Ireland: Galway | collected 2017-03-13 | reverse complement strand
AGCACGGCGGCAATAACGGCGGCGGTCATTTGCAAGGCATAACTCGCAAGAGCCTGCCTTTGCGCCGTTAAGAAACAAATTATCAATCGAAAAGGCGTTTGCGCCGTGCGTCGGCACAAACGCCTTTTTTGCTTCTGTTTTCGATGTGAAACTACTCCCATTCTATAGTTGCGGGCGGCTTGCTCGAAACATCGTAGCACACACGGTTAATACCGCGTACTTCGTTGATAATACGGTTACTTACCGCACCCAGCGTATCGTAAGGCATAGGAAACCAATCGGCAGTCATACCGTCCACGCTTGTTACCGCACGCAAAGCGCAAGTATTTTCATAAGTTCGCTCATCGCCCATAACCCCTACGGAAAGCACCGGCAACAGCACTGCGAATGCCTGCCATATATCGTTGTACAATCCGGCTTTACGAATTTCTTCCAAATAAATATCATCGGCTTTACGAAGAATATCCAAGCGTTCGCGCGTAATTTCGCCGAGAACGCGAATAGCCAGACCCGGCCCGGGAAATGGATGGCGGTCTACGAACCAATCGGGAACGCCGAGCGTTCTTCCTACATTTCGTACTTCGTCTTTGAAAAGCTCGCGAAAAGGTTCGATAAGGCTCAAATTCATTTTTTCGGGTAATCCGCCTACATTATGATGCGATTTAATGGTAACTGACGGCCCGAGAGCGGACACGGATTCAATAACGTCGGGATACAAAGTTCCTTGTGCCAAAAACTTAGCATCGCCGAATTTTTTCGCCTCAATTTCAAAAACATCAATAAATGTCTTACCGATGATTTTGCGTTTTTGCTCGGGGTCGGAAATGCCTGCCAAACGCCCCAGAAACAGTTCGGACGCATCTACAACGTCAATTGTCATATCGAAATGCTCGCGGAACAATTTTTCAATTGTCGCGCTTTCATTAGAGCGCATCAGCCCGGAGTCCACGTGAATGCAATGCAACCTCTCGCCTATTGCCCTATGCAACAGCACCGCCGCAACAGTGGAATCTACGCCGCCGGATAAAGCACAAATAACGCCGCCGTCACCTGTTTTTTCGCGTATTTCACGGATTTGCGCTTCGATAAAATGCTCGGCATCCCAACCGCCGACACAGCCGCATATATTTTTCACGAAATTTTCGAGTATTTTTTTACCTTCGGCTGTGTGATGAACTTCCGGATGGAATTGCACTCCGCGAATTGAACCGTCATTGTTGCGAATTGCACAAATGGGGGCGTTTTCGGTGCGTGCTGTAATCTCGAAATTCGGCGGAAGTTCAACAAGAGAATCGCCGTGGCTCATCCAGATGGTTGAATTTGGCGAAATTCCGTCGAAAATAGCATCGGGCTTTACTGCTTCAAGTTCGGCGCGTCCGAATTCTCTTTTTGCAGATTTACCGACTTTTCCGCCGAGTTGATGCGCGATAAGCTGCAATCCGTAGCATATACCCAAAACAGGAACGCCAATATCAAAAACAGCCGATGTGGATTGAGGCGCACCTTCGGCATATACGCTTGACGGCCCGCCTGAAAGAATAATTCCTTTGGGCGAGAGAGTGCGAAGTTTATCTTCGGAAATATTAAACGGATGAATTTCGGCATATACGCCTATTTCGCGTATGCGGCGTGCTATTAACTGCGTAACCTGCGAGCCGAAATCGAGAATAACAATTCGTTCGGTATGAAGCATAAAAAAAAGTTATAATTGCAATTAAATGTTCGGTTTCCGTAGAAGAACAGCGGCAGTTGTTCGCAATAAATCAATAAAACGTGTGTTGAGCGTGAAAATCTATCTTTCCCGCAGTATTTTTCGCGTTATTTTAGTTAATGCTCTTTGCAAATCCTTTACCCTATCCCCGTCAACGGCCAATTTTTCCTCGCGAAGCAATCGCAAATTTCCGTCCGCCGTTATCTCGCACAGTTTCATGCCGAGCGAAAGAGCGTCTTTTGTTTCTTGTGTCAATTCAGACATAAGGCAATGCCGTATTTCGAGTTGATAAAGTGCCCTCAGTTCTACGACATTCGGCGGATTGGCGTTTTCTACATCATACAGATTTGCCAGAGCATATACCGAGTCGCGTGTGTCTACGTCCAACGGAACATATAAAGGATGGTCTTTTGCTGCCAGAAAAATGGTTTGCATAGCATCGTAGGCTGTTACAGGCTTTTTCTGCGGGTCGAAAAGTGTCGAAGCAGTTCCTACCTTTTGCTTAAATTCAAGATGCGTTGGCACCAAAAGTTTTGCGGGAAACACGCGCATATCTCTATCGGCTTTTTTGTACATCATAGAATCGCCTTGCGACGCGGCGAACGCCCTTTGTGCCGCGATAAGAAGAGCCGGATCGTAGAGTATGCTGTCCTCACCGCCTCGGCGATACTTCAAAACGGCATAGCCTATTCCCTCGCGCAAGTCGGCGAAGTTCTGTCCGTAGCGGCACGACACCGAAACACGAAGAATATTTTGCAATCGGTTTACCGTAACGAATGCCGCTTGCGCAGCGCCGAGCCTTTGGGCAAGTTGTGCGGCGGTTACATCGGGATTTTCCCTGCGCATTGAAGCAAGCGCGGAATCACGCTCTGCAAAAGGAATTAAGCGGTATTTGTCGGAGGCGAACAAAGCCAATGCAAATGCGGCATCGGTTTTGCGAATTACGGCCTCCGGTATATTCGCGCCTAGCCTTACATTTACGATAGCAACAGCCGGCAGCGACTCGGTTGGCGGTATTTGTTTAGTTTGTGCAGAAGATTGCGCGGCTGCAATCAATAAACAAACCGCCCAAGGCAGTCCGAAACGGTTAAGCGAAAAAATCATTAAATAAAAATTGATAGGCTTGGGAACAGCATTTGCGGCGATTTGACGATTTGCCTTTGGCTATATTGAACAGCCTTGCACGGAAAGTGCCGTAAGTGCAGAAATGCAACCTTTATTTTTTCTTGATACTTTTTATTAAATACTGATTTTACATCGGCTTATCGGCTGATTAGCAAAGGCTGCGCAGAATTTTTCGCGCTCGGATTAACCGTACAGAAATATACTCCGGACGGAATACGGGATATTCTTGCGGAACTCGTGCCGGCCGGAATATTTACAGAGCGGATTTTATTCCCAAGAACATCGAAACACACAAACTCTACATTGTACATCGGGGGCGTGTCTAATTGAAGTTTTAATCCGTCGCCGTCAGCCGATACCGTAAAATCAATTGTACCGCATATCGTTTCGCTTGCCGACAAAGTTTCTATATTGGCCGAATATACACCACCGCCTACGGTTCCCGCATAAAGTTTTGAGTCATGCAATGCAATGGCGTTTATTATGACGAAATCAATACCATCATTTACTTTTGTCCAGATTTCGCCGTTATCGGTTGTAAAGAACACTCCGTCATCTGTACCTGCAAAAATTACATTCCCCTTTACTGCAAAGCAAGTTACAAGCAATTCACCAAAACTTCCGATTGTTTGCCAGGCAGTTCCTCCGTTTGCAGAACGAAGTACACCGCCGCCGCCGCCCGTTACTCCGGCGAACACATTGCCGTTACATACGGCCAAGGCTCCTATGTTTTTCATTTCTATTTCCGTATTTGACGGATTCCACGTTGCACCGCCGTTAACCGATTTAAAAACTCCCTCCGTTGTGCCTGCATAAACAGTTTGCCCGTCAACGGCTATTGACAGTATTCGGAGCGATTCGGTTCCTTCTCCCGAAAGTTCCCAATTATCGCCGTTATCCGAAGAGCGATAGACTCCTTCCGTAGTACCGGCCCAGATAGCCGCGCCGGACGATGCAAGCGACCATACGGTTGTTGCCGGCAAACCCTTGTTTGCGACTTTCCATTGTTCTCCGTTATTATCCGTTCTGTATATGCCGTCGCTTCCGTAGATTCCCGCAAAAACGTATCCGTCTTTTGCAAGCATACATTGTACGATAGAAGCAGTGCGCATTGTGCCGTTATTTACGGATTTCCATGTTTCGCCGCCGTTATCGGAGCGGGAAACACCGCCTGAAAAAATTCCTGCAAAGAGGCTCTTTCCGTTAAAAGCAAGCGAAGAAATAACGGTTCGCGGAAGCCCTGAAGCTTCCCAAGTAGCACCGTTATCGCCGGATTTCCAAACTCCGGTGAATGTACCGACAAATATATTTGAAGCAGTATGCAAGAAAGCCCGCACATCGGCATTGCCAATGTCTTTTACGTTTGTCCAAATTGTATCATCTGCGACAGCACGATAAACACCGTTGCCGTGCGTTCCTGCATAAACTGCCGAACCGACCGATTCAATTGACCATATTTGCAATAGCGGCAGCCCATTGTTAAATGCCCGCCACGATGTGCCGCCGTCGTGCAAACGATATACGCCGCTTTGATATGTAGCCGCAAAATAAGTTGAGCCGCTTTTAACAATCCCGTACACGGCATCGTTCGGCAATCCGTTGCTCATGGCCTGCCACGAAGCACCGTCATCGCCCGAACGATACACACCTTTATTTGTTCCCGCCAGAATCGCATTGCCGTCGTCCGTTAAAGCAATGATGTTTTCGGCAGGCAGTCCGGCAACTTTCGTCCAATTTTCGCCGCCGTTATCCGAACGAAACATTCCGTATCCGAAAGTTCCGACAAATAAATTATTATCACGGTTTAGCAAGGTGCGCATAGCCGGAAGCAAGGTGTCTTTATCAACAATTTTACGGGGAATCCCGCTGTTTATCTCTGTCCAAGTCGCGCCGCCGTCGACCGTGCGAATTATACCTTGTTTCAGCGTTCCGGCGTACATTGCCTCGCCCTTAAAAGCAAGGCCCCATGCAGTTACGTCGCCTTCCGATATCAGAGTCCAATTTTTGCCTTCGGCAGAAGCGCGGTAAATTCCCATTCCGTCCGTACCTGCATAGATATTATCCGCATTTTCCGCCAAACAGTTAATATAACCGCCATTGGGGCCGTTGGTTTGTTTCCATTGCAATTTTTGTCCTTGCAAAGCAACAGTGCCGATAATTACAATCACAGTTAATACAAAATAAATTTTCATACGTCAATTCTCCACAAATACGGGACTTTTTTACAAGCGGCGATTTTTACGCCGAACGGTTTGCAAACCTATTGTTTTTTTTCGATAAAATATGCAGAATTTTACATTTATTTTTATTGAATTTGCAATTACGGTTCGTTTTACTGCGTCTTAGGGTAGGATTCCTATATACACGGCATTTTACAATCAAGAGGACAAGTATGAATGCGTTGCGTCGCGTAACATTTCTTTCATTTACGGCTTTAGCATTTGCGGCAATTTTTGCTGTGCAAAGTACAGGGCAAATCAACGCTTCGGTTAATTACGGACTATTTTTAAGCGGTAATTTGAATTTTCATTCGCCCGCATTTTCTGCGACGGCGCATCGCAACGCAGTTTCACTATTACCTTTGCAAGGCGACACTTCCGCCAGATTTGCAGGCAACGCAACTTCCTTCGGATTGGCCGTAGGCGGCATGGTAAATATTCCGATAAACTCGACTTTTGTTATATCGGGGCGCGTAGGTTACAATGCTTTGGGCGGTTCGCTGAAAACCCCGTCATTTGTAAAAAACCCGTTAAACCCTCTTGACTCTGCGGCTTCCGAACTTAGTTTGGAATCGTCTTTGAATTATCTCGAAATTTCGCCTATATTGCAAATTCATAATTTATTCGAAAAATCACCTCTCTATGTTATTGCCGGATTTGAGGCCGGTATCCCGATTTCGGCGAAATATTCTGTATCCGAGAGAATAGCCGGATCTCCAACCATACCAGCACCGGCAACCAATCCCGTGCAGTATTTTTCCGATGCGGCCATTGCAAATGCCGGAACAAGATTTGCGCTTGCAGTAGGCGCAGGCTGGCCGATTGCAATAGACGGGCGCACGTTTATTACCCCTGAAATTACTTACCGGATGCCGTTCGGGAAAGTATCTTCATCGGTTAATTTCGATTCTTGGTCGGTTCCGCAATTGCGCTTCGGCTTAAACCTTACGTTCTCCTCCGCACCTAAATCGGCTGCTGCTGTAAAATCAACCTTGCAATCGGGTTTTGACGGTGTAGGCTATTATGACGGAACGGGGAATTTCCAAACTCTTACGCAAGCGCGAGTCGAAGATGTGTCGTATTCCGAACTGTTCCCGATGTTGCCTTATGTATTCTTTCCACAGAACGGAGTAATACCGAACGACAGCGTTCAGCGGCTTTTTGACCCCGGACAGAAAGGCTCGTTCTCAATCCCGTCGTTGCCGCCCGATGCAATCGAAATAAACAAATCAACTTTGGATATTATCGGAAAGCGAATGAGCGATTATCCGGCCGCAAAACTTACCATAACAGGTACAAACGACGGCAAAGGCGAAGCAAAGAATAAAATGCTTTCGCAGCAACGTGCCGATTATGCAAAACAATATTTGAAATCCGGTTACGGCATTGCCGACGAACGCTTAACCGTGCAAGTGCGCGATTTGCCGGAAAAATACTCTGCTACTTCGGTGTCCGACGGCGAAGCGGAAAATCGAAGAATAGAATTTCGCAGTTTAACGCCGGAGATTCTCGACCCGATTTTAATGAAAAGCGATAATCAGCGCATAGCTTTCCCCGATTTAGTTGAATTTCGTCCGTTTGCCCGCTCAAATTATCCGATAATCAATTGGAAACTTTCTTTGTCGCAAGCAGGACGCAATTTGCGAGAATATACGGGTACAGACACGCCGTCCCCGCAACGCTGGTTAATTAAGCCGAATGAGTTATCCGACAAGCAAGTACCTATTGAATACACATTTACGGCGCACGACAGTTCCGGTGCGTCAAGCGAGGCAAGCGGTTCTATTCCCGTCGAATATCTTTCGAGTGTCAAAAAAAGAGTAGAGCAATTAACCGACCGCTCCATTGCAAAATTCAGTTTGGTGCTGTTTGATTTCGACAAATCGGAAATTACACCCGAAAATCGGCGGATTTTGGAAACATTGGTTCTGCCTTCGGTTCAGTATAATTCCACCGTGAAGATATTCGGTTATACCGACCGGATAGGAGATGCCGAATATAATCTAAAGCTCTCAACCAACAGAGCCGCCGCTGTAAAAAGCGCGATTGAAGCCAAAGTAAAAGATGCCAAATTCGAGATTTACGGCTTGGGTAAATCTGTGCCGGTATTCGATAATGCATCGCCTATCGGCCGCCATTTATCACGCACGGTGCAGATATATGTGGAAACGCCCAAATAGTATCGTGAGTAGAATCATTCCCTTTTTTGCGGTATTTTTTTTGGTATTATCATTGGTTTCGGCCGATGAAATGCCGAAAACGGAGCATTTTTCGCACGAAACATTCGACTTGTTGCTGCAAGAGAATACACGTGGCGGATTGGTAAATTACCGCGGCTTTGATACGCCGAATTTTAATTTGTATTGCGAGCGGTTGCTTGCCGCCACCCCCGACTTATGGAGTGCAAACGAACAATTGGCGTTTTGGCTGAACGCATACAATGCCTCAACAATTCAAGCGATTCTGAAGCGGCCGGGAATGAAAATGGCAAATAATTTTGCAGGATTCTTTACGGCCGACACTTTCATTGTAGCCGGCAAGGTTTGGACTTTGCAATCCTTACGCGATAATATCATAAAGAAATTCAAGATACCTTTGGCGCATTTCGGTGCGATGCTTCCGGCGATGGGTGCGCCGCGTCCGCCGTCGCGGGCTTTCCGTGCTAAGAACGTAATGGCAGAATTAGAAAAGACGGCACGGCAGTACTTTCGCACCGAGAACGGCTGTGTTCTCGACATAGCGGCCAAAGCCTTGCGGCTATCGTGGTTATGTATGGAATATCGCAAAGATTTCGAGGCCGGCGGCCGAACGCTTCTTGCTGCGGTTCTTCCGTATTTGGACGATAAAACCGCCGCTTTCGCAACTGTTTACAAAGACCAAATCACTATTGACTTCCTTCCGTTCGATTGGCGGCTGAACGCACGGCGCGACGGGCATTTAGAAACAGACGTTGCCAAGCCGTACTATACACGCAAGGACACGGCCGCCGCAAAAACAAAGTCCTCAAAGAAAAAATAGCAATGCTACGATAGTGTTAATCAGCGTCGTTTTACCGAAAGTACGGCGTAAATTATCTCGATTTTTCGTATTTTTGCGCAACGTTTCTACAATCAACTCTCCAAATCAATTCTCCAATCAATCCGTTTTGCCTACACATTCAATACAAATTATGGAAGTATTCGGAACAATCGAAGATTACGGACACGAACAAATCATATTTTGCTCCGATAAAAAATCGGGGCTCCGTGCAATAATCGGCATTCACAACACCGCTCTCGGGCCGGCTTTGGGCGGGACAAGAATGTGGAAATACAATTCGGATGCCGAAGCTATCGAAGACGTTTTGCGGCTTTCCCGCGGCATGACGTACAAGGCCGCGGTTGCCGGACTTAATCTCGGCGGCGGCAAAGCAGTTATCATAGGCGACTCGCATAAAGATAAAACCGAAGCATTATTCCGCGCCTATGGGCGCGCCGTAGAAAGTGTCGGCGGACGTTATATTACCGCAGAAGACGTTGGAACCACTGTGCGCGACATGGAATGGATACACATGGAAACGAATTTTGTAACCGGTGTCGGCGGCGCAGGCGGCAGCGGCGACCCGTCGCCATTTACGGCATTTGGCACATATCACGGCATAAAAGCTTGTGCAAAAGTTCGCTTCGGTTCGGATTCTTTGAACGGAAAGAAAATAGCGGTACAAGGTGCCGGCAGTGTAGCCTCGCATTTAGTAGAGCATCTATGCAAAGAAGGTGCGAAAGTTTGGGTGTCGGATATTTACGAAGACAAAGCAAAAGCCTTGTGTGCAAAATTCGGCGCGGAATTTCTGCCGTCCGATGAGATTATCGCCGCAGATTGCGATATATTTTCTCCGAATGCACTCGGCGCAACAATCAACGACGATTCTATTCCGCAGTTGAAATGCTCGATTGTGGCCGGTGCCGCAAACAATCAGCTCAAAGAGGAAATTAAGCATGCGAAGATGTTGCGCGAACGCGATATTATGTACGCTCCCGACTATGTAATCAATGCCGGCGGGCTTATGAACGTAGCCTCGGAAATTGACGGCTACCGCCGCGACAAGGTGCTGACGCAAGCCGAAGGAATTTACAGTATATTGCTGTCCATTTTCAGAATGTCGGCCGAACGCTCGATATTAACCATCGAAGCGTCGAATGCGATAGCCGAAGAGCGTATCAACGCGATTCGCCATATTCACGGCAATTATATCGGCCGACCGAATATAAACCGATAAAAAAGCCGCCTTGCGCAATAGTTGTGCATTAGACTGCGAGTTCGGTACAAAATACTAAGGACAAGCGTTTGCGATATATGGGCACCGAAAGTAATTTCTTAACTTTTGCCATTGATTCAAAGGCTTATTGCTCATCTTTCGGCTTTTTCGATGAAAACTCAAAAAAAAGAGAAATCGGCTGACTCTGTTTTTCCTCTAAGCGCATTGTCTTCAACGCGGGGTTCGCGCCGGCTTGCACGCGAAAAGGTTTTACAGATTTTAGCAGCATGCGAAACGGCCGGCTGCTCATGGCGCGAAGTTTTTCAGCACATTTTCTTTCGTGAGTTTACTTTCGACAGTAAGGATGCCGAAAATCCCAAAAAACTGCTTACACCGGAAGAAATATTCGAACTCGAAGCCGATGTACCAATAATTTGGAAAGATGAGGATATCGCTTATACACAGGATATACTTAACATCGTGGAAAATAATCGGGAAGAATACGATGAAATTATAGAACGCGTCGCGTCTAATTGGCAATTCGACCGCACCGCTTTTATTGACAGACAATTACTTCGCATTGCGTTTTCCGAACTTACAAAAAGGCCGGATATTCCTGTTAAAGTAACGATTAACGAAGTGATAGAACTTTCCAAACGTTACTCTACCGACAAAAGCAATGTTTTTATCAACGGCATTCTCGACACCGCACTCGATGAATTTATTAAAGCCGGGAAAGCCGTCAAATACGCCGACGAGTCTGTATCAAGCAAAAAAACGTAAATTTAACCCCGAAACGCGCGCAGGGAAAACGCTCGCAAATTCTGTTTTTTTCAAACATTAGAGGACGATTTGCATGAAAACTATCGGTATTCTTTTCGGCATGGAACAAACGTTTCCGCCCGCTCTCGTAGAATACATCAACAGCATGGGAGTCGACGGCATAACGGCTGAATTTGTGAAAGTCGGCGGCGTTAAGATGGATGATTTGTCGAAATACGATGTTATTCTCGACCGTATTTCGCAGGATATTCCTTTCTATCGTGCAATGCTGAAAAACGCCGCACTGCACGGTACGATTATAGTAAATAATCCGTTCTGGTGGAGTGCGGACGATAAGTTTTTCAATTATGCTCTTGCGCATAAAATTGGCGTACCTACACCCAGAACAGCACTTCTGCCAAGCAAGCAACATCCGCCCGATACAACGGCCGAATCTATGCGCAACCTGATTTATCCGCTTAATTGGGAAGAAATTTTTGAATACATAGGATTTCCCGCTTTTATGAAACCTCATGCAGGCGGCGGATGGAAACACGTGTATAAAGTGGATAACCCGACCGAACTGTTTACTGCTTACAATAAAACCGGCGACCTTGTGATGACTTTACAGGAAGCCATTGATTTCGAAGAATATTACCGCTGTTACGTAATCGGAAGAAAATATGTGCGGATAATGCCTTACGAGCCGCGTAATCCGCATCACTTGCGCTATGTTGCCGGCTTCACGCTTACCGAAGAGCGTCGTGCTCAACTTGAAGACTATTGCTTGCGCCTATGCAATGCACTCGGCTATGATTTTAATACAGTTGAATTTGCAGTTAGAGATGGCATTCCTTATGCCATAGATTTCCTTAACCCCGCACCCGATGCCGAGCGTACATCTGTGCAAGAAGATAATTTTGAATGGGTTTTGCAAACAACCGCAAAATATCTTATTGAACTTGCCCAACAAGGAAGAAAAGTGCCGTCCGAATATAAATGGAGCTCTTTTGTCAATGGTGCGCCGGCTGCGACCGATAAAGCCGACAAATCGGCGGACAAGACTGTATCGAAAGCAAAAAACAAAGTAATTGCAACTGCAAAGAAAAGAGCAAAAAGCGATTAAAAAACGGCAAGATAAACTCTGTAATAAATCTGCCCGAATTGCCCGGATTCTTTCACTTGCAATGAACCGCACGTTATGTAAAAAGCGATTGTAAAAATCATATGATTTTTACAATCGCTTTTTCTACGTAAAACATACTATCTTTCAGCGTTTTACCGCCGCTTGTCGCGCAGCAACAGATTGCGCCGAATCGAACAATTTACGCATAAACTGCGGATTTCGCATATATGCATTAAACCTATCCTTAAATTCGGCTTCCGTAAATCCGGAAACGTTCAATACGGAGTCTATTCTGCGCTTCGTGTCCGTGGAATCGCCGCCTTTTTCGCGTTCATACATTACGCCGGAGTATGCTTGAACGAAACGTCCGCGTTCCGGCGACCATGCGTCGGTATCGGAGCAACCGGCAAAAAACACCGTTGCTAAAAGTATTGTAATTTTATTTCGCAAGCAATGCATCATTTTACTACTGTCAGCGGCAAATGAGCAAGAATTCCGTCAGCATCGGCAAGTATTCTATATTGACCTGATGCAAGAGCCGAAACATCGAAAGTCATTGTATAATCTCCTGCTTCAGCATTTACTTGGCTGAATAAATCGATTATTTGGCTACCTAATGCATCGGTTAACCATACTCGTATTTCTTTCGATTTTTTGCCGAGTGTCAATTTTATCGAAACATTTTGCGAGGCAGGTTGCGGAAATGCCATAATCTGCGCAGGTATGGTTTCTGCTATTGCTTCGTCCCATTCAACGGCGGAAGTAGTATTCGCAACGCCGCGTAACGTTAAAATTTGCGAAGGATAATCAACCGCATCCGATGCGATTGTCATTTGAGTAGAATATGTTTTTCCTGCTTCTTTTGGTGTAAATTTAACACTCACAACTTTATTTCCGCCGGCCGGTATTTGCAATGGTAAGGTTAATTCGGGCATAGTAAATACATCGCCATATTCTTTAATATCCATTGCGGATATATTCAAAGTATAATCCCCCGTATTACCGATTGACAACTCTTTTTCCGATGTTTTATCTACATCGGTTTTTGGGAAAAACAGCGAACCGTTCACGGAAATTTTAGGATTCGGCCCCGTAACATTTGCATAAGTAAACACCGAATTAACTGTATCATTATGCGCATTTGAAACTATAACGATGCTGTCTGTGTAATTTTTACGACTTTTCGCGGAGAATTTAAGAGTATAATCGCGAGATTCGCCGGCATTAACAGTTGCATTTTGGTCGCCTTCTATCGAGAACGAACCGTCGCTATTATTTTTTAAAGTTACAGCCGAAATTTCAAGCGGTAATTCTCCCGTGTTTTTAATTGTAAATGTAGCGGTACGCGGAAACCCTACCCACGCGGAATCAAAACCTATACTGCGTGCCGAAAGAGCTATGATTGGTTTTGGTAGAAATCCGAAACCGTTTACAGGAATAATTTTTATCGGTTGATTGTCGGCTGTTGAATTTACTTTAATGCTTGCGCGATATTCTTGCCGCACATTCGGCGTAAATTTTATACTAAGCGGAAGCGAGCCGTTCGGCGGGACCGTAATCGGTAATTGCGGGGCGTTTAATATGGAAAACACGCTGTTTGCGTCTTGCAATTCTATCGAATTTATCGTCATGGCACGTTTGCCGTAATTTATTATTTGAATTTGCTCTTCTTTGCTTGTAGCTACGGCGACAACTCCGTGCATTATACCGGGTTTATTTGTTGCAATAACAGCACGGTCGTCCGTTGGGATAGGAAGTAATTTCCAACCCGAATTGGAATCTACTCGTACAATTACATTTACGGGTAAATTACGCAATACGGTTATATTATTGTTTTTAGAAGGCCAGCGCACAACAATGGAGTCAATGTGTTCATATTTTCCAAGACCGAAAAGTTGAATGAAGTGCTGCTGCCCGGCAAAATGCCCGCCGCCGGCAGAAACCTCGCGAATTTGACTCATTTTTCCTGTATAAACCGTTATTCTTGCTCCTACGGCGTTCCGATTAACTCCTGCGGGAGGATTTAATTTAACAGAAATAAAATTATTCTTATTTCCGATATCATTACGCAAAAGCATAACCTGCATATACGGACTTCCGCCGGCCGGACGCACTTGACGGCTGAACATCAGGTCGAGGTCGCCGTCCATATCAAAATCAACCGGCTCCAAGGAATGAGCCTCTTTTTCGGTAGCGAATATGCCTATTGCTTTTGAAATATCATCAAAATAACCGTCTTTGCTTTGGCGCAAAATATAGAGTCGCTCCTGCCCTGCCGTATTCGCCTGCGGATAGGCCATTTGCCCTATCGCAATATCTTGGAAGCCGTCATTATCAAGGTCAAACCATTGTCCGCCTTGGTCACCAAGGTGTGAGTTTGCGGGAGCATCACGACGTATGCGCGGCATATCCCATTTTAGCTTGTAATTCTGTTCAGCACCTTGATTTATAGTAACGTGCGTGCGTCCTTCGCCCGCGTCGTATCCGCCATGAACCTCTACTTGCAGCAAATCTATATCTCCATCATTGTCAAAGTCTGCCGGCTGTGCCTCCCATTGACAGAGGTTTTGTCCGCCATCACCGCCCATAAATTGCCCTGTATAGCCAACAATCGGTGCAACATCAGTAAATGTTCCATTACCGTTATTCATAAACAAGCTGCCACCGCTACGACAATATCCCGAAGTAATAACATCTATCCAACCGTCATTATTCCAGTCGGTTACATTCATTCCATACATTGGCTCCACCACGTTTATTCCGCTGTTTTCCACGTATTTAAAAGTTCCGTCGCCATTACCTTTCATCAGAATATCCTTCATTTTCACGTCGTTTTGATAGTCACGAAACCATTGCGACATATAAAGGTCGAGTTTGCCGTCAAGGTCATAATCAAATAGCGACATACCGGTTGTATTGGTCAGTGCTTTTGTCATAAATTGCGGCAGATCGAGATTGTATAAACCATTATTTTCTACTAATGTAAAACGGCCTTGCCCGTCATTTAACATTACCTCCGAACGGTCGCCCGGGTCTAATGCCGGAGTATTGTAATATTCCCAGCGATGATAGTAAATGCTTGTAACTAAATCTACATCACCGTCATTGTCAATATCGGCAAATACAGCAACGTCAATTATTCTTGCCCCTTTTCCGGGCGTTCTATTGGCATTAATGCCTGATTCTTCGGTGAAATCACGATATACACGCTTGTTCGGACTCGAAGCGTCGGGGTTTGACACATTCAAATAAATATAAAATTTGTTTTTTCCGGCATTGCCTGTTCCCCACACCAAATCGGGATAATCGTCGTTATTCACGTCTATATGAACAATTCGCGAACCCCGTGCAGAGTCCAAACCAACTTCATGCGACGCATTTTTTATCCATGTCGCATCTTGCGTGTAAACTGCCGTAGCGCACAGAAAAAGAACGAGAAATAGAGCGAGTAGCAACTTCATGGTAATTTCTATAAATCTGTTGAAACAAAATCTCTGCAAAACTAATAGTTAACGCAAGAAAAAGCGCGGTTTCGGATAAATTTTGCGAGAATTTTACCTTTAAAACAGAGCAATTTTTGCGTTTCGTTATCAAAGGCAGTTTTTTTACCGCACCTTTCGCATTTTTCAATAGGCTCGAAACTATTACTCTTGTTGTTTTTTTTCTATATGGCCGGCATTCTCGGCGAAAACTTGCAAAAAATCCAATTTTCATAATCTTCTATTTAGGTTATACTAAATTTTTAATGGAGTAAATTTACAGGGAGAAAGTTGGAAATGGAATTTATAGATTTTCTACGTGAGATGTTAGGCATTACCGAAG
>JAANMU010002233.1_pt1 | contig 15013 bp, 13 predicted proteins | sample 7279701 | NCBI WGS metagenome assembly JAANMU01 (sample SAMN14094539, study PRJNA606508) | bioreactor metagenome | isolation source: A lab-scale SPAN reactor treating ammonium-rich wastewater day 57 | place: Ireland: Galway | collected 2017-03-13 | reverse complement strand
GCCAGTGGCGATGCGGTGTTCTGCTGTGGCGGCATCGGCGCGACGCCCGACGACCACACGCGCCAGGCGGCCGCGGCGGCACTCGGCGTCGGGCTCGCACTGCATCCCGAGGCAGCCAGGCTGATTGCCGAGCGCACCGCGGAAATGGCCCGCGAGGGCCGCGGCAGCGCCGACATGTCGCTGCCCGAGAACCGGCAGCGGCTGCGCATGGGCGAGTTCCCGGTCGGCGCCGAGATCGTGCCCAATCCGTTCAACCGGATTCCGGGCTTCGCGATCCGCAACCACTTCTTCGTTCCGGGCTTTCCGGTGATGGCCTGGCCGATGATCGAAGCTGTGCTCGACAGCCGCTTCGCGCACCTGTTCCATCGCGAACAGCGGGCCGAGCGCTCGTTCCTCGTCTACGGGCTGGCCGAGTCGACCGCGACGCCGCTGATGGAGCAGGTCGAGCGCAGTTACCCGGGCGTGCGGGTGTTCAGCCTGCCGTCGATGGGCGAGGATGGCGTGCGCCGCCACATCGAGCTCGGCGTGAGAGGGCCGGTTTCGATGGTCGACGAGGCCTGCGCGCGGCTCGAGGCGGGCGCGCGCGAGCTGGGCGGCGAGCTTCGCTGACCCGCAGTGCCCGCAGGGAGATGGAGATGAACGCACCGGCCGTGCCGGCCCTTCGCAATGTCTCGCTCGACGATCGCTACGACGCGACCGACGGACTCGTATACCTCACCGGCACGCAGGCGCTGGTGCGCCTGCCGCTGATGCAGCGCCGGCGCGACGCGGCTGCGGGACTGAACACTGCGGGCTACATCTCCGGCTACCGCGGATCGCCGGTGGGCGGCTACGACCAGGCGCTCTGGAAGGCGAAGCGGCAGCTCGACGCGCACCACGTCCGCTTCGTGCCGGGGCTCAACGAAGACCTCGCCGCCACCGCGATCTGGGGCACCCAGCAGCTGAACGCGTTTCCCGGCGCGAAGTACGACGGCGTGTTCGGCATCTGGTACGGCAAGGGCCCGGGTGTCGACCGCAGCGGGGACGCGCTGCGTCACGCGAACCAGGCCGGCAGCTCGAAGCACGGCGGCGTGCTCGCGGTGGCCGGCGACGATCACGGCGCGAAGTCCTCGACGATGGCCGCGCAGACCGATTTCATTTTCCAGGCGGTCGGCATGCCGGTGCTCGCGCCGGCCACCGTGCAGGACTATCTCGACCTCGGCCTGCACGGCTTCGCGATGTCGCGCTTCTCGGGCCTTTGGGTCGGGCTGAAAGCGGTCACCGACACGATCGAGGCGGCCGGCGTCGCCGACGTCTCGCCGCAGCGCCTGCGCATCGAGTTGCCCGCCGACTTCGCGATGCCCGCGGGCGGATTGAACCTGCGCTGGCCCGAGGGCTCGTTCCTGCAGCTCGAAGAGCGGCTCGCGCGCTGGAAGCTGCCGGCGGCGCTCGCGTATGCACGCGTCAACCGGCTCGACCATCACGCGTTCGGACGCCGCGACGGCGAACCGGCGCGGCTGGGCATCGTGAGCACCGGCAAGAGCTGGCTCGACGTGATGCAGGCGCTGGCCGATCTCGGCATCGACGAGGCTGCGGCGCGCGCCGCGGGCATCAAGGTGTGGCGCGTGGCGATGCCGTGGCCGCTCGAACCCGAGGGCTTGCGCGATTTCGCGGCCGGCTGCGAGGAGCTCCTGGTGGTCGAGGAGAAGCGCTCGCTGATCGAGTCGCAGCTGAAGGAGGCGCTCTATCCGCTCGCCGAGCGCCCGCGCGTGGTCGGCAAGTTCGACGAGTGTGGGGCGCCGCTGGTGCCCGACTACGGCGAGGTGTCGCCGGCCTCGTGCGCGCGGCTGATCGCCGCGCGCCTGAAGCGCCGGGCCGGGCAGCCGCACGATGCGCGCGGCGCGCTGCCCGACGAGCTCGCGGCGCGCATCGACGCGCAGCTCGCGCGGCTCGACGCGAAGGAGCGCGGCGCAGCGAAGTCGTTCGCAACGATCGAGCGCGTCCCGTACTTCTGCTCCGGCTGCCCGCACAACACCTCCACCCGCGTGCCGGAGGGCTCGCGTGCGCTGGCCGGCATCGGCTGCCACACGATGGCGATGTGGATGGACCGCTCCACGGCCACTTTCACGCACATGGGCGGCGAAGGCATGACCTGGGTCGGCCAGGCGCCGTTCAGCGAAACGAAGCACGTCTTCCAGAACCTGGGCGACGGCACCTGGTTCCACTCGGGGTCGCTCGCGATCCGTCACGCGGTCGCGACGAAGACGCCGATCACCTACAAGATCCTGTTCAACGACGCGGTGGCGATGACCGGCGGCCAGAAGCACGACGGCCAGCTCACGCCGCGCATGATCGCGCAGCAGGTGCGCGCCGAGGGCGTCGGCAAGGTGGTGGTGGTCACCGACGAGCCCGACAAGTATCCGGCGGGCTATTTCGACGCCGGCGTGGCGGTGCATCACCGCAGCCGGCTCGACGAAGTGCAGCGCGAGCTGCGCGAATATCCCGACGTCTCGGTGCTGATCTACGACCAGACCTGCGCGGCCGAGAAGCGGCGCCGGCGCAAGCGCGGCGAGTTCCCCGACCCGCCGCGGCGCGTGTTCATCAACGAGGCGGTCTGCGAGGGCTGCGGCGATTGTGGCGTGAAGTCGAACTGCGTGTCGGTCGAGCCGGTGGAGACCGAGTTCGGCCGCAAGCGCGCGATCAACCAGTCTTCGTGCAACAAGGACTTCTCCTGCGTCGACGGATTCTGCCCGAGCTTCGTCACGGTACACGGCGGGCGGCTGCGACGCGCGCCGGCCGGCGTGCGCGCCGCGTCGGCCGTGGCAGGCGCGTCGGCGGTGCCCGGGCCTGCCGCCGCAACCGCCGGATCGGCCGACGTGGCGGCGGGGCTGCCGCCGCCCGTGATGCCGCCGATCCACGGCAGCTACGGACTGCTGGTGACCGGAATCGGCGGCACCGGCGTGGTCACCATCGGCCAGCTGCTCGGTATGGCCGCGCACCTCGATGGAAAAGGCGTCACGGTGCTCGACGTCACCGGTCTGTCGCAGAAGAACGGCGCGGTGATGAGCTTCGTGCGCCTGGCCGAGCCGGGGCAGGCGCTGTATGCGCCGCGCATCGGCACCGCGGCGGCCGACGCGGTGCTGGGCTGCGACGTGGTCGTCACCGCCGGCCGGGAGGCACTGTCGCACATGGGCCGGGCGCGCACTCGCGTGGTGGCCAACGTCGCGCGCGTGCCCACCGCCGAATTCACCCGCAATCCCGACTGGCAGTTCCCGCTCGGCGCGATGGAGGCGGCGATCGTCGATGCGGTCGGCGAGGGCAGCGCGTGGTTCGTCGACGGCACGCGGCTCGCCACCGCGCTGTTCGGCGACGCGATCGCGGCGAATCCGTTCATGCTCGGCTATGCCTGGCAGCGCGGCCTGGTGCCGCTGTCGGCAGCGGCGATCGAGCGCGCGATCGAGCTGAACGAGGTGGCGGTCGAGCAGAACAAGGCGGCTTTCGCCTGGGGCCGGGTCGCGGCGGTCGATCCCGCGCGACTCGAGGCGGCGATCGAGCCCGCGGGGGCACCGCCGGTGTCGCGGCGCCTGTCGGCCTCGCTCGACGAGATCGTCGCGCGGCGCGTCGACGAACTCGTCGAGTACCAGGACGAGCGCTACGCGCGGCGCTACGCCGAGACCGTCGAGCGCGTGAAGGCGGCCGAGCGCGCGCTGGTCGGCGAGGGCAGGCTCGCGCTCACCGAGGCGGTGGCGCGCAACCTGTTCAGGCTGATGGCGTACAAGGACGAATACGAGGTCGCCCGCCTGTACACGAGCGGCGCATTCCGCGAGAGGCTGAACGAGCGCTTCGAGGGCGACTTCCGGCTCGGCGTGCACCTGGCGCCGCCGCTGTTCGCGCGCCGCAATGCCAGGGGCGAGCTGGTCAAGCGCGAGTACGGGCAGTGGGTCTTCAAGGCGTTCGCGCTGCTCGCGCGCCTGCGCCGGCTGCGCGGCACCGCGTTCGATCCGTTCGGGCGCACCGCCGAGCGCCGCATGGAGCGCCGGCTGGTGGCCGATTACGAAGCCGACATCGCACGACTGCTCGACGCGCTCGATGCGCAAAGGCTGCCGCTGGCGACGCAGATCGCCTCGGTGCCCGAGGAGATACGCGGCTTCGGCCACGTGAAGGAGCGCAGCGTGAAGGCGGCGCTCGCGCGTCGCCGGCAACTGCTCGACGAATACTTCGCGACGCGCGAGACGGCCGCGGCGTACTGAAGCAGCCGACCGTGAGCACCGCGAAGCTCTCGCTCGACCTCGCGCTGGTGCTGCCGGACATCCCGGACGAACGCGACGCCTGCGTCGGGCGCCTGATCGCGCTGCTCGAGGGCAGGGGAATCGACCAGGCGCACGTGGTACGCGAGGACGGCAAGGCGAGGTTGTGCCTGCACTACGACCCCGGGCGCGTGGGCATGGCCGAAGTGCGACGGCTGGCGAGCGCGGCCGGCGCATCGATCGCGAAGCGCTATGCGCATGCGAGCCTGCGCATCGACGGCATGGATTGCCCGGCCTGCGCCGACGTGATCGAGCACGCGCTCGGGCGCATCGACGGCGTGCTGGAAGCCAGGGTGAGCTACGCGGCCGAGCGGCTGCGTCTGGAATACGACAACGAGAAGACCTCGCGCCGCCTCGTGGAGCGCCGGCTCGAGGCCCAGGGCTACCGGATCGTGGCCGCGGAAGAGCACGGTTGGTGGCACGAGTACCGGGAACTCGTGTTCAGCCTCGCCGCGGGCGCGTCGCTGCTGGCCGGCTGGCTCGGATCGCGCGCCGGCTGGCCGGCCGCCGCCTCCTCGTGGCTCTACTGGGCGGCCTACGCGTTCGGCGGCTTCTTCACGCTGCGCGATGCTCTGCAAAGCCTGCGCTCGAAGCGCTTCGACATCGACACCCTGATGCTGGTCGCAGCGGCCGGCGCTGCGATGCTGGGGCACTGGGCAGAGGGTGCGCTGCTGCTGTTCCTCTTCAGCCTCGGACACGCACTCGAGCACATCGCGATGGACCGGGCGCGCCAGGCGATCGAGGCGCTGGGAGAGCTCGCGCCCAGGACCGCTCTCGTGCGCCGCGACGGCGCGGACATCGAGCTTCCGGTCGCGAACCTGCTGCGCGGCGACCGGATCATCGTCAAGGCGGGCGAGCGGATCGCCGCCGACGGCACGGTGCTCGAAGGCCGCTCGACGGTGGACCAGTCGCCGGTGACCGGCGAATCGATGCCGGTGGACAAGGACCGCGGCGACCCGGTCTTCGCGGGGACTGTCAACGGCGAGCGTGTCCTGCTGGTCGAAGTGACCAGGCTCGCCAGCGAAAGCACGCTCGCGCGCATGGTCCGGCTCGTCTCCGAGGCGCAGACGCAGAAGTCACCGACCGAACGGTTCACGGACCGCTTCGCGCGCGTGTTCGTGCCGGTGGTGCTCGGCGGTGCGGTGCTGCTCGTGGCCGTGCCGCTGCTGCTCGGCCATCCGTTCACGGATGCCTTCTACCGGGCGATGGCGGTGCTGGTTGCGGCCTCGCCGTGCGCGCTTGCGATCGGTACGCCCGCGGCGGTTCTCTCGGCGGTGGCACGGGCGGCGCAGGCCGGAATCCTGATCAAGGGCGGCGCGCACCTCGAGACCCTGGGCCAGCTGAACGCAATGGCCTTCGACAAGACAGGCACGATCACCGAGGGACGGCCGCGCCTCACCGATCTCGTGAGCTTCGGCCCGCCCGAGAACGATCTGCTCCTGATGGCGGCGGCGGTGGAGAGCCGAAGCGACCATCCCCTCGCGCGGGCGATCGTCGCGGCAGCGCGTGAACGGGGGCTGCAGTGGAGCGAGCCGGCCGCCGTGGAATCGGTCACCGGCAAGGGCATTCGCGCGACGCTCGACGGTCGGCAGGTCGAGATCGGCAACCTGAAGCTGTTCGCGCACGAAACCGTGAACGACGCGGTGACCGACGCGGTGGAGCGGCTCGAGTCGAGCGGGCGCACGACGATGCTGGTGCGCACCGACGGCCGCTTCGCAGGGATCGTCGGCCTGATGGACACACCGCGCGCCGGCGTGGCTGCGGTGCTGGCGCAACTGCGCGCGCTGGGCATTGCCAGGACGGTGATGCTGACCGGAGACAACGAGCGCGTCGCGCGTGCAGTCGCACGGGAGGTCGGGCTCGCCGAGGTGCGTGCCGGCCTGCTGCCCGAGGACAAGGTCGAGGCGATCGCGAGCCTCATCGCCGAGCACGGGCTGGTGGCAATGGTGGGCGACGGCGTCAACGACGCGCCCGCGCTGGCCCGGGCGAGCGTCGGTGTCGCGATGGGCGGTGCGGGCAGCGACGTTGCGCTGGAGACGGCCGACGTCGCGCTGATGGGCGACGATCCGGGCAAGCTGCCCTTCGCGATCGCGCTCGGCCACGCGGCGCGCCGGGCGATTCGCCAGAACCTGTTCATCGCGCTGGGCGCGGTGGTCCTGCTGATCCCGGCAACGCTGCTGGGCTGGGCGGGCATCGGCCTCGCGGTGCTGGTTCACGAAGGCTCGACCGTCGTGGTCGTGCTCAATGCGCTGCGGCTGCTGGCGTTTCGGGCGGATGCGGGAACGATCGCGGCGTGAACGCAGCCCGGCACCGGCTGCCGTGGCGCGGGCGTGACGGGCAAGAAAAAACCCGGCCTTTCGGCCGGGTTCCGGGTGCGCGACGGCGGAAGGAGGAGGGAGACCGCCGCGAGCCCGCAGCAGGCTCGGGCGGCGCTCAGGCAGCCTTGCGCGCGCGGCCGGCCGTGGTCGACTTGGTGGCGGCGGCAATGTTCGCCTCGGCCACTTCGACCGCCTGCTTGGTCGCCTTGCTGACCTGATCGAACGCGGTGTTCGCGGCCGAGACGGCCTGCTTCACCAGCGCGGCCATGCCTTCGGTGCCGGCCGGCGCATTCTTGGCCATCGCGTCGATCGCGGCGAACAGCTGGCGGTTGCCTTCGGCGACCTGCTTCTCGAACAGCTTCGCGAGCTCGGTGCCGGTCTCGTTGGCGATCTCGTACACGTGCTTGTAGTACGCGGTGACCTTGTCGGTCGCAGGCTGCACCGAACCGGTGGCCATCTCGGCGAGCTGCCTCGCGTCTTTCGCTTCGGTCATCGACTTCAGCGCGTCGGTCGACTCGTCGATCGAGGCCTTGGCGGCCTGGACGTTCAGCGCGGTGAGCTTCTCGAAGCCTTCGATCGAGGTGAGCGTGGCGCTCTGGAGGACTTCCAGCGCGGTTTTCTGGATCTCGAGGAACTGCTCGGGGGTGGTGACCATTTCGATTCTCCGTAACCGTGAATGTGGCGGGACAGGACACGCGTTACGCAATGGATTGTGCAACGCAACATCCGCGATTCTAGGGAATTGCCGGACGAAGTCAAGAATTTTTTGGTGCGGCGCAACAAAAAAGCCCCGGATGCCTCGGCTTTCGCGACAAGCCATTGATTACAAAATGAAAAATGTAGTCTCCCGCTGCCGGCAAGCTGACGGACAGTGCAAGCAGCGCTCGCTTATCATTGGCTGCGGCGCTCGAGCCGGGGAGATCCAGGATGACCAGTGATGATGCACCGCGTCACGACCGCGCCACGCCGCGGCCCCGTCCGCTCGCGCGCGACGAATTCCGCCACTTCCTGCCGATCACGACCCGCTGGATGGACAACGACGTCTACGGTCACGTGAACAACGTCGTCTACTACGCGTACTTCGACACCGTGGTCAATCGCTACCTGATCGAGCGCGGCGTGCTCGATATCCATCGCGGCTCGGTGATCGGCCTGGTGGTCGAGACCGGCTGCCACTATTTCGCGCCGCTGGCGTTTCCGGAAACGGTGCACGCCGGACTGCGTGTCGCGCGGCTGGGCACGAGCAGCGTGCGCTACGAAGTGGCGCTGTTCGGCGGCGAGGCGCAGGCGGCGGCTGCTCAAGGGCATTTCGTCCACGTCTACGTCGATCGCCAGTCGCGCCGGCCGACCGCATTGCCGGCACCGCTGCGCGCCGCGCTGCGCGAACTGATCGCCTGAGTAACGCGTGCCGCTGTCCACGACGTGACGGTGAAGTGTTCACGCCTGTCGCAAAAAAACTACCGGCCATCGAGAATCCGTGTGAGAGATCACACGCAAACTCTTGTGGCAGCATGGTTTTTCGTTACCATCGGGTGCAGCCTGCCACCAATTTCCGCTCGCCGGAGGGAAAGCGACGATGTCTCGCCCCGGGTTCTTCGCGTTTGCTCGCTTTGGCGCGTCGCTGATTGTCTGCGCCGCGGTGACCGTCCTGTGCTGGCCGCTGGCCGATGCCACGGCGCGCGAGGCGTCGCCGCCGGCCAAGCGCGCGGCCGCCGCCGCCAAGGGCAAAGCCGGGGTTGCGGCAAGCGCGGGCGCGCGTAGCGCGAAGGCGCCGGTCGTCGCCCACCGCAAGCGCGTCGCGCGTCCCGGCCACGCAAGCGCGTCCAGGGGCTTGCAGGCGAAGCGCGGCGCGGTCGCAGCGCATGCGCGCTACGCCGATGCGCCGCGGACTTCGCTCGGCCACGCGATCGGCCTGCACGCGGTCGACGATCCGCTGTCGCTGAAGTCGGCCGTCGCGCTGGTGGTCGACCAGGACACCGGCGAGGTGCTCTTCGACAAGAACTCGATGGCAGTGCTGCCGATCGCATCGATCAGCAAGCTGATGACCGCGATGGTCGTGCTCGACGGGCAACTGCCGCTCTCCGAGATGCTGGCGATCTCGGAGGCCGACGTCGACACCGAACGCAACACCCGCTCCAGGTTGGGCACCGGCACGCGGCTGTCGCGCGGCGAGTTGCTGCAGCTGGCGCTGATGTCCTCGGAGAACCGCGCCGCGCACGCGCTCGGGCGGCACTACCCGGGCGGCATGCCCGCCTTCGTCGAGCAGATGAACCGCAAGGCGCGCGAGATCGGCATGGCCAGCACCAGCTTCGTCGAGCCCACCGGCCTGTCGAGCAACAATGTGTCGAATGCGCGCGACCTCGCCACGCTGGTGCGCGCCGCCTCGAAGTATCCGCTGATCCGCGAGTATTCGACCTCCAGCGGCCTGACCGTCGACACAGGCTACCGGACGGTGAGCTACCGCAACACCAACCGACTGGTCGGCAACCCCGACTGGGACATCGAACTGCAGAAGACCGGCTACATTTCGGAAGCGGGCAATTGCGTGGTGATGCAGACGCGCATCGACAACCGGCCGGTGGTGATCGTGCTGCTCGACGCGCAGGCGCGCATGGCGCGCGTGGGCGATGCGCAGCGCATCCGCCAGTGGCTCGAGCACGGCCCGCGCACCGGAATCGGCATCGGCGCGGGCGCGCACAAGGTCAGCGCGCAGCAACGCGCGGTTCAGCCCTCGCGCGACTCGTAGCCCAGCGCCGCCGAGATCTCGGCGGCGGTCTTGCAGAGCTGGTCGATCCACTCGTCCTGGATGAAGTCGGCCGGTGCCGAAATCGACAGGCCGGCGACCACCTTGCCGCTGTCGTCGCGGATCGCGGCGGCGATGCAGCGCACCCCGAGCTCGAGCTCCTCGTTGTCGCGCGCGTAGCCGCGCGCGCGCACCAGCGCCAGTTCGCGTTCGAGCCGCGTCGGGTCGGTGATGCTGTTCTTCGTGTGGCCGGCCAGGCCGGTGCGCGTCGCGTAGCCGCGCACGTTGCGCGGGTCGTCGACCGCGAGGAACAGCTTGCCCACCGAGGTGAGGTGAAGCGGTGCACGCCCGCCTACCGCGCGCACCACCTGCATGCCCGATCGCTCGGACACCGCGCGCTCGATGTAGACGATCTCGTCGCCCTGGCGGATCGACAGGTTCACCGGCTGCCCGGTGGCCCGGTGCAGTTCGCGCATCGGGCCGACCGCCGCATCGCGTACGTTCAGCCGGGCCTTCACCAGGTTGCCCAGTTCGAGCAGCCGGATGCCCAGCTGATAGGCGCCGGGCTCGGCGCGATCGACGAAGCGCGCGGTCACCAGGTCGTTCAGGATGCGATGCGCGGTGGACGGGTGCAGGCCGGTGCGGCCGGAGAGCTCCTTCAGGCTCACCGGATCGGGCTGCTCGGCCAGCGCGTCGAGCAGCGACACCATTCTCTCGATCACCTGGATCGCGGTGCGGCCGTCTTCGTTCTTCGCGAGTCGTGGGCGTGGCATTGGCGGTGAATCGCGCGGTGGGACGCGACGCGGCAAGGATGTGGGATCTTATACCACCCTATGAAAATCGCCGCCAGCCTTCGCGTCGCCGCCAGTCGGGAACTCCAGCGCGAGGACGAGGACGTGCCGGCGACGGTGCGCGCCGCGTGGCATCACCGGCATGCCGCGGCTACACTCGGGCCGTTCCCCCGTCGCCCTGCGGAGTCGCCCGGCTTGACCCTGATTCTTCCGAACCCGTTCCCGAAGGTCGTCGCGCAGCGATGATCCGGCGCTCGATGGCGATCGCGCTGTGGCGCACGCTGGCGCTGGCCAACGTGGCGCTGGCGCTGCTGGGGGCCGTGCTGCCGGTGCTGCCGACGGTGCCATTCCTGCTGGTGGCCGCCTGGGCCGGCAGCAAGGGCTGGCCGCAACTCGAGACCTGGCTGCTCGAGCATCCGAAGCACGGTCCCGCGATCCGGCGCTGGCGCGACCACGGCGCGGTGCCGCGGCGTGCGAAGTGGGTCGCGTCGGCCATGATGCTGGCCAGTACGGCGATTCTCGCGTTCTCGGCGGTGCCGCTGTGGACGAAGATCGCGGTGCCTGCTTTCATGGCGACGGTCGCCGCCTGGCTGTGGATGCGCCCGGAGGTCTGAGAAGCGGCGGGCCTGCAGCATCCGGCGCAGGATCGCCCGCAGCGCGAGCGCGCTATCCGAGCAGCGTGTGCACGAAGCCCAGCGGATGGTGCGCGCGGGCGATCGAGACCATCATTCCGAAGCAGGCGAGCGCGGCGACGAACCACGCCACGCGGCTGCGCTGCGAGCGCGCGAGCCGCAGCGCCATGACGCCGAGCACCACGTAGGCCACGAGCAGCGCCAGCTTGGCCGCGAGCCACGGCACGACGAACGGATTCAGGTGCAGCATCGCCAGCAGCACCAGCGCGGCGGCGAGCAGCCCGGTGTCGATCAGGTAGCTCGCGCGGCGAACCGGGGTCAGGCCGGGCCAGCGCGCGCCGGCGATCGTCGCGAGGCCGCGCACCGCGAACAGGCTGCCGCTGAGTGTGACCAGCAGGATGTGGGCGAAGCGCGCCTGCGGGTAGAAGTCGATGAGGGACATTGATCGGGATCGGCCTGCGCCGGTCCTGCCGCAGCCGGCGGCGCGCCGCGAGCGCGGCGCGCACGCAGTGCGTTTTCAGCGCACCCGGAAGTCGATGACGATTTCCCCCGGATTGCGGCTCACGTAGCTGATCTCCACCGCCTCGCCGAAATGCCCGACGATCTGGTTGAGCAGCGGCAGCGGATCGTGGTCGTTCATGAAGCGCATCGTCTCGCCAGGATGCAGCGCTGACAGCGCGCCGAAGATCGCGGCGTGGCGGAAGCGCTTGGCGATGCCGCGCGCGTCGAAGCCGTAGGTGTCCTGCCCGAGGATGGGCAGCGCGTTTTCGTGCATGGGAGTGGCTCCAGGGGTGGGTGTGGCAGGGTCGTGCAAAGATGAACGTAGGATACCGCTTTATCGGCGGCCAGGCCCGGCGAGGGCGCGCGCGCATTGCCCCACCAGCGCGGGCCCGCGATAGACCAGCCCGGTGTAGAGCTGCACCAGCGTCGCGCCGGCCGCGACCTTGGCGCGCGCATCGTCGCCACTGAGGATGCCGCCGACACCGATGATCGGGAACTCGCGCGGCAGCGTGCGGCGCAACTCGCGGATCACCCGATTCGAAGGTTCGAGCACCGGAGCGCCCGAGAGCCCGCCGGCCTCGTCGGCATGCGGCAGGCCCGCCACCGCTTCGCGCGACACCGTGGTGTTGGTGGCGATCACCGCGTCGATTCCGTGCCGCGCGAGCAGTGCGGCGATCGCCGCGACCTGATCGTCGTCGAGATCGGGCGCGATCTTCAGCGCGAGCGGCACGCGCCTGCCATGCAGCGCGGCCAGTTCGGTGCGGCGTGCCTGCAGCGCGGCGAGCAGTTCGTCGAGCGCGTCGCCGCCCTGCAGCTGGCGCAGGTTCTTCGTGTTCGGCGACGAGATGTTCACCGTCACGTAGCTCGCGTGCTCGTAGACCCGCTCGAGGCAGGCGAGGTAGTCGTCGACCGCGCGTTCGATCGGCGTGGTCGCGTTCTTGCCGATGTTCAGCCCGAGCACGCCGCGCCACTTCGCGCGGCGCACGTTCGCCACGAAGGCGTCGACGCCGTCGTTGTTGAAGCCCATCCGGTTGATCAGCGCCTCGCGCTGCGGCAGCCGGAACATCCGCGGCTTCGGATTTCCCGGCTGCGGCTTCGGAGTGACCGTGCCCACTTCGATGAAGCCGAAGCCCATCGCGGCCAGCGCATCGACGTGCGCGCCGTTCTTGTCGAGCCCCGCCGCCAGGCCGACGCGATTGCGAAAGCGCAGCCCCATCACTTCGACCGGGTCGTCGACCGGGCATCCGGCAACCAGCTGCAGCGCGCCGAGGCGGGCGGCGCGATCGATCGCCCCGAGCGTCAGCTCGTGTGCGTCCTCGGGGTCGAGCGCGAACAGGAAGGGGCGGGCGAGTGCATACGGATTCATCGGGCGCCGCCGGTTCCGGCATCCGCGCACCGCGTCCATTGGCCATCGACCAGGCACTCGATCGGCCGGAAGTTCGCCTTGTACGACATCTTGGGACTCTCGGCGATCCAGTAGCCGAGGTACAGGTTTGCCAGCCCGAGCTGGCGGCACTGCTCGATCTGCCAGAGGATGTTGTAGGTGCCGTAGCTCGCTCCCGGCGGGCGCGGATCGAAGAAGGTGTAGACCGAGGACAGGCCGTCTTCGAGGATGTCGATGATCGACACCATTCGCAGCGTGCCGTCGGCTTCGCGGAATTCGACCAGGCGCGTGTTCACCTTGCTTTGCAGCAGGAACTGCGCGTACTGCTCGCGGCTGTCGTGGTCCATGCCACCGCCGGCATGCCGGCAGGCCTGGTAGTGCAGGTACAGCTCGTAGTGCTCCGGCGAGAACCCGAGGCGGGCCACCAGCGTGCGCAGCCCGCGGTGCATTCTCCAGGCACGCCGCTGGCTGCGTGACGGCTCGAACGTGGTCACCGGCACGCGCACCGGCACGCAGGCCCGGCAGCCGTCGCAATGCGGGCGGTACGTGAAGATGCCGCTGCGCCGGAACCCGGCCTTGACCAGTTCGCTGTAGATGTCGGCGTTGATCAGGTGATTCGGCGTGGCGACCTGGGAGCGTGCCTGGCGCCCGGGCAGGTAGCTGCAGGGGTAGGGCGCGGTCGCGTAGAACTGGAGTGCCGCGAACGGCAGTGCCTCGAGTTGCGTCATGCGTCCGGTAGCTCGATGCTCGACGCCTGCCAGTCGGGTGCGGGTTGCCGCACGAGTTCGGCGACCTGCTGCAGGAACGATGCGCGGGGAATCACGCGCGCTCCGAGCGAGGCCAGGTGGCGGGTGTCCTGCTGGCAGTCTATCATGCGGAAACCGCTGGAGCGCAGCAGCCGCACCAGCGCAGCCAGCGCCAGTTTCGACGCGTCGGGCACGCGCGTGAACATCGATTCGCCGAAGAACATCCGCCCGATCGACACGCCGTAGAGTCCGCCGACCAGGCGCTCGTCGTTCCACACTTCCACCGAATGCGCGGCGCCGGCCAGGTGCAACCCGGCATAGGCCGCGACGATGTCCGGCGTGATCCAGGTGCCGCGCCGGCCTTCGCGCGGCAGCGCGCATTCGTGCATCGTGCGCTCGAAGCAGGCATCGAGGCTCAGCCGCCAGTGCCCGTCGCGACGCGCGCGCCGCATCGTCTGGCGCAGCGAGCGACTCGCCTTGAACTCGTCGAGATACAGCACCATGCGCGGATCGGGCGACCACCACAACACCGGCTCGCCCTGCGTGTACCACGGGAAGATCCCGTGGCGGTACGCCTCGAGCAGCCGCGCGGCCGACAGGTCGGCGCCCGCGGCGAGCAGTCCGTTGGGTTCGCGCAGGGCCTGCGCCGGGTCGGGCAGCGGATCACGCCAACCGACCCAGGCGAGTGCGCGTCGCGGTGGTGCGGCCATGGGTTCGGGTTCGTCGGCAGTGTGAACCGGGCCCGGGCGCGTTCCTCAGGCCTTGCCGGGCGGGCGCTGGCGGAACGCGCCGACGTGCATCGAGAAGGCGCCGCGCGCACGATCGGCGAAATACCAGCGCAGGGTCTGTTCGACCGTGCGGAACGCGATCGCGTCCCAGGGAATCGCGGTTTCGGCGAACAGCTTCGCTTCGAGGCTCTCCGGGCCGGGATCGAGCGACGGCTCGAGCATCTCGGCGAGATAGAAGACGTGCACCTGATTGACGTGCGGCACGTCGATCATCGAGAACGGCTCGCCCAGCGCGATGCGTGCACCGGCCTCCTCGACGGTTTCGCGCTGCGCGCCTTCGCCGGTGGTCTCGCCGTTCTCCATGAAGCCCGCGGGCAGCGTCCAGAAACCGTAGCGCGGCTCGATCGCCCGCCGGCACAGCAGCACCTGGCCCTGCCACACCGGGACGGTGCCCAGCACCAGCCTGGGGTTCTGGTAGTGGATCGTCCCGCAGTGCGCACAGCCGTAGCGCGGCCGGTTGTCGCCGGGCGGGACGCTCAACTGGACTTCATGGCCGCAGACCGAGCAGAACTTCATGGGATGGGGCAGGGGGTTCGCGCGAGTGTAGCAGCGGGTCGGCCGGGATCGACGCGCGTCGACGGCGGCGCGCCGCGCCGACTTGCGCGAAAGCGTCGCACACTAGTATATTGACGAGTTCCAGACAGACGCGGGGTGGAGCAGTCTGGCAGCTCGTCGGGCTCATAACCCGAAGGTCGCAGGTTCAAATCCTGCCCCCGCAACCAGATCAGAAAACCCGCCAGTGGCGATGCCGCTGGCGGGTTTTTCTTTCCTGCGCCGCAGTGCGTCCGGGCTTCGTGTATGATTTCGCGGTCGCCGATGCAGAC
>JAANMU010002232.1_pt1 | contig 15023 bp, 11 predicted proteins | sample 7279701 | NCBI WGS metagenome assembly JAANMU01 (sample SAMN14094539, study PRJNA606508) | bioreactor metagenome | isolation source: A lab-scale SPAN reactor treating ammonium-rich wastewater day 57 | place: Ireland: Galway | collected 2017-03-13 | reverse complement strand
GTGCCACCGCGATGCTGCGCGACGCGGGGGTGACGGCGGCGCAACTGGACGGGGCGATCCGCGACTTTGGTCAGACGGTGATGACCGACGGCATGGAGGGTTTCATCATCGCCACACCGGATGAAGTCGGCCTGTGGGCGCGACGAATCACCGAGCTGGCTGATGCGGCGCTGCGGGAAAAGATGTCGGCAGCGGCGCTTCGGCTACGCGAGCGCGTCAGCATGCAGCGCCATGTGAACGAGTTGAACGCGATTCTGCTCGAAGCGGCGGATCGGCGTGGGTCGAGGCGACGAACCATCGATGCCTGACAGATTAAGAAGCCGATGAAGCTGGTGGGCGATGCCCACCCTGCGGTTCATTCATGGCTCACGACTCGTAGCTCAAGACGACCGACCGAGGAACAGGCCTTGTTGGGATGGCTCAAACGTTGGACAGGCAGGGGCGATGCGGGCGGCGGCGGCGCGGGCGACGCGCTGCTGGTCACGCGAACGACGGTCGGCCTGTGTTTCGACTATGCGCCGGGCTTCGGCTTTGAGAGCGCGCGCGAGGCGGACATTGGTCTCGATCTCATTCTCGGCAAGTTGCGCGACATGAATTTGTCAGCCACGTTCTTTTGCCCCGCCAGGCTCTGCGAGACGATGCCCGGGCGGCTGGAACAGATCGCCTCACGCGGCCACGAGCTGGGCTGCCTGGGCTATGCCGACGAGGAGCCGCGCAAGCTCACCCACGATGCCCTGGCGCAGATGATCATTGCGTGCCGCAGCGCGTTTGATCGCCGCGGCTGGAAGCCCATCGCGTATCGCTTTCCGCACTCCGACTGGGACGCGCGGCTCAACGCCGTGCTGCCGAGGCAACAGTTCGTTTACCACGCGCACCACGATCACGCGAAGCACCCGTTTCGCGTCGCCCGCCGCCCCGAATTCGTGCGCGTGCCGATCTGCACCGACGATCGCGGCCTGCGCCATCGGCAGGAGACGGTGAATCTCACGTTGTCCAAACACCTGCGCTACTTGCGCAAGGCGATCGCGCGGGGGAACTTCGTTGCCGTCGCGTTTCATCCGGCGATTCTCGCGGAAGACCCCGAACACATGAGCCATTGGGAGGAATGGGTCCGCGCGGCTGTGCGCAGCGGAGCGGCGGTGGGTCCGCTGATGGGCGCTCTGCCCGAAGCGATGCGCCCCGGCGGCGCGGCCGCGCGCCCGGCGGAAGGGGGCGGCGCGCCATGACAAATGTCACGATTATGGCACTGCTCTTCCTCGGCGCGCATCTCGCCGGCACGATCCCATTCGGACTCCTCGTCGCGCGGCTCAAAGGCGTCGACATCCGATCAGTCGGCAGCGGGAACGTCGGCGCGACAAACGTCGGTCGCGTGCTGGGCCGCAAATGGGGCGTGCTCGTGCTCCTGCTCGACGCCGGCAAGGGCGCGGCGGCCACGATCGCTGCACGGCTGATAATGGATCGCACGGGGATCGAAGGAGTGACGCAGCGCGACCTGGTCTGGCTCGGCGCAGGGTTCGCGTGCGTGCTGGGGAACATCGCACCGTTTTATCTCGGCTTTCGTGGTGGCAAAGGCGTGGCCGCATCGCTCGGCGCGATCATGGGAATCTACCCCTTTCTGACCCTACCGGGCCTTGCTGTGCTGATGGTGTTTGCCGTCACCGCACGGATCAGCCGTTACGTCTCACTTGCGTCGGTCATGGCGGCGTGTTCGCTCCCGATGATTTTCGCCGCCGCCTGCCTCGTGGCGGATTGGCCCCTGGTTCAGCATTGGCCGCTCGTGTCATTAGGTGTGTTGCTTGCCATTTTCATCACCATTCGCCATCGGGCCAATCTCGCCCGAATTCGCGCTGGGACCGAGAACCGCATCGGCTCTCGCACGGACCGATAAGAATCGGACACGGCCCGCACGATTGCTCGAACGCATTCCCAGGTAGCGTGGACGTCTCGTCCGCATCTTCGACGCGCGCTAACTATCGGAGCAGCCCATCGGTCGATTCCTCGCCGCTCCACTTGATCGACGCCTGGGAGCTTCGTAGACTCGATTGCCTGCGGTGCAGTGTGTAACCCTCCTCGCCCCGAAGCGGACTTTGCGCCGAATGAACCCGCGCGCGTTCAGGCCAACTCGGCAGGGTGATTCTCGCCGGCGGGGGGTCAAGTCCGGATTCTCGCAGTCCGATCAGACCAACCAAACCTGGTAGGTGGTGGATATACGTTATCAGGCGTTGTCCGGCCGACTTTTCACTGGTTCCGGCGCGCTTGTAAATAATCACCCGCGTATCAATCCACGATACGTGAAGAGGGGAATCGGCCTTCTCGCCGGCCGCCGACCCGCCTGACGGAGAGAAGTCCATGGTGTCCAAGCTGCGCGTGTCACGATCGTTCCGTTCCTGCGTCGCGTTCCTGTTCCTTGCGACCGCCGGTCTTGCCGGCTGCGCCACCTTGGGCGGCATTCTGCCGTTCGGGGTTATCACCGCGGTGCAACTCTTCGATGAACCCAATTACACCATGGCATTGAGCGTCGACTCGGCGGTAACGAATCCGAGCGCGGTCTCAAAGGTGAACTGGGTATTTGGGGATGGAAGCGGCTTTGTCGCCGGCGCGCCAGGCCGCACGACGATCACCTATAAGTATGCCGCGCCGGGCACGTACAACGTCACGGCGTACATCTTCGGCACCGATGGCAACATCGCGACGACCTTGAACAACGACATCACGGTTCTGCCGGGTGACGGCGTCAATCCGCCGGTCGGCGATCTGCCCGGACTCATCTCGGCCGCCAACCCGGCCGACGGCGCGGAGAACATCAATGTGCGAGTGGTGCTGACCTGGACCGGCGGCACCAACTCGGACAGCAACGACGTCTACCTGGGTACGGACGAAGACGCCGTAGAAGCCGCGAACGACGGAACGGCTGGGATCTTCCAGGGCAATCAGGAAGCGAACTCCTTCGACCCGGAAGGCGAAGACGGCCATCTCCTGCCCGATACGGAGTACTTCTGGCGCATCGACACGGTCAATACCGTCGGCATCACCAAGGGCGTGGTGCGAAGTTTCCGCACCGCCAAGGCGCCGGAAAAAGCCAAGACGCCGACTCCGGCGAACAACTCGGTCTCGGCCCGCGCGGACCAGGTACTATCGTGGGTCGCCGGGCTTCGAGCGACCAGCCATGATGTGTATTTCGGGAAGAACCTGATGGACGTGACGGATGCGACGCCCGAGACGGAGAACATCTTCATCGGCAATCAGGGCGGGACGTCGTTTAACCCGTCCGACGAGGACGCCGACATCGACGGCGAACTGCTCCCGGCCACGACGTACTTCTGGCGCGTAGACGAGATCGGAATCGGCGGCATCACGAAGGGTGATGTGTGGGCATTCACGACGCGGCCTGCGCCGCCGCCGATCACCACTCCGAACCCGGCCGATATGGCGATCGATGTCAGCGTCGAGCAAGTCTTGAGCTGGAATGCGCCGGGCAGCGTCGAGAACTACGACGTGTACTTCGGGTTTGACGCCGCCGATGTCGCCGATGCGACACGCGAGAGCCCCGAATTCATGGGGAACCAGACGAACAAGCTCTTCGATCCCGGCACGTTGATCTCGAGCTTCACCTATTTCTGGCGCGTGGACACGCGCGGCCCGGGCGGCACCAGCCACGGCGCGGTGCTGACCTTCACAACGGCCGAAGCGCCGGCCCAGGTCGTCGCTCCGTTCACACCCGCCAACAACGCCCAGAACCAGAGCATCGATCAGATCCTGGAATGGACGGCCGGCGTCGGCGGCGACGTCGATGAATTCGAAGTGTACTTCAGCAACGTCGAATCGCAGGTCGTCAACGCGGCTCCCGCGGCGCAGGTCGCCGTGCTGGACGTCGCGCAGACCATGTTCGATCTGCCCAATCTCCTGCAACCCGCGACGATCTACTACTGGCGCGTGGATACGCGCGGACCCGGCGGCCGGACTACCGGCCCGCTCCTGCGGTTCACCACGGGCGCGCTGGCCGGACTCGCCACGAACCCTAATCCGTTGAACAACGCGATCGAGGTCGCGCCCGATGCGGTGCTCTCGTGGACGGCCGGGGTCGGCTCGACGTCGAGCGACATTTACTTCGGGACCAACCAGTCGGCCGTGAACAACGCCACCAATTCCGACGCCGAGTTCCGCGGGAACACGGCGGGGACGACGTTTGATCCCTTCGGGGCATCGCCGATGGCAGCGAACACAACGTACTTCTGGCGAATTGACTCGCGCAGCACCGGTGGTCCGAACAAGGGCACAATTTGGCAGTTCAAGACCGGGCCGGGCCGCGCGACCAACCCCTCGCCGGCGCACCTGGCGACGGGCATCAACCTCAACCCGACGTTGATGTGGACCGCCGGCCTTGGCGCGGACAGCCACAATGTTTACTTCGGCGACGACGAGACCGCAGTCACCAATGCAAACACGCTTAGTCCGGAGTTCCGGGGCAATCAGTCCGGCACATCATTCAACCCCGGCACGCTTACCACGGTAACGCAACACTTCTGGCGCATCGACGAAGTTGCGGCCAACGGCGACACCACGAAAGGACTGGTCTGGCGATTCACGACCGAACTGCCAAAGGTGACAAACCCCGATCCATCGAACCTGGCAACGGGCGTGTTGCTCGACGCGATTCTCTCGTGGACTGCCGCGGCCGGCGCGAGTTCGTACGACGTGTTCTTCGGCACGAGCCTTGCGGCGGTCTCGAACGCCACGACGTCCGATCCCGAGTTCCAGGGCAATCAGGCCACCACGCTGTTTGACCCGCCGGGCTTGATGACGGCCAATACGCAGTTCTTCTGGCGCGTGGACACACTGGGCGGCATGACGTCGACCAAGGGCGATGTCTGGCGCTTCACCACGCTGGCCCCGCCGGCGCAGGTCAGCGCGCCGAATCCGCTCAACGGTGCGACGAATGTCGCGATTACCGCGACGCTCATGTGGGCTTCGGCGAGCAATGCGACCAGCTACGACGTGTTCTTCGGAACGAGCCAGATGGCCGTACAAAACGCCACGACGGCCGATCCCGAGTTCCAGGGCAACCAGCCCGGCACCAGCTTCACGCCGGCAGGCCTCGTGAACAACACGCAGTACTTCTGGCGCATCGATTCGAAGAACACGGCCGGGACGACCACCGGGACGGTGTTCAGCTTCACGACGGTGCCATAGCGGGAGAACAACGCGGGCGTCGCACCCGCACGGCAGAAACGTTGACGCACAAAAAAGCCCCAGGCACTTGCCTGGGGCTTTTTTTTGGTTCATAGCGCATTTCCACGATGTCGCCAACCCCGGCGCGGCCTGATGCGACGAATCGATGATGGATGCCAGCGCGAACGAACGCCAGGGTGCATCCACGAATCGGCGGGTTCCTTGAGAGGAAAATGCCGATGGCCCGGCAGGAATCCGAAGGCCATGATCGCTCTCTCTGCCTTGCTAAGCGGTCAGGGCAGCGCCAGAGATTTGGTGATCGCGGACAATTTCGCACCACGCCACAGGGAGCTCTACGGAGCACCGATTGATTGGCACATGGATTGCTAAACCCGGTATCGGTTGGGGGTGAGCCGAAAGACCCGCGCGCGACGTGAGTGCGCGGTCTTGGCGGCTCTTGATCGCGGCGCGGCTGTCCGCGTCATCGAGAAAACAGGAAGGAACGCCATGAATGCGAAAACGCTCGGACCGGCTTTTGTCCTACCGATCCTGTTCCTCGTGGTGACCGCCGTTGGAGACGCCCCGCAGTACGAATGGCGATACTATCGCCTTGGTAACACCGGGATCCAGGGCGATTACTGCGACGCCATCTGGATCGGGCCGGACGACGACCCATGGATCGGCGGGTACGACCCTGCTTTTGAAGAGGGCGGGCTCGCGAAGTTTGTTCAGCTTGAGAATCGCTGGGTCAACATTTCCAACGTCGATTACCCCGAAATCGGTCACCCCGATGCCACCGGCACGACACGGGTTCGCGATATCGTGCAGGACGCACAAGGGAATCTCTGGATGGGCACGGGGCGCGGCGTCCTGCGATTCAATCCAACAATCGGCCCCTCGTCGCTGAAGCGCTGGGGCGCCGACAACTCGCCCTGGCCCGGCGGATGGGTTACAAACGTCGAGATCGCTCCCGATGGGACGATTTGGGCCAGCGGCTACAGCACGGCGTGGGGTGGCGGCGGGCTGATGCGTTTCAATCCCGCCACGAACACATGGACATTCCTCGGCTCCGGATTCCAGGAACGGATTGCGATTCAGCCCAAGCCAGCCGGCGGATACTATGTATGGTCCGCCGATCGCGGCGGGTCCATCGCCGAAACGATGCGCTATGACAGCATCTCGCAGGCATGGACCACCCTTCCTTCGATCCCAGGCAATCCTCGTAACCTCCCGGGCCACGCCTGCGTCGATGCAGCCGGAAACATGTGGATCATGCGCGTACTGGCCAATGGCTTCGACGCCGAACTCGATTGCCTTCGCCCGAACGGGACCTGGGTCGGCGTGCCCCCCAGCCCGAGCGGAGGAGGCTTTGCCCTTCGCGCCATTGGGAATCTCCAGGCACTCACGGACGGCAACGGAGAAGTCTGGCGATTCAACGGCACATCGTGGCAGGGCCTTGGCAACTGGGGCAATATCAACTGGACCTACGATCTCGGGATCGACAGCACGGGCGCCGTTTGGGCCTGCGGCGTCGGCGGGGCCGCCAAGCGCGATCCCGTCACCGGACTATGGCAGCGTTACCGAGTCACCAACACCTGCCAATTCGACAACTTCAATAACGACCTCTTTGTCAACCAATCAACGGGTAGCGTCTGGGCCTGCGCGAACGCTGGGTCGGGTGTCGGCGGCATGGTTCACTACGACGGCACGACTTGGACCGGCTATAACCAACTGACTTACGGCTTAGGATTCGAATGGCCCTTCCCCACGGACAACTCGCAGGCGGTCTATCAGCGGCCTTCCAGCGGCGCGGTTGTCGTCAACCCAACCTTTAATGGATCGTCCCAACTCAAGGGCGCTACCTGGACCAACCTTCCAGGCGGATCAAGCGACGTGGTCCAATACGTCGAAGATTCCATCGGACGACTCTGGCAGCTCGGTGAATACTTCAGCCTTTCCTACTGGACCGGCTCTGCCTGGAACAACGTCGGCATCGCTGCGTGGGGTTCGCAGCTCCGCGCAGATCCCGATCGACCCGGCACCATTTGGGCCCACGCGGGTTACGAAGTCGTTCGCACCGACGGCGTCTATCGCTTCTCGCGCACCATCGATGACTTCGCGGAACTGACAAGCCAAAGTGACACCATCTGGGGAATGGCGGTGGACCGAAACGGCATCGCGTGGCTCGGATGCAGCGTCATGCTCGGCGCGGGCGGCTCGGGCGGCGGACTCATCCGTCTTGATGCCAACTCGGGGGCATACACGATGATGAAGTTTGAAGACGGCTGGCCGCTTCCGGGGCACTACGTCACTCCATGGGTCGTCACGCCCGACGGACGTGTCTGGATGACTTACACAGAGGCGCACCAGTCATTCGAGAGCGGTGGACTCTGCTGGTACGACCCCACCTCCGGTGCGGTCGGCACTTTCCCCGGCCCGGTCCCGAGCGGCGCGCCGCAATGGGGCGGTCTTCCGCACGCGCAAATCTACGACGTCGAGGTGCGCTCCATCCCGAATGGCTACGAGCTTTGGATGGGATGCCCTAGCCGCGGCATCGCGGTACTCACCGTACTCAACACCGTGCCGCTCACCGGCGACATGAATTGCGACGGATTCGTCAACGTCGGCGATGTTTCGCCGTTCGCTCAAGCGTTGATCGACCCCATTGGATACTCGGCTGCCTTTCCAGCATGTGATCTGCTCCGTGCGGATGGGAACGGCGACGGACAAGCCAATGGACTCGACATAGGGCCGTTCATCGTGCTGCTAACGGAGGCGCCCTAGGACCCAATGGAAACCAGGAGCGGGGGTCCGCCTTGGAACCGCCCGCCCGCAACCGGCTTGGAGGTCTTCATCATGGAAAAGAGTACCATGCGGTGGATCGGTCTCATCTGCATCACGGTCGCAAGCTCATGGGCACCCGTTAGGGCTGAAGTTCCGACCTATCAGGTTGAGTTTCTCGGTGCCGGCACGAACGGCACAGGGATGAACGAGCTAGGGGTTGTCTGCGGCAATGTTCCGACAGAAGGCTCGGTTCAGCGGGCCGCGGTGTGGCATGTCGGACAGCCGTTCGAGCTTCTGCCGCTGCCGGCCGGAATGACGACTTCTCGGGCCTGGGACATCAACGACGCCGGCGTGATCGTCGGCGATGTCGGCTCCTCCGTGACCGCCGCCGTGTGGCGACCGACAGCCACGGGATACGAGGTGGAAGTGCTCGGCGGACTACCGGGCGATCCCAGCAGCATCGCCTGGGCGATCAACAACGTAGGCGATATCATCGGCGCGTCCGGATTCTGGTACTGGAACCCCGATCACCCCATCCTCTACACCGAGTCGGGCCCGACGCCGCTGGCGTACTATGCTTCCGACATCAACGACCAGCGTGTGATTGTCTCCGGCCCGCGGCTGATCGATCTCGACACCGGCGTCGTGACGAATATTCCCTTGCCTCCCGGAAACTGGAATGGCTTCGTCAGCGCAGCGATCAACAACAACAACGACTTCTGCGGCTACATCCTTGGCTGGTCGGGCTGCAGCACGTTCCCCTTGCGCTACCGCCAGGGCGTCGGCTGGGAGTTCCTCGGCGGCTGCGCCACGACGACCAGCGCCACCGCCATCAACGACCGCGGTGATGCGCTAAGCTACTACTACATGACAACAGCCGGCGTGACCTTCGTCTCGGAAGGCTACTTTGGACTCGGCAGCTTGATCGATCCGTCCGCCGGCGAATACTACATCCAGTACGGCGGCGCGAACGCGATCAACAACTCCCGTCAAATCGTTGCAGGCGCGCGCCAGGGCTTCAATGGCCCGATCGGTGCCATTCGTATGACGCCAATCGTACCCGTCATGCTGGGCGACCTTGATTGCGACGGCGAGGTGACTCCGTTGGATATCGAGCCATTCGTGCTGGCGCTGATCGACTCCTCTGGATACGCGGCTGCATTTCCTGCGTGCGATCGGCTCCGTGCGGACGGAAACGGCGACGTCGCGGTCGACGGCCTCGACATCGCGCCCTTCGTGCGCCAGTTGAGTGGAATCTGAACGGGCGCCTCGAGAGGGAGCCGCGTGAATGCAAGGTCCGGCGAACTTCTCCTCCAAGGCAGCCAACCGGGCGCGGAGCGCTCGCCGGCGGGCCTCGTGAACAACACGCAGTACTTCTGGCGCATCGATTCGAAGAACACGGCCGGGACGACCACCGGGACGGTGTTCAGCTTCACGACGGTGCCGTAGTGGGAGAACAACGCGGGCGTCGCACCCGCACGGCAGAAACGTTGACGCACAAAAAAGCCCCAGGCACTTGCCTGGGGCTTTTCGTTGATGCTCGGAATATGCCTGTCTGACTATTTTTAGTGGTCGAGCCGATCAAGCATCCTACGGCTTGCTCGCCGTTTCCTGGCCGATCTGCTTCGCCGCTTCGAAGTACTTGAGCACCTTTTCGCTCTCGGATTTTGAGTCGCCGCTCGCCAGTTGGACGGCCGCTTTCGCCGAGGCAATCGCCGCGTCCAGCAAGCCCATCTCGGCCTCGACCCGCGCCCGAACCAGGTGCCCTTCGGCGGTCTTGTTCAACTCGGCGGCGCGCCGCGCCGCGGACAGCAGCCGTCGCGGATCTCCGCGCTCGGCCAGCTCGCGGCCCATTTCGATCTGCACGAACTCCATCAATGCCCGCGGCGAGTTCGCGATCGCCTTGTCCATGTCCGACTCCAACGCCGGAATCTTGTCCGCCATGTCGAACTCGGTCAGCACCTGCCGCTTGATGTAGTACGGCTGCACTTCGCCCGGCTTCAGCGCGATGGCCTCATCCAGCAGCTTCACGAGCTTCGCCGAGTCCTTCGCTTCGTACGCCGGCCGCAACTGCATCATGACTTCGTTGAACTTCTTGTCGGTCTCGGCCATCTTCTTCGCCGAGGTCGCGTCGAGCTTGCCCGCAAGCGTCTGCTCCAGCGCCGAGTCAAACGCCGGATCGAGCGGGTGACCGGTCCAGACGACCTCGCCCCCCTTGTTGACGATGAACGCATGCGGGATCCCGTCAATCCCCTCCATCCACTTGTTGTTCGTCCCCAATTCGTCATCAATGCCGACGCTGTAGGGCATGTCGATCGTCGAGCCGTCGGGTTTCTTCTTCTTCATGAACTTGTCGACGACATCCGCCTCTTCGTTGCTGATGCCCAGGATCACCAGCCCGTCCTTGCCGTGCTTGCGATGCAGCTCCGCCAGATGCGGAATGCTCTTCAGACACGGACCGCACCACGTCGCCCAGAATTCGACCACGTACGTGTGTTTGTCGGAGCCGGACGCGCCCGGCAAGACGGTCGGCGCCTGGTTGAACCACTTGGCGACCTTGATCGGCGGCGCCTTGTCGCCGACTTGCGGAGCAGCCGATGCAGCCGATCCGCTCACGAAGACGGCGATCGCCGCCGCCAATACGGTGATACGTAAGCCGTGTACAAATCCTTGAGTCATTGAATGCACCATCATGTCAGGGGTTGAAGTTGGAAACACGGCCTACGGGCCGATCTATCAGAGGGAATGATAATCGAGGCAGGACGGGCCGACTATTTCCCGATCGATTCGCCCGGAAACTGAAAATCCACGACCTGCATTTCCACACTGCGCCGGCCGTTCCACTCGTTCAGCGTCGGCTTGAAGGCGATGCGGCAGCGGCGGTGATCCAGCAGCGCAGGGCGGAACTCCGCCATGCCGAAAGCGATGGCTTTGCAGGTGCGGCGACCGTCGCTCACGGTGACCTGCATGTGCCGCTCGCCGTTGCCGACGAGGCGCGGTTCGCCGACGACTTCGAGCCAGCCGGTGGCGAGCTTCGGCGCGGGATTGCCGGCCCCCAGCGGTTCGAGCCGGCCGAGATCGGCCACGAGCGATTCATCGAGCTGGTTCAGTTGCACTTCGTCGTCGAGATGCAGGCGTTGAGCAAGGTCCTTATGCGTCAGCGCCCGGGCCGCCCGCGCCTGAAACGCCTCGCGAAACGCGTCGATCTTCTCTGTCGCGATCTTCAACCCCGCCGCCATCGCGTGCCCGCCGAAGCTCAACAAGTGCCCCCTGCAGTCCGCCAGCGCCTCGACGAGCGAGAAGTTCCGCACGCTCCGCGCTGAACCCTGCCCCGTGCCGTTGTCCACCGCGATCATCACCGCCGGCCGGCCGAACGCATCGGCGATGCGCGATGCGACGATGCCGATGACGCCGGCGTGCCAGCCTTCTGACGCCAGCACCACGGCGCGAACGTGGTCGGCATCCTGCTTCTGGGCGACGACCATCTCCTTCGCCTGCGTGGCAATCTTGCGCTCCATGGACTGCCGCGCGCGATTCTGCTGTTCGAGGTTCGCGGCGATCTCGGCGGCCAGCGCCTCGTCAGCGCGCGTGAAGAGATCCACCGCGAGCCGCGCGTGCCCCATGCGGCCGATCGCGTTGAGCCGCGGGCCGAGCTTGAAGCCGATGTCGTAGCCGCTGATGGCCTGACCGCCCAGGCCGCTCGATGCGATCAGCGCGCGCACGCCGGGCAGCTTGCACGTGCGCAGACCGAGCAGCCCGTTCGCGGTGATGAGCCGGTTCTCACCCAGCAGCGGAACCACATCGGCCACGGTTCCCAGCGCGGCCAGTGCCATCGCGTCCACGAGAAACTCGCGAAAAGCCGGCGTGACCTTCGCCTGCCCGCCACAAACCTGACCGATGGCCCAGGCGACCTTGAGCGCGACGCCCGCGCCGGAGAGATTCGGATTCTCATACGCAGCGCCGCCATCGGCGACGAGCGACGCCAGGCCGGGGTGAACGATCTGCGCATCGGGCAACGTCACCGCGCCGGTTTCATCAACCTGCGGCTGGTGATGGTCGGTGATGATCAACTCGACCCCCAGCGCGCGCGCCCGGGCGGCCGCCTCCACGGCCGTGACGCCGCAATCGACGGAGACAATCAGCTCGGCGCCGTCGGCGGCGAGCGATTCGATCGCGGCGACGTTCAGCCCGTAGCCCTCTTCGAGGCGATGCGGGATGTAGAACTCGGCCGCGCCGCCGGCGAGGCGAATGGCGTGCCAAAGGATGGCCGTGCCGGTGACGCCGTCGACGTCGTAGTCCCCGTAGATGACAATTTTCTTTTTATCGCGGATGGCCCGCACGATGCGCTCGGCGGCGGGCATCGCGCCGGGCAGGCGTTCGGGGGCGAAAAGATCGGACGCGGCGGGCTTGAGAAACTTTCGCGCGCCGGCCTCGTCCGTGATGCCGCGGTTGCAGAGGACCTGCGCCACGACGGGCGAGATTCGCAGCGCCGCGGCGAGGGCGTCCCTGCCGGGCGCGGGTGCTGCGATGACCCAATCCATGGGCATGTCCGCTTCCTGATATCCGAGCCGGGGCCGATCGCCCCGATGAACGCGCGAGCAACGCCTTGCGGGCGACGGTGCAAATGGTACGCTCGCGGGCCGCCGTGACAAGCGCGATCCAATCTTGCATCGGCGGCGGTGCTGGAGAGACTGAATCCCGCGAGAAGGCCGTACATGGTGCGGATCAAAATCTGTGGAATCACGCGGCCGCAGGACGCGGTCGCAGCCGCCGAGGCCGGCGCCGATGCGATCGGGCTGGTCTTCGCGAGGTCACCGCGGCGCGTGACGCTTGCCGCCGCGAAGAGGATTGTGTGCGCGCTGCCGCCGTGGGTGTCGGCAGTTGGGGTGTTTTTGAACGCGAAGCCGGCGGCGATTCTCCGGACGATCGCGGCGACGGGCATCGGCGAGGTGCAGTTACACGGAGACGAGCCGCCGCAAGTCCTTCGCGCCTTGAAGGGCGTGCGGGTGATTCGTGCGCTTCGCGTGAGGGGCGAGGGCGTGCTCGATGAACTTGTCCGCTGGCACAATGCGGGTGCGTCGGGCGTCCTACTCGACTCGTTTGACGCCATCGCACGCGGCGGCAGCGGCAAGCGATTTGACTGGGGGCTGATGGAGTCCCTTCGTTCTGGCGGCGCGCTCCCCGCGGGCCTTCAGCTGATTCTCGCGGGAGGGCTGACGCCTGATAATGTCGCGGCGGGGATTCGCGCGGTGCGCCCGTGGGGCGTGGATGTCTCGAGCGGGGTCGAGACGAGGCCGGGGTTCAAGAGCAGCGACTTGATTCGGCGATTTGTCGAGGCCGTGCGCCGCGCGGGCGATAATCGACGCGTCAATCGTTGAGCACGCGCGAAATCGCTCGATTTTCAGGGCGTTTTCGGGGCCTGCGCGATCTCGATTCGTTGACAGTGGCCGGTTGATCCGTAAAATAGATGGATTGATCCTGCAAGCAGAAACGGAACCGGCCGCGCGGGGGCAGTTCGGCCCGCGCCCCACCCAGACCGGTCAATTCGACACAGGCTATTAGCCTGTGCCACACGACAACCCGACCGGATGCACTGTGCCGAGGAATGATCTCATGAGCAAGCGTGGAATTACAGGAATCGCCTGTTGCGCGGTGATCTTCAATGGGCTGATTCGTGCGGGCGTCGCGCAGGCCGAACCGCAGCCCAGCCCCGTGCCGACGGCCTGGGAATTGACGCTCCAGCCGACCGAACCGGCGCGCATCGTCGTGGACCTGGGCGGCGTAAAGAAGACATTCTGCTATTTTCTCTACACCGTGACCAACAACACCGGGCAGGATGTGGACTTCCACCCCGAGATCGTCCGCGTCAGCGAGATCGAAACCGAGGCTACCGCGTCGCAGGCGCAGAAGAACCCCGAGCAGGCTCCGCGCATCACCCCCGAGCCGGCGATCATCGGTCTGGACTCGCGCGTGTTCAAAGCCATCGCCGAGCGGCATCAGCGGACGCACCCATTCCTGGTCACGCCGGTCAAGGCGATCGAGCGGCTGCTCCAGGGGCGGGACAACGCCCGCACCAGCGTGGCGGTCTTTCCCGATCTCGACCCGCGGGTAAGCAAGTTCACGATCTACTTTGGCGGGTTATCGGGCGAACAGACCTCCAAGCCCAACCCAGCCCACAACCCCAAGAAGGCCGAAAGCGAGGACAACCCCCGCTTTTTCGTGATTCGCAAGACGCTGGCCATGCCCTACACCTTGCCGGGCGATGAACGAACGCGCCCGACGGCAATCCCCGTCCTGGGCCGCATGACATGGGTCATGCGATAGGCTATACTGCTCGGCTCGGTTAAGCGGCCCGACGTTCAGGCTGCTGCAGGAAGAATTCGCATTGAAAGGGCGCATCGCGTCGCCCCGGCAACAGGGACTCACGTCATGGCACATAAGAAGGGACAAGGTTCCACTCGCAACGGTCGCGACAGCAATCCGAAGTACCTCGGCGTCAAGCGGTACGACGGCGAGATGGTGACGGTCGGCACGATTCTCGTTCGCCAGCGCGGCACGCCGATCCGACCGGGGATGTACGTCGGCCATGGTCGCGATCACACGCTGTTCGCGCTTCGCGCCGGCAAGGTGGTCTTCCAGTCGGGCAAGGTCTCGATCGAGCCGTCGGCCGAGTCTAACTAGCTCGCGTCGCGATAGAATGAATGCACCATGCCCGCGGCTCGCCGTGGGCATTTTTTATTGGCGGTGTTCCTGCATCGCGCGCGGCGGATGAATTCATGATTTTCATCGATCAGGCGGAGATTCACGTCGAATCGGGCCGCGGCGGCGACGGCTGCGTGAGCTTTCGGCGTGAGAAGTACGTCCCCAAGGGCGGGCCCGACGGCGGGGACGGCGGCGACGGCGGCAGCGTCTATGTGCAGGTCAACGAGCAATTATCGACGCTGGTGGAATTAACAGGCAAGCACCACTGGAAGGCCCGGCCCGGCCAGGCCGGCATGGGGTCCAATTGCACGGGCAAAAGCGGGCGCGACGAAATCATCGAAGTCCCCGCCGGCACGATGGTGTACGAC
>JAANMU010002230.1_pt1 | contig 15035 bp, 11 predicted proteins | sample 7279701 | NCBI WGS metagenome assembly JAANMU01 (sample SAMN14094539, study PRJNA606508) | bioreactor metagenome | isolation source: A lab-scale SPAN reactor treating ammonium-rich wastewater day 57 | place: Ireland: Galway | collected 2017-03-13 | reverse complement strand
TGAAAGAATATCCAAAAGGAGTCGTTTTTCTGAAAGCCGATGTTAGGAACAAAAAGCTTTTGAATAAGATTTTTAATGAAGTAAAACCTGACTATGTTGTTCATGCCGCAGCCGCTCTACCTTTGAGAGGGGCAAGTGAGATATATGACGTAAACGTAAACGGTACTGAAAACATTTTGGCGGTCTCAAAAAAATACAAAATCAAAAGGGTGATACACATTTCTTCAACCGCCGTATACGGCGTCCCCGTCAAACACCCGATTGTCGAATCGGACATACGAGTGGGTGTCGGACCTTACGGACAGTCGAAAATAGACGCCGAAGATGCCTGTTTCAGATACATGAAAAATGGCCTTAACGTCACAATCATAAGACCCAAGACATTTCTTGGAACCCACCGCCTTGGGGTGTTTGAAATCCTTTTTGACTGGGTCCACGACGGAAAGAAAATTCCGGTCATAGGTAACGGTCGAAACCGCTACCAGCTTTTGGAAGTGGACGACCTGGCAAAGGTAGTCTTTCTTTTTACCCAAAAGAATACAAAAAAGTACAACGATGCTTTCAATATCGGAGCCGAAGAATTTACGACCATAAAGGGTGACTTTGATATTTTCTTTAGGTCAATAAAATCAAAATCGAGAATTTTAACGACGCCCGCATATTTAGTAAAAAAATCCCTCTGGCTTTTTGAGAAACTGCACCTGTCTCCCTTATATCAATGGGTTTATGATACCGCCGATCGCGATTCGTTTGTGTCGATTGACAAGCTAACCAAAACCTTAAACTGGCACCCCCGCTATTCAAATTCGGACGCGCTGATAAAAGCCTACGCTTGGTACTACAAAAATTATAGGGAAATAAAATCCCGCGGTACCGGCACTACCCATACGGTCGGATGGAAACAGGGGATTCTAGGAATAATAAAGAAATTAATGTAACTTCTTGTATATCATGATCTGCGGATGGTCGTAAACCGTAAACGATTCGTCGGCCGATTGGTCGTTGATACCCAAATAAAATTTGCCGATCCTGATTCCCGGGTTGGCCTGGAATTCGGCGACCTTACGGAAGGGGAGGAGGTTGTTAAAAAGTTTATCGTAATAGTCGGCGGTCTTCACATAACATGATTTGTATTTCCGGCAGTCGGTCAACCGAGACAGGGGAACGTGCAGCCTGTTTGAAGCAATTATTATATAATCCGAGCGATTGAGTTTGTCGTTTAACACCAACCATTTGATCTCATCGTCGGGCTGGTCGTAAAGAGTCAGTTCTTCAAACGTATAGTTACCGGAATCACCAACGGGTAATCGGTCGTCCCAATGCTCAACCGCAAGAACGGAGCCGGCGGGAATATTTTTCCTTATCCAATCAGATGCGGCAATTCTCGTATGAGTATATGAATATATGTTTACAAAAGCTAAAGACCAGATAATCGACATGATAAAGGTGACGGCGGCCAGATATTTATTGATGTCCTTGAGCCGGCTGATGCCGTATCCCGCCACAACCGCAAATAAAGGATAAAGAGGCAACATGTAACGCATAAACTTGACGGCGCTTCTACCAACTATTAGGAAGTAGTATGTTAATACAACAATCATCAATATGAATCCGGCATTTTTTAAATGCTTTCTTGAGTTGATAATGCCGATAATCACAAAAAGGGAAATGATAGGCCCAAGTCCCCAAAAGAATATATTTTTCAAGTAGTAGAAGTAGGGTAGGGTGTCGACATACTGGAGAGTGTAGGGAAAAGTGTAGGGATTGGAATTCATCCTCAACTGTTGAGAGATATCGGTCAGAAACCGTTCATATTCGATAAAGGCATAAGGCATGAAGATGTAAAAAAACAGCAAAAAGATAATCCCAAATACCGTAGCCGTTTGAAATATTTTTTTCGGCTTTTTAATGTTCTTCCAGATAATCAAGGCGCCGATAAACGGCAAAAAAACTATTGCCGTAAACTTCGTCGCCATCATGGCGGCAAAAACTACTCCAATAACAATCGACCTTTTGAGCGAAGGTTTCTTAATGTATAGGAGCAGTTGGTAAACAAGTATCGCCATTAACGTCGTCAGCAAAACGTCGACAACAAAAAAATGGGAATTCTGAATTGGAAAAAAAGCGATGGCGTAGAAAAACCCCGACGCCAGAGCCACCGATTCTTTTTTAAAGATATGTCTTGAAATCTTATAAACGAAAACGACCGTCATAAGGTCAAAGAAAATCGACAGGTATCTGCCGGTCTTGACCAGGGTATAGTAGTCGGTTGAAGGGTGAAAAAGTCTCAATAGGTATATGGGCAGACTTCCGTAGTTGAAAAAATCCGGATTGAGATTCGCAAAAAAACTTATCTTCTCGGTGACCATCATCAACATCCTCTCATCGGGGTGAAGTTGACCCCATTGATCCCAGTCGACCCCATATAGTCGCAGCAAAAAAGCAACGATTAGGAGGATTGCCATTTTGGCCATAATGATATATTATAGAGTAATTATGCTGCCTGTTTTATTGGATTTGGGATTTTTGAAGATCTATACCAACGGCATCTTCCTGATGCTGGCATTTTTTTGGGCAACGTTTTTGATATGGCGAAACGTCAGAATGACTTCGTATAAGGAAGAGGACGTCTTTGACGGAATATTCTTGGGGCTGGCAGGCGGACTCTTTGTCGGCCGCCTTTTTTACGTTATTATCAACTTCGAGGAGTTTGGGTTTGACCTCTTGAAGTTTGTCCTCATAAACGGTTATCCAGGGATGTCAGTTTGGGGTGTTATACTCGGGACTTTAGTGACCTTCTATCTGTTTTTTTCTACTCGGAAGATTGATTTCAAGGAAATCATTGACTATTTCATTTCGCCAATTTTCCTAGCCCTCTCGTTTGGAAAACTGGGAAGTTTCTTTTCGGGGAGCGAAGTCGGGGCCAAGACCGATTTTTTTCTAAAGTTGAAGTTTCCGGGGCACGAGGGGATGAGGCACCTGACCAGTTTTTACGAAGCAGTGTTGTTTGCGATTGCCGCCTATCTATCTCACAGACTGCTTTTTGAGATCAGGAAGGAAAAGTATGGTCACGGTTTTCTTTTGGCCTTTTTTCTATGGTTCTTTTCTCTTACCTATTTTATATTTGACAAACTCAAGGCGCCTACTTTATACTTACAGGGTTATAGTTTTAACATGGTAATGTCAGGGGCATTGCTCTTGACAATGAGTTTTTACTTTATATATTATAAGAGACAAACAATCTCAAGTTTCATAACAAAATATGGACAAAAAGCGGTCTCAAAAATTCGAAACGCTTCAAAAAGAAAGACTCCTTCTGGAGAGGCAAAAAAGCCTGGCGCAAATTGACGAGCTAAGGAAAGACGATCCGTTCGCCGATCCCGACCACGCGTCAGACAACGCCGCCGTTGACACCGATGTCAGGGAACAGGTTGGCCACGATACAATTGAAGCCCAGATAAAAGATACTCAAAAGAGAGTCACCCAGATAGACGTTGCCTTAAGGAAGATATCTAAGGGTCAGTACGGCAAATGCGAGAGCTGCGGCAAAGAGATTCTTCAGGCCCGTCTCAAACTTATCCCCGAAGCCGCCAATTGCTTGGAATGTGAAAAAAGGTTAAGAAAGTAAAGGGAAACTCCTATATACTCTTTATTATGGGTGATATCGCGCCGAATCTTATTTTAAACTTTTTTTTATTCCTTTTCGTACCCTTCACCCTCGCCGTCCTCTCGAAAAAAGCCAAAATATCTCCGCTTATAGGATATATAGCCGGCGGACTTGTTTTGGGTAACCTCTTTCCGGAATTGTCCAGGACAGAGACCATAAAGAATTTTGCCTACTTTGGCATCGTTTTACTGCTATTTACGGTTGGCTTGGAGACCAGTTTCCAACGGCTGCTGTCGTTGAAAAAATATATCATTCTCGGGGGGACTCTACAGATAACCCTCTCCATCGCGGCAGTCTTCGCATTGAGCCTTTTTTTTAAGTTCAGCCTTTTGGAGTCGCTTCTTATCGGGATTGCCCTTTCCTCCTCATCAACGACCCTTGTTGCTAAGATAATCCAGGATAGGGGAGAAGAGTCGTCTTTCGTCGGGGAGATCGCCATGGGGATATTGATTTTCCAGGATATCGCCTTCATCCCCTTCCTGATCATTTTCACGTCAATTACGGCCGGATCGCTTTCGGCCTTATCGGTGACGGGTGAGATAGTCGTTAGTCTAATCAAAGCAACCGTCATCATTACGGGCCTTTATCTTTTGGGACAGAAAATCATCCCGACTGTTTTCAGCCGGATCGCCCGTTCGTCACGGGAGCTTTTCAATCTCTTCATCGTCGTTTTCATATTGTTTGTTGCCGGCTTATCCCTGTTTCTTGATATCCCGATTCTTATTGGCGTGTTTGTCGCTGGGGTCTTGCTGGCTCAAACGACGGAACATTATCACATATTCTCCCAAATTAGACCGTTCAGGGATCTACTTGGCGTAATCTTTTTCGTATATATCGGAAGCAATATAGAAATAAGCCAAATCATAACCAACCTACCGGCAATCCTTTTGTTTAGCGTTATCGTCATATTGGTCAAAGGCATCATCATTCTTTCGATCTTCCTTTTCATGAGATTCCATTCAAAGACAAGCTTTTCCCTGGCAACATATCTGTTTCAGATAGACGAGGATGCTTTCATTCTAATGTCGACCGCTTATCTTAACGGCGTCCTGTCCCAGGACAAATATTTATTCATCATCGCGTCGACCCTGATCACGCTTGTCGTGACCCCGATCCTGATCAAAAACAAAGACGGCATGTATAAGTCGATAAGGTTTTTCACAAAGAAGTATTTTGGAGTCATTGAGAATTTTCTTGTGACACGGGTTGACAGCAATCGCTCTCCTATTGACGAACTCAACCTCAAAAACCATGTGGTTTTGTGCGGCTACGGACGGATCGGCAGTTACGTCGGTCGTTCGTTGATCATGGCCAACATTCCTTATATCGCCATCGACTACAATCTTTATACGGTCGAAAAAGCCAGAAGAAGCGGGGTCAATATCATATACGGCGACCCGACCGACATAGATATTTTGGATTATGCCCAGGTTGATGAAGCGGCGATTATGGTTTTGGCCGTACCCGAAAAAAACACCCAGGAGGCAATCGTATTGGGAGCCAAGAAATTGAACCGCGACCTATATATCGTCAGTCGCGTTCACAAGAAGCAAGACCAGACAAGGATGAAGGATCTTGGGGTCGACCTTGTCATTCAGCCGGAATTCGAGGCGTCGCTTTCGATAGTCAGGCGAATCTATAGACTTCATAAAATGGATAAAATAGAGGTAGTCAATAAGATCAAAAGGTTGAAAATTGAACACGGACTAGCATGAAAAACAAACCAATACTGAAACATAAAAATCTTGGCTTCAACCTGATATGGATTTTTGTCCTTTTAGTCGGGTATTGGGGCTATAAGAATGTTACCTCATCGGTTTTTTTGAGGAATAAGGATAAAATCAATGTGGTCTTCTTCGACAATACGACTCGTTACTATTCGATCGATCCGAAAGGCTTGGATTACTTTTTAAGTTTTCCGGCTGATGCCCAGATGCTTGTACCTGGTGGATACGGTCATTACCGTGCCGGTGCCGTGAATAAGTTGGCAATGCTCGAGAAGAAGCCCGACCTAATACGCAAAACCTTTTCCTGGGCGACATCAAGCATGGTTGATCTATACTTCTATCCGCCCGAGGGGACGATATTCTACAAGCAAAGCGAGGATACGGACTTCAGCCCCACTTTTTACGAAATATTCCTTAATCCCGGAAACGCCAACCTGGTCGATAGATTTTTCGTCATGGGATCACTAGTCGGTAAAAGCAAAAATTCCTATAAAGGGATTAAGGTCGGAAACGACTTCAACCAAGAGGAATTCACCAAAGACAATATGGGTATTTTCTATAAGAGGAGTTACCGGAATAGCCAAATCAACGTCCAGATAGAATATTCAAAAAGCTACAGAACCGGGCAACTTATAAGCGACATCTTGGACGGAGAGGGGATAAGGGTTGTTGATCTGACGTCAAAGGGTGAGGTTTCCGATAAACCCTGTGAGATCATAACCTCAAAAGACAACCTCGGTACCGAAGTGGCTCAGGGTATAAAAAGCTTTTTCGGTTGCCGGACAATAATCGGGGAAGCGACCGTATCTGATATAATTTTAAAGTTAGGTAGGGTTGAACGCGACTGGGCCATAGAATAATTTACGTTACACATATATGTATATAAGCTTTTTAATCATATTGGTAATTTCAATCATCCTCGCGGTTCGGTCGATGAAGGATTTCGGAGTTCCTGAAGTAATCAAAAAGATGATTTCTAGCAAGAGGGCAAAAGGAACGATCCTTTTCCTAAAGAAGAAGGTTATCCATTATTCTTCGGGCTCTTCGTCTTTTTCTTCTGGTTCGTAACCCAGGTACTCTTTTTCTTCGACTATGGATTCGGCTAGCTGTTCAAGATCTACCTCAGACAGTTCCGCATCATCCTCGTTATTATCGCCGTCGTCTTTGCCGCTCATACTCTGAAGATTTGACTGGATGTTGACGGGAAAAGACATATATTTGGCGACTCTACGGCCTTTCTTTTCCTCCTTAAGAAAAACAGCCGCGTGTTTAAGGCTGGTTTCCTTGGCATAGGCGTTGAATACGCTTCCGGCCTTGATGAATATCGTCAAGCGCTTGGAAATGTCGTCTGGAAGGCAGCCTATGTATTCATCATCCATCGTCCTCACTTCGACACGCCTTTTCTTGACGATCATCGACAGCTTTTGTCCGATGGCCAAACGGGCAAGTACGGATTTCTGTCCACAGTTAACGAGAGTGACGGTCTTTGTTTTTCCGGGAATGTCCAAAAACAGGTAGGGATTGAGGTTGACGTCTTTCGATTTATGGATTTTCTTTGTCTCGAGAATTTTAATCTTTTCGAGATTGTCTTGAGCAGTTCGGTTGCCGGGCAACAATGCCAAGGCTTTCTTGTAATATTTCCTGGCGTCGTTGATGTTCCCGTCCTGCATGAAAGCAAAACCTAGACGAAGGTGGGCGTCGGCATTCTTTTTGTCTTGTTTTATTATCTCGTGATTGTATTTTATGGCCTTTTCCCAGTCCGCGGAAATGGCCGCCTCGATAGCCTGTTTTTCAAGTTGAGATGCCTTATCCATAGATTCATTACAGTATATTTAAAACTATTGATTTGTCAAGTATAATTGAGTCACTATGTCAGGACATTCCAAGTGGGCGAATATCAAGAGAAAAAAAGGGGTAAATGACAAGATAAAAGGTAATGTCTTCGGGAAAATGAGCCGGATAATTACGATTGCCGTACTCGAAGGGGGAGGGTTGACCGACCCCGAGCATAACGTCAAACTCCGCATAGCAATCGAGAAGGCCAAAGCATTCAATATGCCCAAGGAGAATATTAAAAGGGCAATAGAGAAAGGGATTGGTCCGGATAAAAGTACCCTCAAGGAGGTTATCTACGAAGGGTTTGGTCCCGGAGGCGTGGCTATGCTTATGCAGGCGACAACCGACAACCCGAACAGGACTTTAAGCGAGATACGAAACCTGATGGAGCGTAATAACAGCAAACTGGGCAACAGCGGGTCGGTTGGGTATTTATTCAAAAAATGCGCCCTAATGATATTCAAGAAAGAATCTATTAAAGAAGAGGATGCGTTTGCGGTCGGGGATAAGCTTGGGGCTTTCGATATAGACTCTGATGAAGATAGATTTTACGTTTATTTTCCTTTCGAGAATTTGGGGCATATAAAAGACAGGCTTGAAGGCGTGGAATATGAATCTGCCGAAGTTGATTTCAAGCCTCAAAGTATAATTGAAGTCGATTCCGACAAGTTGGCCAAGATCGAGAACCTTATAAGCGTCCTTGAAGCTTTGGATGATGTCCACAAAGTATTTGTCAATCTATAAGACATTTGGGCGAGTTATATGTCGTCCAAATATTAAAGGTATAATGATAGTCTTTTAATCTTAACGATTATGAAGAAATTTCTAAAAGAACTCAGCAAGCGATTCCAAAAAAAAGTCGTCAGGATTGACAAGCGGGTAAGATTTGTGGTTTCGGCTCTGCTATTAGGTGCTCTTATGCTTTTTTCGACCTTCTTTTACTTTGACAAATGGTATATCTTTCTTCCGCTCTTAATCATTATGACGTATCTAGTTACCTATTTTTCCCTGGCAGAAGGGATAGAAGAGTTGGGATGGTTTGGGCTTTTTGTCATGCCGATTGCCGTATCTGCGTCCTTTTATCTTGTATATTTCCTGTTTCCGGGGCGCTGGTTAACAAGGATACCTTTCATAATATTCTATGAAATCTCAATATACGCAATGATCGTTTGCTCGAATATTTTTAACGTCGGGGTAGAGAAGAACCTGGGGCTTTACCGCGCTGCGTTTTCCATTAATTTTCTCTACCAAGCGATCGTTTCTTTTTTGATTTTCAACCTTGTATTTGCCTTAAAGGCAAACTTCATTATCAATGGTGCTATAAGCGGGGTAATCGGAATAATTTTGGGATTAAACCTTTTCTGGACGATCAGGCTCAAGAGACATCTTGAAGTCGAGGTGAAGAACTACTCGATATTACTGGGATTAGTGATGTTTGAGCTGGCCTTACTAGCCTCATTCCTGCCTCTAGCCACGCCTGTCTACGCACTATTTCTTACTGGAGGATACTACAGCTTGGCTGGCCTCATTTACAATCATATGGACGAAAAACTATTTATAGAAACAATCAGAGAGTATGTAGCCGTATTTGGCTTCGTTTTATTAATAACTTATCTTTCATTGAGCTGGTAAATAAGGCAGGCCCGAGGCCGGGGAGAGGGTAGTGGTATTGGAGAAAAAGGGCACTATTAAAGAAAGTACACGGACGTGAATAATTATCCTATAGTAATTAATTACTAAATACTATAGGGTATTAGTTGAGGCTAAAATTTAAAAACTTATTTAAAACCAATCGAATAAACCACTGACCTGCGAGGCCAATTCAATTAGTTTAGACCGTCACTATACTCCAGACAGTATCCATATCAATTGTGGACAAGTGCGGAAATTCGAGGCTAAAAATGAAAATATGGACCGATATGACAAGCTAAATCGCATCTCCATATTAGCGTCCATTTAATAAGAAAATAGCCTCGAAAACATCATTTTGGAAGATAATAACAATCTAAATCGCATTAACTCCTACACTCCTGTAAGCAGATACGGTCTCAATCTGACATTTTAGCCTCAAAAAACTCAATTTAGAGCGATATTATGCTCTAAAAATGACCAATCGTAGCAGCGTCCAAGAGAAGGGGTCGTCTAGTCATAATTAATCGATAATTAATCGTTTATAAGAAGCGTGGTGTCAAATCAATGGAGACACGATACAGAGAGAGGTGTGGGACTTTCCTCCCCAAGGATTATTTACCGGAATTTCCCCAAAGGCCGGATATAGGGATTATGTGATATCTATATCGGAGGGAATAAAGATATCCAACGTCGTAAATTGTATCTTTTACGATGTTACGCTCGGGTGGAGCAAGGGAAGTGGCGGATTGTTGTATCAATCTAAATTAAAATAATTAACGATTAATAAAAATTAATTAATTCTTATTAATCCCCGTTTTGGTCCCATTATTCCCTCCGGGCGCCTTGTGCCTAAGGTCCGGATTTTCGGTTACCACTCCCCGACTCTAAAATGATATTTTAGACTGTTGTGACAATATAAAGTATTACACTTCCCTATTTATTTATGCGCTAGGCGAGTGGATTGAAGAAGGTTTATTGTTTAATAAGGCTGATTACCTGGTCTTTTATGTCGGGATGGCAGGTTATGACGTTATAGGGTTGTTTAGCCGCCTTGAAGTTGGGTTTGATAGGCTGACCTTCGAAATCAAACATTGCGCCTCCAGCCTCGCTTATTATCAGTGAGGCGGCGGCTATATCCCAGATGAATGTATTACCGTTAATCGTTAGGTTGATTATGTTTTCGGCAATGAAGCAGTTGGATAAGGTCATACAGAATAACGACCGCAAACCTTTGACACTGGGAAATATTTTCTCGAGGATTTTGAACATGCTGGGATAGATATTAGGCCTAGAGCTTATTATCCCGTCCATGAGACACTCCTTAAGAGGTTTGGAGCTAACGGACAACTTCTTATTATTTTTAAACGATCCGCCGTTTTTTTTGGCGTAGTAATAGTCGTTCGTGGTTGGCCTGTATATGGCCCCTTCTAAAATTTCACCGTTTAAGCAATAGGCTATGGAGACTGCGAAATAGTCCAATCCCGACTCAAAGTTGGTTGTGCCGTCTAAGGGATCGATGATAAACAGGTGTTTATGTGAAGCCTCGTCGAGGTTTTCCTCTCCAATAAAGCCAATTTCTGCCTCGGAAATGCCCATTTTGGTCAACTGTCCTATAATTGACTGTTTAACCGCCTCCTGCGATTCGATGTCCGCCTGAGTACAGAAGTCCTGGTGGGAGAATTTGTATTCGATTTGGTGTTCGTGCCTGAAATGGCTGAGAAGTATTTTGCCCCCAACGTGTGCGGCTTCTTTCAAGACATGCTCCATATACTCGGTATTATAACTCATTTGTCAGATGATGATGTCGAGTTAGTCTACCTTGCTATTGAAGAATGGTGAAGTTTTTGCCGATTTGTCATATTTTCCCAAGATCCGTCCCAAGAATTTCAAGAAGCGCCTTAAGTTGGTGGGCGTCAGTTTGTGGTATTGGCCGGTTTGGGTGATGTTTCTTGATTCCGGAGTCCAACCCGATTCCAAATACTTGACGATAAGATCGATATATTTTTTCTGAAGTTTGGGATCTGTGAAGAAATCGTCGTGGTGGGCACCGTCAAATACGGTGATCATACCGTATTCTGCCTGGATGTCCTCAACGAAAGTAATTAAATCGTCTTCGCCGGTTATAATCAGCGAGCCCATCCTGGTATCTTCGCCTCTGTTATGAATCCTCTGGAGGTCGATTGTCTTTGCAATTGCGGCATTCAGGTGTTTGAAGATTTCTTCAACGTGCAAATTAACCTGCCTTTGAACTTGAATAGGTAACTTGTTAAAGTCGGTTTGAGCCAGGAACCTGAAAACGTCAGCTAAAGTTTTGACCGAACCGACATATCCATAACCATTCAAGATCCGTACGACGTCTTTCGCCAAAACCGGGGCGATTTCTGACTTGAATATTTTATCCATACCTTGGATGTACGGAATGAAGTTAAGAAGGAACTTGACGAAAAGAAACTGGGTGGCCTTGTCAATTTGGATAGCCGGATGAAGGGCTACATACTTACGATTGTGTTTTGTCTCCAGGGACTTGTGCAATAGATTGGCGGCGGCACCTGCCGAATGGCCAACATAAGCGACTTCCGGTCCAAGTTTGAGCTTGGCTTCTGCTTGCGTAATCATTTTGTTGTACACCTCAACGCTGACGCGCTCGGGATTAATCTTAGTTTTCGAATCGTTGGAAAGAATTTCGCTGCCGTCAAATCCCGGGCCGGCCATACCAATGAAAACCGGACTGTAGTCAACAGGCGTATTATCGTGAACTTTTGATTGTCTGACTTTTCGCACTTCCTGAACAAGGTTTTTTATCGCCGACAGTTCCGGCCAGTCGAATTGGTCGGGACTGGCCAACAGACCCGACATGAGAAGATACGAATCCGGCTTATGGTCTTGGGATAAATATTCTTCAACATCCATTTCGTCCTGACACCAAACGGGCATGGTTATCTGCTTCGGGACATCCGGCCCATCAAGATTGAGGATTATATTATATCTTTTTGCGAGGTCGCCCTTTTCGAATATTCCGGGTAGTTTTTCCACGCGATATGGATTTCCGCCGGTTGTCTCCGGTCCGGTTAAATCAAGTCTTTTAGTTGGTCTGGTTTGGGCTTCACTCGACATAATTTTAGTCGACTAATATAACTCGTTTACCAAATGTATTAGTTTGGCCTATTATACCAAGCTGTTCTTACATGTGCAATATTGTGATGTATAATGATATACATGGACGTTCTTGAAGTGAAGAATCTCACGAAGAAATTCGGAAAGTTTACGGCAGTCAACAAGATCTCGTTTTCCTTAAGAAAAGGCGAGATTCTGGGTCTGTTGGGACCGAATGGTGCCGGTAAAACCACAACTATCCAGATGTTACTCGGACTAACCACCCCCTCCTCGGGATCGGTTCTCTACTTCGGCCGCGATTTTGAAACCAATAAACAGGAAAGCCTATCCAGGATCAATTTCACGTCAGCCTTCAACACTCTCCAGAACCGAATCACGGTGCTCCAGAACCTTCTGGTTTTCGCCGGGCTTTATGGGGTCAAGGATGCGAAAGATAAGATTATGAAGCTTGTCGAGTATTTCGAAATCATGCATTTGTTAAACGAGCGCTTTAAAGATCTGTCAACCGGTCAAAAGACTAGGATCAATTTTATCAAAGCCCTGCTTAACGACCCGGAAATAATCCTTATGGACGAGCCGACAGCTTCCCTTGACCCGGACATCGCCGACAAGACATTGGCTCTTATCGAGGACCTTAAAAAGACGAGGAAAGCGACTATCCTTTATACGAGCCACGACATGAGGGAGGTATCACGTATTTGCGACCGGGTAATATTTTTGAACCACGGTAAAATTGCCGCCGTCGATACCCCCCTTAATTTGACCAAGAAAATAGAAATAACCACTCTAAGGTTGACCTACGATTCCGACAAAAAAGTCCTGGAAAAGTACCTGAGGGACAACGAATTGGAATACATATTCCAGGACAAAAACGTCGTTCTCGTCAAAACCCGGGAGAAGATGGTGCCGAAGATAATATATGGGGTCACCAACCACGACATCTGGATAACCGACATAGAAATAGAGAAACCGACTTTAGAAGATGTGTTTTTACAAATTTCCAGGGAATAAAATTATGTCATTAGCACGTGTCAGGGCGCTTATAATGCAGGAGCTTTTTATCACCCGTAATTCTTACGAGGTCATAAACGACATTATCATCTATCCCCTCTGGTCGATAATCGTTTTCGGTTTTTTGACGATTTACTTGGCCGGCGTCACCGGAAGCGTTATCGCCAACTATGTTCTTTTGGGAACGATCCTCTGGCAGGTTGTAAACATCACCCAGTACTCGATTGCCGTCGGTTGTCTTTGGGAAGTGTGGTCCAGAAACCTGACCAACATTTTCATCACTCCGGTTTCCAATAAGGAATACCTGTTGGCATATACTCTTTCGGGTTCGGTCAAGTCGTTTTTGATTATGTCCCTCGGAAGTCTTATATCCTATTGGATTTTCCGTTTCAATATCCTCGATCTGGGGATACTCAATCTTTTTTTCCACTTTATAAACCTGACGATTTTTGCTTTCGGTTTCGGGATAATAATCCTGGGTTTGATTTTCAGGTTCGGGACCAGGATCCAGGCGTTCGCCTGGGGTCTGATAACTTTCTTCCAGCCTTTGATGGCGGTCATCTACCCGGTCTCGGTCCTGCCCAAACCTCTGCAGTCGGTGGCGTACCTGTTTCCGCCTACTCATGTTTTTGAGGCGGCCAGGATAAACGTCGCCGATCAGACGATTCAGTGGCAGAGCATAATTACGGCATTTCTGCTCAATCTGGTTTTCGTCTCCTTGTCGGTTGTATTTTTCAACGCCATGTTCAATAAGTCAAAGAATATCGGGCAGTTTGCAAGACTTGAAGGTTAACTTAAGCGATCAATCCATCGCCTCATCACCTTATCCGACTTTTTGAGAATGTCAAGAGTCGAGATGACTCCTACCGAAAATCTCATATGGCCGTTATCCCCAAATACGGTTCCAGGAACTCCGACGATATTCAGGTCGGAGATGATGTCAAAGCATTTCTTGAGAAAATCCCCGTCTTCCTTATTGACTTCGACCCAAAGATATAATGGGACGTCCTGGGAAACCGCTCCATCGGGCGCCTTACTATCTTCGTCAAGCGGGATATGGATCCTGTCGAGGTTTTTGAAATATTTGCCTGTTGGGTCTAGTTCTTTTAATACTTCAAGAAGTGCCGTTTGCCTTTGTCGCAAGAGATTTTTGTATCCCTCAACATCTTTTTCGCCGACGAATTTATTGACCGCCTGGTACATGACGTCGGTCTGGACCGACCATCCAGGGTTGATTGTTCTTGTTGTTTCCTGGATCCGGCCGCTTCCGGTCCCGAGCTGCTTTTCGTATACCGATGAGTTTTTCGGAATAACGATTGCCCCGAATCGGCTGCCGGGCTGTCCGAGTCTTTTTGAATCGGAAAACGCGAAGGCTGCGTGGTCGATGGCGCCGGTTTCCTTGATGACGGTTATTATCGCCTCGGCTTTCTTTTTGGGAATGAGTTTCATATAGGCCATGTCGAAAAAGAAAACCATTTCCGGATTTGCCTCCCTGGCTCTTAAGATAACAGATCTAAGTTTTTCCGGATCAACCGATCTTGAGGTCGGATTGTCGGCGGGGATAAGATACATGATGTCGGGGACGTAGTCCATTTTGCCTCCATAAACATTTGCCAATTCCGCCTGTTCTTCAAAATATCTGTCAATCCTTTGTCCGTCCAATTCCTGGTCCGGGAGATCCTGGGCGCTTATATATGAGACATCAAGACCGAGCTCTTTTTGGGCCTTGGGCACCATGGTGAAACAGGGCAAAGGCGCCAAAAGGCGAGCTTTCCTGGGTGCAATTTTTGGATCCGTGGGGTTTTCAAAAAACGAGTTTATCGATATGCCGAGCCTGTTTAAAGCCCCCATACCTCCCTCGGTCAACCAAACGTCATCACTTTCGACCTCGATCCCCAAACTTTTTGCCTGTTCGGCAAAAAGGTTTCTTGAACCGATCGATCCCCTTCCCGATGTCTCGTATCTTAGAAGACTAGTCTTGCCCCATTTTTCGGCGTCTTCAAATATTCGGCGATAGCGCTTTAAAATTTTTACGAACTTACTTTCTC
>JAANMU010002229.1_pt1 | contig 15035 bp, 2 predicted proteins | sample 7279701 | NCBI WGS metagenome assembly JAANMU01 (sample SAMN14094539, study PRJNA606508) | bioreactor metagenome | isolation source: A lab-scale SPAN reactor treating ammonium-rich wastewater day 57 | place: Ireland: Galway | collected 2017-03-13 | reverse complement strand
GACGAGCGCGCACATCTGCGTGGCCCCGGAAGGACGGTCGGCCAGCGTGTACCCCCTGAAGGGGTTCGGGCCGCCGTACAGATACCACGGGCCTGCCCCCGGCACGCCCGCGCTCTCCGGCGGGACGGTGTCGAAGTAGAAGTGGATGTGCATTCCCGGCAGCGCCGGCGTATAGCCAAATGGCTCGTACTCGACCACGTAGGTGTTGTACGGGTAGATCTCAATGCTGTTGATGCGCACGTACGGGCCTGCCGGGTCGGTCGGCGTGGGCGGCGCGTCGGGGGTGGGTGGGTCGGTGGGCGGCGGCGTTTCAGTCGGCGCTTCGGTCGGGATCGGTGTCTCCTCCACGACGGCGATCACCTCAGCCTGTTCGTCGGGCGTCGGCGTGGTCTCTACGCCCACACCCGCCGCGCCCGATGCGCCCGCCACGCCGCCGAGCGATCCGCCCAGCAGCCGGGGCAGGGCGATGATCCCGACCACCACACACACCAGCACCAGCAGCCCGCCGATGCCGCCCACGATGGCGAGGGTCGGCAGGCCGCCTTTGCGGGGCGCAGCCTCACCCTGCGGCGCGCGCGCCCCGGTCGCGGCGGGCGAGCGGGTATCGGCCATCGCCTGGGGCGCGGGCGGGGCAGGCATCGCGGCAGGTGTGGGCTGCGCGGGCGGCGTCTCGACGTACGTCCCACCGGGGCGAGCAGGCTCGACGGGCGGGGCAGGCGGCGTCTCGATGAATGTGCCTTCATACGGCGCTTCCGCCGCGGCCTGCTCGACGAACGTGCTGCCCGGTCCGGCTGCTGCCGCGCCTGGTTGCTCGCCGGGGCGGGCGAGGCTGGCCCCGCGCAGGGCCGCCGCCATCGCCCCGGCGGTGCGGAAGCGGTCATCCGGGTTCTTAGCCAGCGCCTTGTTCATGATCGCCTTGACGCTCGGCGGCGTGTCCGGGTTCAGCGCGCTCACATCGGGGATCGGGTCGTTGACGTGCATCATCATGGTCGTCATGGCCGAGTCCGCCTCGTAGGGCGGGTGGCCGCTGATGCTCTCGAACAACGTCACGCCCAGCGCGTAGATGTCGGAGCGCTCGCTGGGGCGCTCGCCGCGCACCTGCTCCGGCGACATATACAGCGCCGTCCCGATCACGGCTCCCGTCGCCGTATGCTGCTCCCCGCCGATGATCTTGGCGACCCCAAAGTCCATCAGGATCGCCGGCCCCTGCACGCTGAGCATCACGTTGGCGGGCTTGATGTCGCGGTGGATCATGCCGCGCCTGTGCGCGTAGTCAACCGCATCGCAGACCCCCGCGATGATTTCGACCACCTGCTGGATCGGCATCCGGCGGTCGGTGCTATTCAGCCGCTTCAGGCGATCGTGCAATGACTCGCCCGCCACATATTCCAACACCATGTAGTAGGTCTCATCTTCGTGGTCGAAGTCGAACACCTTGATGATGTTGGGATGGTTCAGCTTGGCGACGGCTGCCGCCTCTTCCTCAAAGCGCCGGACAAACTCCGGATTGTACGACAGGTGCGGATGGATCAGCTTGATAGCTACCGACCGCCTCAAATTGGGGTCTGTGCCCCGGTAGACGGTAGACATGCCTCCCCGGCCAAGCAGCTCTTCGACCTCATAACGTCCCCCCAGTTTGTGCCCAATCCAGCTCGGCTGACTCATCGATCATCTCCTCCACAAAGAACGTTAATCCAGAATCCATAGCCAGGCGTTGTTGAAATCGCAAGCGGTCCGGCCCCCTTCGCTCACGGCAACCATCGCCACGAAGCCGCGGTCGTACGCGTCGGACGTGAAATCGGCGATCTTCAAGCCGTTCGTGAAGACGCTGAACACATCTCCGCGCGCGACGACTGTCAGGTTGTTGGTCGTGCCGTTCAGTCCCCGATACAAGGGGTCGACGTCGAGCAGCCCCCGCGAGTTCGTGTCGAAGTATCCCCCACCGATCTGCGTGAGGAAGGACACGGTAGCCAACCGTGTCATGAACACCAGGTTCTGGTTGAGAGCATCTTCATTACCATCGGAGCGCAGGGCGAAGCCGCACCCGGAAGCAGGCGATTCGTTGTTCCAGGTGATGTCAGCCGAAACCACGAAGTCGCTCACCAGCGTGCCCAGAAAGCGGTTGGCGTAGTCAATTTCCCCCCGCCCCTGTGCTTCAAGCGCAAGCGGCGGGTGGATCCAGCCCAACTCACCTTCGGATGGATCCACGCCATAGGCAGGCAGCAAGGCCATGATGGGCGCGGCAGCGGCGGCTGTTGCTGCTGCCGCGTCTCCGGCCTGAATGGCCTGCGCGGCTTGCGTGGCTTCCGCCGCCGCGCTGCGCTCCGTCGCGGCGGCCTCCGCCGTCTGCACAGCCGCTGCCGCGTCAACCTGCAGCGTGGCGACAGCCGTTGCCGTCTGGTCAAGCACAACGACCAGCGCGTTGGCGGTTGCCTCGGCGTTACTCCCCAACCCCCCACACGCGATCAGCGGCGCCAGCAGGCCGATTATCCCAGTTAGCAGATAAGCAAGTCGCCTCACGTCACACGATATCCTTACGCTTTTGCAGGATTAGTATGCCAACAAGCAAGAGAACGCTGATAAACGACTGTGCGATCCACGACCGGATTAACTTGGCATAGTAGGCCAGGTAGTCGTCTTTGTCAACGAATGTCCAGCCCATGTCACGCCGGATCTGGTTGACCAGTGTCTCAGCGGGCTGCACAGCCGAGGCGCGCGCCACCTGCCATGCGGCCAGCTCTGTCTGGTGGGCAACCATCTCAGCCTGGAAAACCTCGGCCTCGGCGCGCCACAGATCGATATCGGCCCGGTAGCGGTTCTGGATCTGGGAAACCTCATCCTCCCACACTTGCAGCGCATCGAAGTACTCGGCCATTGCCACATTGTCAGACTGGTCTTCCGGCTGTTCGGGCCGGTCTGGTATGGTTGGCTCAGGTGGTTCGGGCCGCAGCGGCGGAGGCTCGACAGGGCGAGGCGCCTCTGCCGTCTCGTTGTAGAACTGCCCGAGGCCTGGGAAGTTGCACGAGTTCTCATTGAGCATCGCCAGGCCCATGCAGTTGCAGCCCAACGCCTCTTTCTCTTCGAGCGTCAGCGCATTGCGCGAACTGGGCGGCAGCGCCCAACACACATCCTTGGCCACATCTGACCCGACGCCCGTGATCGCCATTAGCGCCTCGTAGCCCCAGCGCGTGGAAGTTGGAGCACTGATTACCTCAGGCAGCGGGACCAGCGCGCCGCCCAGCACAATCTGGGGCAGAACAAACAGGATAGCGAGCAGCGGCGCAGAATTGGAGTTGGGCGCGAGCGCCGAGGCAAACAGGCCCAGCATCATACCGGCAAACGTCGCTAGCGCCATCGAGACGTAGACGAAGCCGAAGTCGAGCATGTCGCCGGGCATATCGAAGGCCACGTACCGGATCACGGTGTAGGCGACGGCGTGGTACAGCGCCAGCAGGATGGCTACCCAGACCTTCGACATGACGTAGGGCCCAATCCTGAGGTTGACCAGCCGTTCGCGTCTGTAGATGTCCTGCTCTTTGACAATCTCACGCATGGTTGCCAGCGCGCCGATCATCACGCCATAGACGGGCATCAGGAACAACATGATCATCGAGCTGAAGACGTTGCCGTCGAAGAAGTCAAAGGGCGCTTTGCCCAGCAGGGCGGCCAGCAGGAAGTCAATCAGGCTAATCAGGGGCGCGGCGGCCAGCATCAGCATCAGGCTGAAGCGGTCGCGCGCCAGTATTCTGATGTTACGGGCTGAGAGGATCAGGAACTGCCGCAAGGGCGAGATCTGCCGCTTGCGCGCTGGGCGCGCTGCTTTCTGCGCCTTCTTCCCGTCTGGCGATGGCGCACCGGGTGGCTGGCTTGGCTCTTGCAGCGGCTGGACGACGTACTGGTGGTAGGCGGGGTGCTGGCGGTAGCGCTCGGCCCACTGTGCCGCATTGCCCCGGCCCGGATCGTCCAGAATGGCATAGATCTCGTCGAACTCGATGCTGCGCGTGCGCTGCTCGCGCTCCGTGCGGAACTGGTCAAAGTACTTGAGCGCCTCATCAGGCGGCCCGAACCAGGCCAGGTACCCGCCCCGTGCCAGGAAGATGACTTTATCGGCCAGCATCACATTCTTGGTGGCGTGAGTGACCAGCACGATGGTGCGGCCCTGGTCGGAAAGGCGGCGCATGAGCTGCATCAGCGACGTTTCGGTGCCGGGATCGAGGCCCGAAGTTGGCTCGTCGAGGAAGAACAGGCGGGGCTTGGTCAGCAGCTCGACGCCGATTGAGACGCGCTTCTGCTGGCCGCCGCTTAGCCCGCTGATCTGCACGTCGCGGCGATGGGCGAGGTCGAGGTCTTCGAGCACCTCATCGATGCGCTGGTAGCGCTCCTCCCGCGTCGTGTCGGGCGGCATACGCAGCCGGGCCGCGTAGTCGAGCGCCTGGAAGACGGTCAACTCCATGTGGATGATGTCTCTTTGCGGCACAAACCCGATGTCGTTGCGGATTGCGTCGAAGTTCTTGTAGACATCGGTCCCGTTGACCACCACCCGGCCGTGCGTCGCCGGGCGGTAACCGGCAATCGCATCGACGAGCGTGGATTTGCCGCCGCCGCTCTGCCCGACGACCACGATGAACTCGCGGGGCTGGAAGGAAACCGAGATGTCTTGCAGGATGTTCAGGTCTTTGCGGACCCACTTGTTAAGCCCCATCGCGTCGACCCGCAGCCCGCCCGACTCGTCAACCTGAGCAAGCCTGTCGCGGCCCATCACGAAGCGGTAAGGGCCGACTCGGATGGCATCCTCCGGATTGAGCCACTGCTCCCCGTCGATGCGCTGGTCGTTGACGAACGTTCCGTTCGAGCTGCGCAGGTCGCGGATCCGGTACCGCTGGCCCACGCGCTCCAGCTGAGCGTGGTAGCGCGAGACCTGCGGCGCGTCGAGCACGAGGTCGCTGGAAGGGTCGCGCCCCAGCACCAGCACCGACTTGTCGCCGAAGTCAAGCGTGTGGGCCTCCACGCTGGCTGTCGCCTCGTCGGGCGAGCGGTAGGTCATGGTGACCATCAGGCCAGGGTCAAGCCCGCCGATACGCAGCTTGTCCTCGTGCCGCAGGCGATGCGGCCCGTGCAGGGGCCGCCCTTCGAGCAGCACCGGGTTGGCAGCGTCGGGCAGGGGCACGAGCAGGTACCCGCCGTTCGAGCGCTCCAACCGCGCGTGGTAGCGCGACACGATGCGGGAGGGAACGACGATGTCGTTGTCCGCCATCCTCCCAATTGTCACCATGTCGCTCGTCAGCGTGTAGGAATCCGTCGTTTCTCCCGCCACCTCCACCACAAATTGGGGTGGAGTTCCCCCCGCATCAAACATGGGCTCTTCCATTCCGCCCAACATAGTCTCGGCGGGGCCGAAGGGCGCTGCCGGTGGCGCAGATGGCGGCATGGGGGGCGGGACAGCAGGCCTCTCAGGCGGCGCAGCGGCCCTCTCAGGCGGCGCGGCGGCCCTCTCAGGCGGCGCGGCGGGCCTCTCAGGTGGCGCAGCGGGCGTCTCAGGCTCAGCAGGCTTGAGAGGCTCCTTGGCCTCGGTGGCGGCGTGAGCACTCGGCTGGGTGGCTCCCACGTCAAACTCGGGGGGCGCTTGCTCCAGCATGGTGTGTGCGGGCCCGGTGTCGGCAGGGCCGACGTCATCCACATCCTGCGGCATGGCCTCAAAGACCAGCCTGACCGACTGGCCCAGCGAGATCAGGTCGCCCGGTTGCAGTGGGGTGGGTTCGGCAATGTGCTGCCCGTTGACGAAGGTGCCATTGGTGCTGTTCAGGTCTTCAATATGGTACGTGCCGCCCAGCAGGAAGATGCGGGCATGGTGGAACGATACTCCCGGAGAACCTATAGAAAAGTCAAGTGCCTCGTCGCGGCCAACAATAAGCTCTGGCTGCTGGAATTCACGTTCTTCACCTGGCGTAGGGCCTTCCCTAACGATCAGTCTGAAAAGGGCGTCTGAACTCATCTCTCCCCCTAAGCGTGCGGTCTGCTTCGGCGCATCTTATAGCATATTATAGGCAAATCCCGGAGATTTACACTAATTGTATCCAATTGTATTTGATTTTCGGCCAAAACGTTTTTGTGGTATATAGTCAGGACAATTCCCGGTCGGTTGTTTGTTGCCTTAACCGCGCCCCTTTGGTGTTAGTATAGTAAACTGTCTCCGGCACGGATAATCCGGATGTGTAGTTAGGAGAGCACGTCGACTCATGGTAGCTCAAACCAATGCTCGTCCCGGCCCGCCGCCATCCGCCGCAACACTGGTTGACCTGCTGCGCTGGCGGGCTGCTGTGCAGCATGATGACCTGGCCTACGCCTTCATTGAGGATGGTGAGGCGGGTGAGGCCGAAGTAACTTACGGCGAGTTGGACCGGCGGGCGCGGGCGATAGGCGCCTGGCTGCAAAGCCGCGGCATGGCAGGCGAGAAAGCCCTGCTGCTTTTCCCGCCGGGGCTGGACTACATCGCCACCTTCTTTGGCTGCCTGTACGCGGGCGTGGTTGCCATCCCTGCCTATCCGCCGCGCCTGAACCGGCCTGTGCCGCGCATCCAGGCGATCGTCAGCGACGCGCATACTCCGCTGGCCCTGACCACCTCCCCGATCTTAGCGAACATCGAGCGGCGCTTCGAGCAGGCCCCCGACCTGGCCGTTCTTAACTGGCTGGACATCGACAACGTCCCGCCCAGCATCGAAGAGGACTGGCAGCAGCCGGACATAGACGGCAACACGCTGGCCTTCTTGCAGTACACCTCTGGCTCGACGAGCATCCCCAAGGGCGTCATGTTGAGCCATGGGAACCTGATGGCAAACCTGGAGATGATCTATCACGGCTTCCAGATGGACCCTTACGAGCGGGGGTGTTTCTGGCTGCCGAGTTACCACGATATGGGGTTGATCGGCGGCATCCTGGAGCCGATGTACCTGAGCGGCTCTTCTCTGCTGATGTCGCCCGCCTCGTTTCTCCAGCGACCGGCGCGCTGGCTGGAGAGCATCACGCGTTTCAGGGCTACTGTCACCGGCGCGCCTAACTTCGCCTACGACCTGTGCGTGGACAAAATAACGCCTGAACAGCGTGAGGGCCTCGACCTGAGCAGCCTGAAGGTTGTCTTCTGCGGGGCGGAGCCGATCCGCCCGGAGACGCTGCCACGCTTTGCCGAGGCGTTTGCCCCGCACGGCCTGCGCCCGAACGTGTTCTACCCGTGCTACGGCCTGGCCGAGGGGACGCTGCTCGTTGCCGGAGGCCAGGGGCCGGGCGTGCCACACGTGCACACCGTCAATCCCGCAGCCCTGAAAGATCACCGCGCTGTGCCCGCCGAGCCTGGCGACGCCGATGCCCAGCCGATGGTAAGCTGCGGCGGCCCCCTGCTCGACGAGCAGATCGCCATCGTCGATCCCGATACGCTCGAACGCTGCGCGCCGGACCGGGTCGGTGAGATATGGGTGGCCGGGCGCAACGTCGCGTGCGGCTACTGGAATCAGACTGAGGAGACGGAGCGTACCTTCAAAGCCACCATCGCCGACACAGACGAGGGGCCGTTCCTGCGCACCGGCGATCTGGGCTTTATGCATGACGGCCAGCTTTACGTCACGGGCCGTCTCAAAGACCTGCTCATCATCCGGGGGCGCAACCACTACCCGCAGGACATCGAGCTGACAGCAGCTAGCAGCCATGAGGCGCTGGAGCGGGATGCGGGGGCGGTGTTCACGCTTGATGAGGGCGGCGAGGAGCAGCTTGTCATCGTGCACGAAGTGGCCCGCCAGCACCGCGCCCCAGACATCGAGGCGGTGGCGCTGGCCGTGCGCCGTGCGGTGGCCGAGCACCACGATCTTCAGATTCACGCGCTCATCCTGATCAAGCCGCTCAAGATACCGCGCACCTCCAGCGGCAAGATCAAGCGCCACGCCTGCAAGGAGCAGTATCTCGACGGCAGCCTGCCCATTGTGGCCGAGTGGCGCGCCGACCAGACCCCGGCGGGCGAGCTTGCGCCCACCGCCCCCGCCGCCGACGTGGCCCCGGCAGCCCAGCCCACGCAGAGCGCCGCCGCCATCCAGGCCTGGCTGGTCAAGCAGATCGCGCGGCGGGCGAACATCAGCCCGGCGGCCATCGACGTGCGCCGCCCGTTCATCGACTTCGGGCTGGACTCGGTGCAGGCGGTGGGGCTGGCAGGCGACCTCGAAGTATGGCTGGATCGCCCGCTCGTGCCCACGCTGGTGTGGGATTACCCCAATATCGAGATGCTGGCGGCTTACCTGGCCGGGGAGAGGCCTGAGGCGCAGGCGCAGCCTGCCCCGGCCCCACAGCCGGGGTATGCCAGCGAGCCCATCGCCGTCGTCGGCCTGGGACTGCGTTTTCCGGGTGCGGAGTCGCCACATGCGTTCTGGCGGCTGCTGCGCGACGGCGTGGACGCCATCCGCGAAGTGCCGCGCGACCGCTGGGACGTGGAAGACTTCTACGACGCTGACCCCGCCACGCCGGGCCGCATGAATACCCGCTGGGGCGGCTTCCTGGAGCAGGTTGACCAGTTCGACGCGCCCTTCTTTGGCATCGCGCCCCGCGAGGTGACGCGCATGGACCCGCAGCAGCGGCTGCTGCTGGAGGTCGCCTGGGAGGCGCTGGAGCACGCCGGGCAGGCCCCGCATAAGCTGGCCGGAACCCAGACGGGGGTATTCGTCGGCATCAGCAGCCACGACTATTCCTACCTCCAGATGGGGGATGTCGACCAGGTCGATGCCTACGTAGGGACGGGCAATGCGCACAGCATCGCCGCCAACCGCCTTTCGTATGTGCTTGACCTGCACGGGCCGAGCGTTGCGGTGGACACCGCCTGTTCTTCGTCGCTGGTGGCCGTGCACCTCGCCTGCCAGAGCCTGCGCGCGGGGGAGTCCAGCCTGGCGCTCGCGGGCGGCGTCAACCTGCTGCTCAGCCCTGAGCTGACCGTCAGCTTCTCGCAGGGCCGGTTCATGTCTTCTGACGGGCACTGCAAAGCCTTCGACGCGCAGGCGGATGGCTACGTGCGCAGCGAGGGCTGCGGCATGGTCGTGTTGAAGCGTTTCAGCGACGCCCTGCGCGACGGCGACAACATCCTGGCGCTGGTGCGCGGGACAGCCGTCAACCAGGACGGGCGGACCAACGGTTTGACCGCCCCCAACGGGTCGGCTCAGCAGGCGGTCATCCGCCAGGCGCTGCACAATGCCGGGGTCGCGCCCGGCCAGATCGATTACGTCGAGGCGCACGGCACGGGCACGCCCCTCGGCGACCCCATTGAAATCCAGGCGCTGCGGGCGGTGATCGAGGATGGCCGCGCGCCCGATCAACCCTATCTGGTTGGCTCGGTCAAGACCAACCTGGGCCATCTCGAAGCGGCAGCCGGGATCGCCGGGCTGATCAAGGTAGTGCTGGCCCTGGCGAATGAAGAAATCCCCCCGCACCTGCACTTGAAGGAAGTCAGCCCCTACATCCCACTAGACGGCTCCCCGCTGGTGTTCCCGACGGAGCGGCATGCCTGGCCGCGCCGGGATACGCCGCGCCTGGCCGGGGTCAGCTCTTTTGGCTTCGGCGGCACAAACGCGCACGTCGTGCTGTCCGAAGCGCCGCCCGCCAGCCCCCCGCCGGAGGAGCAGGACGAGCGGCCCCTGCACTTGCTGGTGCTCTCGGCGCGCAGCGAGTCCGCGCTGCGCACGCTGGCCGTGCGCTACGCCGAGCGCCTGGCCGACGACCCCGCCCGCCTGGCCGACATCTGCTACACGGCCAGCACAGGGCGCACGCACTTCGATCACCGGCTGGCCGTCGTCGGCGAGTCGGCGGAGGAGATGCGCGGCCTGCTCGAAGCCTTTGCGGCAGGCGAGCAGCGCGCCGGGCTGATCGCGGGGCGCGTTGAGCACCGCGAGCGGCCCCGCATTGCGTTCCTGTTCACGGGGGCAGGCCCGCAGCATCCCGGCATGGGCCGGACGCTCTACGAGACGGAGCCTGCCTTCCGCGCCACGCTGGATCGCTTTGACGAAATGCTGCGCCCGCGCCTGGAGCGCCCGCTGCTCGAGGTGATGCACCCCCAGGAGGGCGACGACGACTCGCTGCTGCACGAACTGGCGTACACGCAGCCCGCCCTGTTTGCGCTGGAGGTTGCGCTGGCCGAACTGTGGCGCTCGTGGGGCATCGAGCCGGACGCCGTGATGGGGCACAGTACCGGCGAGTACGCCGCCGCCTGTGTGGCGGGCGTGTTCAACCCTGAGGACGGGCTGAGCTTCATCACCGAGCGCGCGCAACTGATGCAGGCGCTCCCCCAGGAAGGCATGATGGCTGCCATCTATGCCGATCAGGCGCGGGTCACCACCGCCATCATCCCCTACGTGGGCCGCGCCTCGCTGGCCGCCGTCAACGGCCCGCAGAACATCGTCGTCTCAGGTGAGCGCGAGGCTGTACAGGCGCTGATCGATGACATGGCCGCGCAGGGCAGCGCGGCCCGCCCGCTGGTCGTCTCAAACGCTGCCCACTCGCCGCTGATGGAACCGATGCTGGATGACCTCGAGGCACTGGCGCGCCGCATTCCTCACCAGCCTCTCCAGATTCCGCTCATTTCCAATGTCACCGGCCAGCCTCTCGCGCCGGGGTTCACGCCTGACCCGGACTACTGGCGGCAGCACGCGCGCGGAACCGTGCAGTTTCTGGCCGGGATGACCGCGCTGGCCGACGCCGACATCTTCCTGGAGCTTGGCCCCACGCCCACGCTGCTCGCCATGGGGCGGCAGTGCCTGCCGGACAGCCGCGCCGCGTGGCTGGCTTCGCTGCGTGCCGGGAAGAACGACTGGCGGGTGCTGCTCGGCACACTTGGCACGCTGTACGTGCAGGGCGTCGAGATCGACTGGGAAGGCTTCGCTCAGGGCGCGCCACGCCGCCGCGTCCCGCTGCCCACCTACCCGTTTGAGCGCCAGCGTTACTGGCTCGACCTGCCTGCGGTGGGGCGGCCTGCCCGCGACGCCTTCCCGCTCATCACGCAGAACGGCTGGCAGGTGGGGCTTCGCCGCTTCGAGGAGCGGCTGGCCGCGCTGCCCGCGGGGGCGGAACTGGGGTTGATCCTGGGGGCTGCCGTCGAGGCGTTCGGCGCGGAACTCGCCGCCGGGCAGCCGGAGGAGGTCGTGCCGGAGGAGGTCGTGCCAGAGGAGGTTATGCCGGAGGAGCCTTCAGAGCCGCAGCCCGACCTGCGTGAGGCGCTGCTGGCCGAGGAACCCGCCGCGCGCCTGCCGGCCTGTGAGGCTTACCTTCAGGCGCAGGTCGCGCGGGTGCTGGGGCTTGACCCGGCCCGGCTCGATCCGCAGCAGCGGTTGGATGCCCTCGGCCTCGACTCGCTGATGGCGATGGAGTTGAAGAACCGCCTCGAGGCCGACCTGGGCATCAGCCTGCCGGTCGTCGATTTTCTGCAGGGGCCGACCGTCATCGACCTGGCGGGCCGGGCGCTTGACGACCTGAGCCAGCCCAGGGCGCAGACGGCCACGGCGCTCGTCCCTGCCCCCGACCCGGACGGCCTGCACCCGCTCAGCTACGGCCAGCAGGCGCTGTGGTTCCTGCACCAACTGATGCCGGAAGACCTCTCGTTCAACGTGGCGGGCGCGGTGCGCCTGCTCGGCGACCTCGACCCGGCTGCCTTGCAGCGGGCGTTTGAGCAGCTGCTTGAGCGGCATCCTGCCCTGCGCACCCGGTACTCGGTCATCGACGGCCAGCCCGTGCAGGCCATCCGCGAGCCGGTGGACGCCTTCCAGGTGCTCGACGGCTCGGACTGGAGCGAGGCCGACCTGCACGCCTATCTGGTGCAGGAGGCCCACCGCCCCTTTGAACTGGAACACGGCTCGCTGCTGCGCGCCAGCCTGATCCGGCGCGCCGACAAGGAACACGTCCTGCTGCTGGCGATTGACCACATCGCCACCGACTTCTGGTCGATGTCCATCATCGCCTTCGAGTGGCTGCTGCTGTACGAGGCGCTGCATGCCGGAGTGCCGCCGACGCTGCCTCCCATCGAGAGCCTGTTCATCGACTACGTCCACTGGCAGAACGCGATCCTGGACGGGCCGGAGGGCGAGCGGCAGTGGGAATACTGGCGCGACCAGCTTGGTGGGGAGCTGCCGCTGCTCGATCTGCCGACCGACCGCCCGCGCGCGCCGCTTCAAACTTACCGGGGCGACGTGGAAACCCTGGTGCTCCCGGCAGGGCTGGCCGAGCAGTTGGATGCGCTGGCCCGCTCGCACGGCGCGACGATCTTCACGGTGCTGCTGGCCGCCTTCCAGGCCTTGCTGCACCGCTACACAGGTCAGGAAGACCTGCTGGTCGGCTCGGTCATGGCGGGCCGCAGCCATTCCGCGCTGAACGGCGTGGTGGGCTACTTCATCAGTCCGGTCGCTCTGCGCGCCGACCTCTCTGGCGGCCCCGCCTTCTCGGACTTTCTGGCGCAGGTTCGGCAGACCGTGTTTGAGGCTTTTGAGCACCAGGACTATCCGCTGGCTCTGCTCGCCCAGCGCCTCAAGATCGCGCGTGACGCCAGCCGCCCGCCGCTTTTTGAGACGATGTTCATCTACCAGAAAGCGCAGCTCCTCGACGAGAAGGGCCTGAGCGCTTTCGCCCTCGGCATCCCCGGCCTGCGCCTGGAGGCGAGTGGCCTGACGCTTGAGTCTATGGCGCTCGGCGGGCACCCGGCGCAGTTCGACCTGACGATGATGATGGCCGCGACGGAAGGCGGGCTGGCCGCGTCGATGCAGTACAATACTGCACTCTTTGACGCGTCGACAATCCGTCAGTTGCTGGCCCACTTCTCGACGCTGCTTGAAGGCATCGCCGCCGATCCCGGCCTGCCGATCCCGGCCATCCCGCTGCTGACCGGCGAGGAGCAGGATCGCCTGCTGACGGGGTGGAACGCCACGCAGGCTGACTACCCGCCTGATGTGTGTGTCCACCAGCTCTTTGAGGCGCAGGCGGCGCGCACCCCGGACGCGGTCGCCGCCACCTGCGAGGACGAGCAGGTGACTTACGGCGAGCTGAATCGCCGCGCCAACCAGCTTGCCCACGCCCTGCAAGGCCTGGGCGTCGGGCCGGGCGCGCTGGCCGCAATCTGCGTCGAGCGTTCCATCGACATGCTGGTTGCGCTGCTTGGCGTGCTGAAGGCAGGCGGGGCCTACGTCCCGCTTGACCCGGCTTACCCAGAAGACCGGCTGGCCTTCATGCTGGCCGACTCGCAGGCGGCTGTGCTGCTGACGCAGGCGGCGCTGCTCGGTGCGCTGCCGGAGCATGACGCCCGCGTGGTTCTGCTCGATGCGGACGGGGAAGATGAGTCCGCGCTGAGCGAGGAGAACCCGGCGAGCGCCGTCACGCACGACGACCTGGCCTACGTGATCTACACATCAGGCTCGACCGGCCAGCCGAAGGGCGTCGAGGTGCTGCACCGCGGCGTAGCCAACTTCCTGCACAGCATGGCTCGCGAGCCGGGCCTGACGGCAGACGATAAGCTGCTCGCCGTGACCACGCTCTCCTTCGACATCGCCGTGCTGGAGCTGTTCCTGCCCCTGATCACTGGCGCGCAGGTCGAGATCGTGCCGCGCGAGGTGGCGGCTGACGGCGTGCTGCTTGCCGAGAAGCTGGCCGAATCGGGCACGACGGTCATGCAGGCCACCCCCGCGACGTGGCGGCTGCTGTTAGAGGCGGGCTGGCCGGGCGCGAGCGGCCTGCGTATCCTGTGCGGGGGTGAGGCGCTGCCGCGTGACCTGGCCGGGAAGCTGCTCACGCGCTGCGCCGCGCTGTGGAACCTGTACGGCCCGACCGAGACGACCGTCTGGTCAACCGTGCAGCGCGTCGAGGCGGGCAGCGGCTCCGTTCCGGTGGGCCGCCCGATTGCCAACACGCAGGTCTACCTGCTCGACGCGAATATGGCCCCCGTGCCGGTGGGCGTGGCGGGCGAGCTGTACATCGGCGGCGATGGCGTGGCGCGTGGCTACCACAACCGCCCGGAGCTTACCGCCGAGCGTTTCGTGCCCGACCCCTTCAGCGCGCAGCCGGGCGCGCGCCTGTACCGCACGGGCGACCTGGCCCGCTACCTGCCCGACGGCAGCATCGAGTTCCTGGGACGGCACGACCACCAGGTCAAACTGCGCGGCTTCCGGATCGAGCTGGGCGAGATCGAGGCGGCGCTGGGCGAGCATCCCGCCATCGAGCAGGCGGTCGTGATCGCCCGTGAGGATACGCCCGGCGACAGGCGGCTGGCGGCCTATCTCGTGCTGCACGCCGACCAGCCCGAACCGGCGGCGGCAGACCTGCGCGCGTTCCTGCGCCAGACGCTGCCCGAATACATGCTGCCTGCCGCCTACGTCCCGCTCGACGCGCTGCCGCTGACGCCCAACGGCAAGGTCAACCGGCGCGCGCTGCCCGCCCCGCCCCAATCGACGCCGGGCCTGGAAGCGACTTACGTCGCGCCGCGCACGCCGCTTGAGGAGGAGCTTGCCGCGCTGTGCGCCGGAGTGCTTGGGCTGGAGCGGGTGGGCGTCGAACACAGTTTCTTCGACCTGGGCGGCAACTCGCTGCTCGCCACCCGCCTGATCTTCCAGGTGCGCGAGCGCTACCAGACGCCGCTTCCGCTGCGCGCCCTGTTTGAAGACCCCACCGTGGCCGGGCTGGCGCGCGCCATCGAAAATGGGCAGATGGGCAGAGCTACCGCGCTGTCACTCGACGACCTGATCGCCGAGGCGGCGCTCGATCCGGCCATCACCGGCGCGGGCCTACCCAACGTCCAGCCCGGCGCGCCGGAGCACGCCCTCCTGACGGGGGCTACCGGCTTCGTCGGGGCCTTCCTGCTGCGCGACCTGCTCGCAGAAACCGGTGCGACGGTGCACTGCCTGGTGCGCGCCGAGAGCGTGGAGGAGGGCCGCCAGCGCGTGCGCCGCAACCTGGAGGCCTATGATCTGTGGGACGAGGCGTTCGACGAGCGCATCGTGATGGTTCCCGGCGATCTCTCCGCGCCGCTGCTTGGCCTGCCC